>SXGQ01186675.1_pt1 | contig 13567 bp, 9 predicted proteins | sample 3178371 | NCBI WGS metagenome assembly SXGQ01 (sample SAMN11356859, study PRJNA531348) | freshwater metagenome | isolation source: freshwater sample F1-20 | place: China: Fuxian Lake, Yuxi | collected 2017-12-25
AACGGTTTCACATTGAACATATAGAAGTTTTGATAGATCTACACCAAGACTTTTCCAGAATTCTGGAGCAGCAGCATTTTCAGTGTCAATAACAACTGCAATACCACCTTTCTTTTGTGTATCTGCTACAACATGAGCAGAAACTAGACTCTTACCAGTTCCTTCCAAACCATTGAATTCAACCATCTTTCCAACCGGCAATCCACCATGAGGACGATTGCTAATAGCTAGATCAAGAATAGAAGAACCTGTGCTAATCCAATCACTAATTTCTGCTGGATTTTCTTGTTCATCCAAGAAATATGCAATCTTACCGCCATCTTTATTGGCTTTATTCAATTCATTTGCCAATAATTCAACTAACTCATCTCTTTGAGGAGTATCTTGTGTAACTTGATTTTTCTTTTTCATAAATTTATATAACTAAAATAGGGGTGGCAGTAATATATACTACCACCCCATTACTAACAATTTATTTTAACTGTTAAACAAGTTATCAAAAGCAGCAGTTACATCATCTGTATTTGCTTTGGATGCTTTTGCACTTGGTGAAGCAGTACTAGCCTTACCAGCACTTGGTGTTGGTGTTGAAGGTACTGTAAACGGAGTGTCATCTTCAACAATAGTATTAACAGAACCTTCTGCAGTCTGAGCTTCAGGATTCAACCAAGCATCCATTACTGACTTTAGTTCATCATATGAATATTCAGGAAATAGATCCAAAATGTTCACTTGTTGAGCAAGAATATCCTTTTGAGATACGTCAATTGCAATAGTTGCATTTGGCTTAACACGGATAGTAGTTTCTGGAAATGACTTACCAGAATCTTCTGCGGTACGGAATTCTACAACAATGTCACGACCATTAACTGGATCAGTGATGTCACCGTAATCAGGATCATTGATGATTGATAGAATTTCTTGATAGACATTCTTACCAAAACCCCAGAACTTGATTCCTTCACTTTCTTCACCACGAACCAAGATTGGAGCGTATGTACGCATCTTTGGTTCCATCTTACGCCCCAACTGCCAATCTTCCTTGTTGCCGGTCTTTTTCATACGATTTGACCATTCAACAATTGGATCTGGACGGTTGAAGCTATCAGGAGATAGATAAGTCTTGTTGTTGATATTATAGTGGAACTTCAACTCAATAAATGGATTATCAGGTTGATACTTGTAGGGAACAATACGTACAACTTGTTTGCCTGGCTTTGGTTTCCAGATTAGTTGGGTTTTGTTGTTTGTGTTTGAAAGTGAATTCAAACGACTCTTTAGCTTACTTAGGTCTAATGCCATAATTAGTAATTATTTAATAGTTAATTTTTAAGTGTTAATTAATAAGTTTTGTAACTCATTGAGTGACTCACACGAATCACTTGTTCATAACACTACATAACTATGACACAGGACGCTGAAAAGTTCAACTAATTATATTGAAGATTTTGATGGGAATTATTCTGACGGACACATCACCAGTTAAAATAAGTGAATTTTGGTATAATTCCCAGTTTAATTGAAATGTTTTATCAAAAGTACCGCCATTTTCTTCAGTGATTAACTTATTCATTGCATTTAATGTATAAATTGTGTTGGTTTGTTTTTTTCTATGTACACTGATTGTATTAGGCAGTTTATTAAATTTATTGTCAATAACCTCAACATTGTACGTTAAATACAATTCTTTTAAATTGTTGGTGTTACTGAATATAAAAATCTTCTCATTTAGAATTGTATAGTTTTGTTTTATTAGATCTACGCAATTCAAATATTCACTTGACGTAGTGAATGTGCAAAGTAATTGTTTTTTCATTTAATTATTAGTTGTTTACCGTCTACATACCACAACTTGCCCACTACGTTACCGTTAGAGTCATACCACGTATTCTTTTTTTGATAAAAACCAAATGACTTGGCTTCTTCAAGGGTATACTCTGTTCTTAAAATTTTCTCAACTGCCGCTGCATCAGCTTGCTTTTCTTCAGGAGACCTAGTGTCTGTATCTTCACCGTTTTTTGGTTTTTCTGGTTGAGCAGCTGGTTGTTCTGGTGATTTTGGTTGATCAGGAGTTGGTTTTTGTTCTGGTTCAGGTTTTGGTTGATCAGGAGTTGGATCATCTGTAAAAACATTTGCGTCACGTTTGTTTGGATTTTTATCAAAGTGAGTTCCCTTTGCAATTGCTTTTTGTTTATATTCTGGTGTTGGAAATGTTACTAGAATACCATTTTTATTATAAGCTTGACGTTCTGGATATTTTCCTTCTACTACGTTGTTTAAATAATCAGTAACAGTTTCTACGGACATACCTACTTCTAGTAGATTGCCTCTTAATATTTCAATGTGTTCTTGTTTACTAAGATCAAAAACACCATCTTCAATAGAAATGTCTTTACTTGATTTATCTAATGCTTCAAAAATTAATTTCTTAATGTTCATATTAAAATACTTTATCTTGTGGTATTGCGGTTTTATTTACTTCTGCTTTGAATGTAAAACTACTTTGACTATCATTTCTTAGTTCTACTAATGAATAATAAGGAACTACTTCATCATCAATTATTTGCAATTCAAATATAAGATATAAATAAATAATAAAATAATTTCCATCCTTACTCTTTTTTATTTCAATTTTACCAACTTTAAAATCTCCACCCTTTTCTTCCGTTATACTTGTAATTGAGTATTCTTTCTTTTTACCCAATCTTTGAATTTTTTTGCCGTCATATTTAATCAGTGGAAGGCCATCATTCTTACCAAATATAGCTTCAGCTGATATTTGTGAGGAAATATTTATAAATTCTTCTTTGATTTTGTTTTGGTCGCTTACACTACTTCCTTGTGTCAATACTTTATCCAATAACTTTTCAAAGAATTCAAACGCAAGAATGTTAGAATTGAAATAGATCATTGGTTTAAATACATCTCTATCAATCATTGTAATTGGTTCACATGTAACATTCTTCTTAACACAATTACTATCTTTTAATGGAACAAAGTATGTGTTCCAAATATTATTGATATTGTTCTTAATACTTGTTATGGTAGATTCATCAATATCTTGTACATCAGTTACAAATATTTTATTATTATCCAATTGTTTTGACTTTTGAACTATCCTACCAATTAGACTTTGATAGTTAATTTTTCTAACTTCTCTAACCAAAACTGCAGTATTTGTATAAAAACTATGAGTTACTTTGATTGGTTCATCTTTTCCTTCATTTGTTTTTTCCACTTCTTTTCTTAAATTTTCCTCAGCGGAAATCAACGGAAAATACTTTGTTTTGATTGATTGAATTTCATCTTTAAATCCTAATACAATAGAACCAAATACTTTGGTGGTAACTTTTTTCAAATTACCAGCAAATTCACTCATTGTATTAGCTAATGCTTTTGGAATTTTACCAACAGATGACACCAATTTAGTCAAACTGGATTTCAACGCATTCATAAATTCCACTTCAGTCAACAATTGTTTTTCAACATAAATGTCTTGGAAAATCTCAGCAATATAAGATTCATTGACTTGAAGGAAATCATCAGGAGTTAATGCTTGAGGATTTCTTTCTCTTGGAGTAGCAGATGAAGTATCTCCCAACATTGGTCTCAATAATGTCAATATTCTACCAGCTCTACCTTTACCAGCTTTTAAAGAAACAATTGCAAACCTCTTACTAGTTTCTTTGTTGTTATTGTCCAAAATAACACACAAACTTTCTTCTTTGCCGGTACTACCTACTTTATTATTCTTTAACGCTGAATATACATCATCAGGAGAACAACCATACAATAACACAGCATCACCTGTATTTTCTTTTGAAGCATCTTTGCTTTTATAATCACTTACATCAAATGCTTCATAAAATTTAGATATGTCTTTATTGATGAAACCGGTTGGTTTCGTTCCAGTAACTTCTTCTAATGATGTACCAGAATTTTTACCTGAAATTGAATCATAATAGTTTTTGTATGCTAAATAACCCTTATACAATTCATTTTTCTCAAGACTAAGTTTCAATAATGGATCTTTTATTACTTCATTTACTTTAAGACCAATCTTTTGACTTAGTTCAATCCACTTTTGAACTTTACGTAATGCATCAATATGATAGTTACCACTATCACCAAAAATGACATATAATGGCCATGTTTCCTTAATTTTGGTATCTAATGGACCATCAATTTTTTCAAAATTTTCTGCTACTTCATTAAGCAAGTCTAATAAATCCTCTGGTAAAGGCAATAAAGCTGCTTTTAGTGTTTTTGGTTTTGCTTCTTCAATACTATCCATATAGGATAAATATTTAGAAAAACAAAAGAACTCTAATCTTTTTAGATATCTACCACCGTCATCTCATTATAATTGCGGCCAATATAACATTTTACCGGAAATTGATTGTTTGACATTAGCCTTTTTAATTCAATCAAACTCTCTTTCTTATCACCCTTATGACAATCAAACAAAACACTATCATAGGTATACAAAATAGCTTTGGTTTGTTTTTTGTTAGAATCTAGATATTCATTGACTCTAACCAAAGATTGCATTCCAAATTCAGTTTCACTGGCTTGTAAGATATAATTGAACAGTTTATTTGGATTTGGTTCATTGATATGATTTGTAGTGATTCTCCTCTTATAAATTGGAGTTTCCACATAACCATTTTCATTGAAGAATTTCCATCTATGATCAATATAATCACTCATTTTCTTAAAATATGGAACTTCTAACAATTCTGATGGAATATTACCATACATGCACTGAAATGTAAGGTTCTTTGACGCTTTAATTTCATCTTCAGTCAATGAATCTTTCCCATAATACAATCTTCCAAGATACTCATAAGCATTTTGGGGCAAGTTATAATTGATTAACTTTGCAACAATGTGGGGGTGGTAGGCACTATAATCAATCATAAACAACATACCATCTTCACCATATCTACTGATAAATGATGATCTACATCCATTTTCTTTGTTCAATGCACTATAATTGACATTACCAAACCTATTACTAGGTCTTCCTGTTGCGGTGTATAGGTTATATTGAGTATAAACAAACCCATCCTTATCTTTGACCGTCTTGTTCTCAAAATGCCTATTAAACAATTCTACGTCAACCTTTAATCCATTGTGTTCAAGGATTCTAAGATTTTCTGTAATTGTGTTGTTAATATTATAAAAACTATCATCTAACTTCAACTTTTGAACTCTTTTAAGCATTTCACTGTACATCTTCTCAAACTTTTCCAAGTGTTTTACAACAGGAATACACTTATTTAAGTCACTATAACACATAAACTTGTGTTTATAAAATGAATGAGCAGTTGTATCAAATTCAGTATAATCATCTATTTTACCGTCACTAATAAAAAATAAGATGTTAATATCATATAAATTCTGTATATGCATCAAATGCATAAACTTCTTTTTATCATAAATCCACTTCTTACCTTTAAGTTTATTAAAGTCTGATACTAATGTTTTCTTATCAACACTAAATCTTGAATCTGGATGGTCAATTGAAATTATATGAGTTTGTTTGTCCTTGATTCCGTAAACCATCAACAAACATGGTTCATCTGCGCACGGATGAAAACATTCATCATTTTGAATGCAATCCATGATTAAATCACTATTCCAGTTATTTTTTAAAAAAGTGTTGTAACTTTCAACGTCTTTAATGACCATACCACAAGTATATCCACAATGTAAGTTGTGTCAATTTTATACTTGTTATTTATAAAATTCAAGAGGATCTTTTAAAACTCCTGATAATCCTGTCATTGATTTTTCTGCATTTTTAATTGCAGATTGATTATCTTCTTTGACTCCACTATTTATTTTAACTTTGTTTTGATATACATCCGTCTTTGATCCTGTTATTCTCCACTTTAAATTAATTTTAAAATATAATCCATTTATGATAGTATTATAAGAATCACCAGAGACTTCATATATTGTTCCATCATTTACTTTTTTTGCAAAGTATCTAATTATATAACCCCTATTATAATCATCATTGGTAGGAGATGGTTTTGTGTATACTGGATAATCTCCTTGTAGTATATCAAAATACAATCCTCTAGTATTATCAACGTATGTTTTCATTATTTACCTTTTAAGTTATAAGCAGGTCTTAATTGCGCTTTTAATCTTGTTTCCCATGCATTTTCATTAACTACATGAGTGACATTTGTTACTTGAAATACAACTACATCATCATTGAATGGTGGCGGCAGATTTGTAATTCTAAAAAATTCAAATGTCTTAATACCAGAAATACCCATCAAACTCAATTCAATTTCCACATTTCTTAACGGTGCATTATATATGTTTGTATTTTTATCTACATCACCATCATTCAACATATACAAAACAAGTTCTTTAAATGGCATTATTATATCAACAATATCATAGGTCTCATAATCAGTTGAACCACCTGTTCTTTGTACAGCAGCAGTTGTATCAAACAAAGTAACTTGTAAAAATTGAACACTCTCATCTTTTCCACATTTTTTTCCGTCTTTTCCTATTAATTTAAAAAAATAATTTATTGCTTCATATCCCAAACTAGTAGAATTACCAGTACTTTTTGTTGGCACAATCGTGCTTGGTTGTGCTTTTGATTTTAAAATTCTGTCATTATAAATTACCGCCGGCTTGTTACTATTTGATGCATTTAATTTATTGTTGTAATCAAGCATTTGATTAGATGTAATATAATCATATGAACCAGCCTTAAAAATAATTTGATTAGCTTGAGCATTTGATAAATTAGTTGTAAAATTCAATTTTTTAATTATTGAATTATTTGTCATATACTCAAATTTATAAATTGGATAATCAAATCCTTTATTTGGTGGTCCTTTTTCATCTACAATTTTTAGTGTAGAGTTTCCATTTACAATAGGAGCATCAACAACTGTTAATTCCCAGAAATTACAACTAGCTTCATTTATTTCTTTACATATTCTTTCATATACTTCTTTCAAATTTTTGTAATTAGGATCTTTAAGAATATTTTGTAAAAATTCCAAATTTATATAAATGTTTTTTAAATACCCTCTTTTCAAATTATCAGCTGTTCTTGTACCACCAAACGTTTGATCCTCTGCTGGTATAGCAGTGTTTTGTCTACTATTTGTTCTTCCCCAATTATTTAATATATAATTCAAATCTTGTCTATGTATTTCATTTATAGCACCGGATGATCTTTTAAAAATTTTATCTGGATAATTTGTTTCAACATATGAATTAATTGTTGAATGTGCATTTGGATATGCTGGTTTGAAAAATTTATGCTTTTTATCATCCGTATATGCTTCTTCTCCCAACGCATTTAAATATGCATTTCTATTAGAGTTTAATTTTGGAGCAGCTGGATTTGGTATTAATATGGTTTTACTGGTTGATATCAAATTATCATGTGCGCCAATTGTAATGTCATCAATGTTTAAATCAAAAAAGTATTGTGCATATTCTTTTACACCGTCAATATTTTTAATTCCATTTAAAATATCAACCAATAAATCCATAGTTAACCAAGTCCACGTTGGTCCCTTTTCATTATCAACATCAAAATCTCTTTCCGCACTATATGTAATTTTTTGTTTATTTCTACCACTAAAAATATGGTCTGATAAATTTTTGAAATCAGCTCCATATTTTTTATCATAACCACTATTTGATTGTAATATGTCAATAAACGGTTGACTCAATGAAAACCCCCCTTGATTATTAGTTGAAATGATAGTATTGACGGCTGTATCTACCAATGTTTCATATTTTGTTCTAAAAACAGTTTCATCTGATGGTTTACCATCTTTTCCTATGGTTTTTCCCTTAACCATATTTTCTTGAGGATCTTTTTTAAATCCTGAATAAAGAAGTTGTCTGCTTGCAACTTCAGTCATACCTGTAATTATATTATCATTTATAGTATATTCAAAATTTACTATCTGACCAATCATAAATTCATAGTTTCCCTTGGATTTAGGAACATATTCTGAATATCTCTTATAATGATTATCCCATATATCTACAATTTGACCAAAATTTGATAAATTAATAAGTGATTGTTCATTAAATGTATTCCACCCAAATTCTACAATTACAGTTTGAAGTGGAGTTAGAAAATATGGAGTAATTGCTTTTAATTGTTCAATTGAATGACATGTCCAATTTATTTTTGCTCTTGCAAACCATGACTTTTGTATTTCAGTTTCAATACTAATAATACCAGGGTCAGGTATATTTGGTCTAGTAGATGCATCTATATATTTTGGCTTTAAATTACAATTATATCCATATACTTGTTTGGATACACCATATGGTGACGTTGAACCAATTCCATATCTATCAAAGAAACCATCTCCGCTTAAAAATGCTAATCCCCATTCATTATCATTATCACTTATTAGATTTGGATTAGCATTTTGATACTCAATCATGCCATTAGAAAATACTCTAGCCCACGCTTTTCTTGGTCCAGTATATCTTGGCAAATCACCTTTAAATTGACCTTGTATTCCTGTTGATAAGGAGTTTTTTCTAAAGTTAAGTTCATCTATAACCCATTGTTCAAATGGACCTGCTTCCCATGGTCTTTCTTTTGACATATTATGAATTTATTAACGTAAAATTTTGTAGAATTGTTTGTATATCAGTTGGTATTCTTAATTGTTTATTTATATCTAAACTAAGTTTACCTTTACCTAAATTATTAGCAATAGCTATAATCCACCACAAACTTACATCTTTATAATATTTGTAAGCTATCTGGTCAATATAATCATTGTCTGATACCGTAATATAAATATCACTAGGAGATTCTGGTATAGAGGGATATAATAAAGTTTTATACACTCTCTTGCCATCCCATCTCTTATCTATTGTTGTATAGTCATATCTATTCATATTATGAATTGTTTACTATTAATGATTGACCAAACGCTTCTGACTTATCATCAAAATTATTTAGACCAACTTTTGGCTTTTCTTTTTCTAAGATATTAACATCTATAGTTATATCAACTTCTCTAGGAAATTGTGCTAATGTAACGTCACCATTTAAATTCAATCTACCATTTAAATATGTAAATGGAAAGTTGCCATCAGAAACAGTTTCCCAAGTTGCATTATCAGGAATTGTCATACCAATGCTATTAATAACAATCGGTTGATTCTTATATATATCACCAATTGTTAACATAACTAACGGAGGAACAATAAATCCATTTTTATAATTTGCGGGTTTTGATAATCCCATCAAATAATTAATTCTTTGCCACATTGGTAATAATTCTTTAACACTCATTGCAACTGTAGTAAAACTAAAACCAAGGTTTCTGGTAAATCCTTTGTAGTTATAAACTTTATCGGCATTTCCTATATATTGAAAGTCATCCCATGATGATACAGATCTTTCATTTATACCTTTTACTGTTGCTCTAAATGGTATATATTTTTGATTGTATATATCATAAAAATAGAACTTAATCAAATCTTTATTGATAAAATCATTGGTGTCAGTTTTTACATTTAATATGTTAATTAAATCACTTTGATTAACACCAGCAAATCCTTTGCCATTAGGATCATCCAATAAATCAGATGGTTTATATTTTCTATATCTTGCAAGATAACTTAAAGTATCTTTCTTATCTGTTTTAGAACTATCAATTATACTTCTAAGTTTATTGAGATCCGTTGGTGGTACAAAAGTATAATTTGATAATATACCCTTAAGTTTTTGATTTTGTTCATTTGCAAAATTTATTTGTCTTGTACCAAAATCATTTTCACCTTCTATAAAGGTAGTAGGATATTGCTGATTTTTATCAATTACATATTCTGATCCAAACTTTTTTTCAATATTACTTCTAATAGGATTTTTTGTTGTATCTACTATATTATCTTCATATCCTCTGGTTAATCTATCTCGATCAATCACATATCCTTGGCCGGATGGATTGTGTTTTATTTGATCTAATTGTTTTCTATTATAAAGACCTTTTGTTTCTGGTTTCCCGTCTAATGAAGTTAACTTGGTTGGATATGATGTCTCGGTAAAGTTTGGATCAATATAATCCTTATATTCATTGGCAATAATTGGTGATTTATCAATAGGTTTTCCTAGTGAATTAAGTATACCAGTATCTTTTATATAACCACCATCTTCAATTACATATCCTTTTTTATAAGGATCATGTATAATACTATCAATTTTTCTAGGTGATTTTAGTTTTGTTGGATAATTGTTATTTTTTAAATAATCATTATACAAAAATAACATATCTGACGTTTCTGTTCCATTAAGTAAAATTCCTACTGCATCTGCATATGAATTATAACCTATTAAATTTTTTGGTTTTCCATCAGTAATTTTAAAACTATTAACGTCAATATTAAAACTTTGGTTTGAATATTTTGATTGTAAATAATCAAATCCACTAGAATATTGAGTCAAATATCTTGAAAATTTACTAGGATTAGTTTGATAAAAAAGTGCTGCAGCTCTATCTTTATCAGCATCCCATCTTTGTACAACACCATTTGTTCCATATGTGTTTACACCATTTTTATCAAGTGAAACTATTCTTTTACTCTCTAACATCAAACTGTATGTATTGTCATCACCTTTGTAAATTGTTCCTGCGGGTTGACCAATTGCAAAAAATGTACCAAACAAAGTGCTACTTTTGAAAAAATTTCCAATGTTTTGAAGAAATCCAGTTCTACTTGGTCTGCTTAAATATGAATAATTTTGACCACTATATGCAGAAGTTGCAGTTGCACCTCTTGTTAATCCTTTACCATCTCCTGGATTTATAAGTGAAAGCGGTTTGTCTAAAGGAAAAAGCCCTCCATTTTTACCTGGAGCGGTACCTCTTGGAGGAGGGTTTGGTGGATTAAATCCAAATGCACCTGCAATACCTTTTACCCCTAACGCACCAAGAACACCACTCAAATTTGGTTCAATATGTCTTAGTGGTCTATCCAAAATACCAAATGCTGCCACTCTGGCAGCTGCTTGAACTGGCATCAAAGGATTATATATCTTTGTTTCATTAAAAGGTTGATAACCTTGTAGATATACTTGTTTTAATAAAAACTTGATACCAGGATTAGCAACAGAGAATTTTGTAATTCTAATTACGTCAATTGTTGCTGCTGGTTGTAAAGGTGCATATTTTAACGTTGAATTAATTCCTTTATTTGAATCTTCAATGTTTGTTACAATATATGGTTGATTGGCACCAAAAAATCCACCGGATTCACCTTCTGGATATGGACTGTATTTACTATAAAGAATACTACTATTTGGTGTAAAAAGAGTACTTAATTTATTTGGGTCTCTTTCATTTACAGTAAGAGGCAAAACCAAACCTGCACCTTGTATTTGTGCATTTGTTGTTGTTTCTGGATTATTTAAATTGGTTGAATTTGCCATATAATTATGTTAAACTTGGTTGGAATGCTACTCCACCTGAATCTAATTTGTATCCTACATTCTTAGAAATTCCTGTGATCATCTTTTGACCGTCCAAATAAACATTGAATGATACATTACTCATACCTTCTCTAATTCCTTGTTTTACAGCATCAATCATTGCAGTTGGTTTTTCAGCATTGACATTAGTTGTTTGAGTAGCAGTATTAACCGTTTGTGGAATAGTCGGTGTTGGTTGTAACGTACCAGTAACGTTAGTTGTATCAATAATTGGTAAATATTTAAATTTTGCAATTGATTCAAGTGATGTTGCAAGTATTGAAAATTGAACAACAATTTTTTGTAAATCATTTAACGGAAAATCATTTATTGCGCTTTTTAATGAAACAAATACTCCGGCTAAATTTAATGCGGTAAATGTAGATACTTCTTTACTGTATGTAATTAACGCAGCTACTGCTTTTAGTAACCCATCACCAAATAAATTTACACCTTGGCCGGCACTTAAAAATCCATCTCCAATAAGTTTAACACCATATCCAACTCCAACAAATAAACCAGTTAATACTCCTAATACTAATCCAATTGCAGCAAGTTCAGGAGCTAAAGGTATAGCTGCTGCTCCAGCTGCAGCTAAACCAACAACCAAAGATGTTAATCCTGCTCCTAGTGATGGTCCAAGTTTAGCCAAACCTCTTGCAGTAATATTAAGTGCAGCAATCAATCCGCCCAAAACTAATCCGGCTTTTGCAAGGTCATCCCAACCAATATTTTTAAATTTTTCAAGTTCAGGAACTATAATTTTAAAAGCAGCTGCTAAAGCTATTAATAATATAGCTGCGGCTCCAGCTTCTTTTAAATTCATACCACCAAAAAGTCTTTTAAAGAATGATTCTTTTGTGCCTCCAGGAACATTTGGAAGTGTTGGAGGTGTTACTCCACCAAGAGACTTTTTAAATGATTTAATACTACTAATAGCTTTTTTCATTAGTTTAATAAATACATATATGCCAGCAACTCCTAATATTGTACCTAACACACCACCACCGGCTTTATCTTGGGCAAATTTAAGTACTGCATTCACTCCTTTTAAAATACCTTCAATTAAAGGAAATAGAAGTTTAGCAGTTTCAAGTATTAATCCTTTAATTCTTGCCATTATTTCTTCAGTTTCTTTTAAATTGATAAAATCTCTTACTCTTTGTTCTCTTGCTGCTGCTGTATTTTCTAATACTGCACCTGATTGTCCAGTTAATTTTTTATATTCTTGAACCATTTTTTTTGCTTCATCACTGCCACTTATTTCTAGTTGTGCTAAATCTTCTCTGATTTGCATTTGTTTTTGTAAATCAGTCAATGACATTCCTGTCATTTTTGCAATAGCTTCTTTTTGAAAAATATCTAATTTATTAAAATCTCCAATTGATTTAACTACATTAAATATTTCATCATATGCTTCTTGGATCTTACCTGTATAAAACAATTCTCTTGCTCTTTGAAGACTTACATTTGAACCTAATAAAACACTTGCTTCAATTTCATCAGTTATACTTTCTTGAAAGTCTAATAGTTTTCTTCCAATATCAGCTACTTTTTCCAAATCAGTGCCCAATCTTCTTGCATATACTGCGGCTTTTATCAATTCTTCAGCACCGCCTTTAATCATTCCTCTAGCCTTGTCACCTGCTTTTGCAACATCTTCCATTACTTTTGGAAAAGGTACACCAGCTGCTTCTGATAAAGCAGACGCAAAGTATACTACTTTAGTTGCTTTTACCATATCAATTTTACCAAATGACATCAACGTCATTAGACTGTCTGTTAATTCTTTGTTACCAACACCTAGTTGTTTTGATATCAATGTTAAATCTTCTCCAGTTTTTTTACTAAACAATGTTAAACTTCCAAATGCATCAGCCATATTAGTTATAGTAGCCGCAACATCTTCAGCTGTTACACCATACTTTGCTAAATTAACCGTAGTGTTTTTTATAAATGTATTTAATGGTTCTGCTTCATCTTTTAATAAACCAAAAGATTTAATTGTTTTTATAAATGCCGTTTGAGTCTGATCAAATGTATCATAAACAGTTTGAAAAACAGAATATA
>SXGQ01124992.1_pt1 | contig 13566 bp, 15 predicted proteins | sample 3178371 | NCBI WGS metagenome assembly SXGQ01 (sample SAMN11356859, study PRJNA531348) | freshwater metagenome | isolation source: freshwater sample F1-20 | place: China: Fuxian Lake, Yuxi | collected 2017-12-25
TGACGCTGATCGCCGAGGGTTTCGGTCAGAAGATTCCGAAAGGCTACGTGTACGCGAGTATGGCGTTCTCCGTGTTCGTCGAGGTGCTCAACATCGGAGCGCGACGAAAGAAGAAGTCCGACCCCGTGCAGTTGCGCGACCGGGCGGCGTAGCAAGATACGTGATTGTGCCAAGGCACGTAGACAGTGTCTCCAACATTTGATCAACTGTCGCAAATCGGCAGCGTCGGGGAAATTGGCGTGAACCTTCGCTCCCCTGAATCTTGGTAAGGCACGCCGTAGCGAATTTCGGTGAGCCTGTGGACCTGTTTGTATCGTAAGAATCTGTTGCAAAGGACCCAGACATGCCACGAGAAGATGACCCCTGCAAGCACGCCAACCCATCTCGTGCAGAGTGCCCCTTCTGCCTCAACGAGCCACCAGTCAAGAACGTTGTGGTCTACATCACCGAAGGTGGAGACGCGTATCACTTCAATCCCAATTGCCCTGCCCTTGCATACGGACAAGATCTGGTACGTGAGCGCGGCGGCACTCCAGCCCCGATACGCACCACCTATGAGCACCTCGTAAAGGGTGAACGCGGACCTTGCCGCACGTGCAAGCCGCGGAAGCCGAAGCCTTCCAAGTAACCCAACGCGTCACTTACCAACCGGGTTCATTTCCTGCTTTGACTTAGCATGTGACTTCGTCACCATGTTCGGGAACAAGAAGCGCGAAGACGAACTGCGTCGACTCCAGATGGCCGAAAACCGTCGGCGTGAGGCGGCTAGGCGAGAGTCTGCAGCGCTCTCCAAGCAATACGATCGCGAGCAACGTGAGTTCACAAAGCAGATGGAGGAATCTCGCCGTCTTGCCAATCGGGGAGAGTCACAACGCAGGAAACTAGAGCGTTCACAAAACCCACCAGAAGATCCGAAGCCGCGAGGTGCTCGACCAAGAAGCAGAAAGTCCCCACCATCCGCCGCGCATTCTCGAACTAAAGCGACCAAGAGCACGAAGAACACTTCCAACGCCTCCAGGCTTCAGCGCGACTTTCCAAATGGCGCATCCGAACTAGCGGCACACATTAGGAAGAAGGGGTTTCTCTCACGAAATCAACGTGATGCCGCCGATGTCATATGGAACTTTGCCCAGCGGTACCTCATGTGGCTGGATAACGGTGACAACGACATGCCTGTCGATCTAACGATTCGACGAAACTTGACCAAACGAGCAAATTCAATCCCGCGTAATTCCATCGAACACGAGGCGTGGATTGACATGGGGACGCTGGCCATAGGGATGTCGCGGTTCGAGATCGCGCTTGCAATCCGCTGCGCCGCCATGAAGCTAGGTGCCGGTCACATCAGCTGTGGTGCGGCTGGTGACAACTACGTCCAATTCGTCGAATTCCGAGATTGTTCATTGCACAATTGGGACCTCGTCGATGCCGACACGACCGAGCCGACACCGTTGATATGAGGCGCTAGTCCTCACACGCCACGAGGCGCTCACACAGCACCGCGGAATCGACGGCGATGTTCCACACCCCTTCCTCAAGGCCCGAGGAAGCGAACGTGTTGATACCGATCAGCTCCCCACGACTGTTCACCAGTGGGCCGCCGGAGTTTCCCCGATTCAGTGTTGCGGAGGTGTAGTTCAAGTTCTTGTCGAGGACGTAGCCGATGTATCCGAAGGAGACATACCGATCAAGCGAGACCTCTAGGTCGGGATCGCTCGGATTCCCCATGGCCATGGTCCACCAGCCGCGTTTTGCATACATTTCACTTTCGCTGAGCCATGGCAACTTCGGTGAAATCTCGATGAGCGCAAGGTCATTTTCTTCGTCGGCAGCAACGACTGTGCCAGCAGTCTGGGTGGAGAGCGAAGGACCGTAATAGACCGAAACCACCGAGTCGTCCTCCCAACATTGATCGATCACGTGGAAGTTGGTGACGAGCACGGTGTTCGCACCAGCACTTTGCGGAAGCACGTCGAGTGCAAAGCCGGTTCCGCCACCGTCACCACACTCGATATCGACGACCGATCGACCCACTCGGCCAATGAGTTCTTCGACGTCCACGGGTGGAGCAAACAGTTCGAGGTCGGCAGTTGACCCAGAGTCGGGCAACGTGACTTCAGCGTCCTTGCTGATCACGGGCATTGGCTCGGTGTTCATCTGGCTCTCCAACAGCTCGATTCGTTCATTCGACTCGTCAAGCTGAGTCACCAATCCGAACATTCCGAGCAACAACATCACCAACAATGCACCGAAGAAGATGAATGCGCGCCGTGCAGGCTGCCGATGATCGTCGGCAGCCTGCGGCTGGGAATTTGGGTCCGGCGGCAGGAAGGACTCCTCGCTCATGCGAGCACCCCCGTAGCAGTCCATTCCTTCGACCATTGCGAGTACGTTCGGCTGCCCGACGAGGTGAGTATGTGGACGTCCAACTCGGTCAGTTTGGCTGCGAGTTGCTTTTCGTGGCCGAGCAGCGACGACTTCTCCATCACGCAGACCGCTACCGCGTTCAGATCGAATTCTCGTGCAAGGCTCCTCACGAGTTGCGCACCGTCGCCCGAAATGTCCTCCGGGGCCTTCGGCTGCACTCGCCGCTCGAATGCGGGGTCGGCGAGCGCGTGGGCGGTCCACGTCGCCCTGTCGCCTTCCCAGAGTTTCAAAAGAAGATGCGGGTTTATGCCGTTGTCGTTCGGGTGGCCGGATCCGATGAGGATGGTTGCGGTGACGGTTGACATAGGGAGTGCTCCTTGCGTTGTAGTTGAGGCATCAGTGTGACATACGGGTGTGACATCGCGGTGGACTTACGTACACCCCTCGCCTAACCTGAGTAGTGCATCAAGAGATGCCTCAATAGAGGTGTCGGCAACCGAGCAACCAAGCCACGGTGCCTCCCGCAAGGGGGATGCGGCGCAACGAGCGCAAAACCAATGGTGCTCGTCGCGTCTCCAACAACACCAAGGAGGCATTATGACTAGCCAGAATCCGAATCAACCGGTCGACAAGACGACCGAAGATGAGCTCGAAACTTCACGCCGCTCATTGGAAGCGCTCTTCCGTGATGGGCTCGACCCCGAAGCCGAAGACCTCATCAACGAAGTCATTCGTCACTGCAACCCACCCATAAAGGTGGTAACCGAATCAACTTGGGCCCTGAAGTTCGGTGGTCTCGCGCATTGCGCGGTATGCCAGGAGTATCGGGATGTGAGGGTGGAATTGCCCCGCGAACGAGGAGGTCGATGTGAAGAACACGACGAGTGGAAGATCTTCTATCGCCACCACTCGTGGGATGACCTCGAACATCGCGAGGCAGTGCTGCAACAACTGAGATGGTGGCTACAGCCCGAACCAGAACCCGAACCCCTAGCGGATCACCGGTCGTGGTATCGGGCTGCTATGGACCATTTGATCGCATTCTTCATTCGGTAACCGTGAGGAACACGGCGTGACATTCAACGCTCCTCAACTGCGTGCATCACGCTCCACACCTCGCTGAGCGCAGAGTAGAACTCATCACCTCGGGTGTCGTGGATTCGGTTCTTAAAATTGGTGTACGACAGGTCGGCAACCGTTGATGTCAACCAGCTTTGGAACACCTCCCGCGACACGTGCACGCGCCACGGGTAATCACGTGCCGGGGTGGACACGATCTTCACATCAGCCAGTGCCGCGATGCCGTCGAGAGACTCGGTCTCCCGCGCCCGCACGATGATGATGTTCTTGTCATCGCGGTGCATAACTGCGCTGACGAATCCGGTTTCGGTAAATACCCACATGTTGTTGTTCTCCTTGAGGTTGCGTTGGTGTTGTTACGCCCACACACCGTGGAGATGTGATGGGCTAGTCGGTCTCCCCGATGTAGATCGGGCAGGTTTCCTGTTCGTTGTCGGCGTGCTGGTACCGCGGATATCCGCAATGCTCGCACACTTCGTTTGCCGCCTCGGCGGCCTGGTCGTGTTCGCGAAGTCGTCGCTTCGCCCGGCGGTATCTTGAGTAGAGAAACAGCCAGCCGAGCGCCACTATCCGCCCTTCGGCAGGTACGGCGCCCGCTTGCCACCCGCCTGAACGCGGGCTACCTCGCAAAGAGCTCGAAAGTACCCGACATGGATACACATTGCCAACGAGTTTTCCATGAAGCGATCCCTACGAACAAGCCGTGTAATCTGCCGCACACAGTCATGGATGTCGAGACGATTGAGTTCCTCAATGGGAGGAAATCCCACTTCCCAGTTCATCCAATCGAAGGGTTGAACGAGGTTGAGCCTTGCCATGCACTTCTTCATGGGGAGATGGGCACACTCATCGTGCTCGGCTACGGATTCCAGCGCCGCAATCTCGTCGATGAGTTGCTGCCAGGTGGTCTCGTAGTCGTTCAATCAATACTCCTTCGTGGGGTTGGGAACGTAGACAATAGTCAGGGGGTGTAACGAGGTATCGTGTGCGAACCGACAAGTACCGTAAAGGTCCAATGTCCAGCGGCCTACCCACCGAGTTTGAGCCTGAGATGATCCCAGTCCCTGACGAGGGTGCGGAATTACTCGAATTTCACGAGTTTGCGATGACATACGACGCCTACGCCCGCAATGGCGACGAGGCGACGGGCTTCCAGAACTGCGCCACGATCGCAAATCTCGCCGCAAAGACGTGGCTAGAACAAGAACTATTGCCAGACACACTGCATGACCTTAGAACTTGTCTCTTCTTCGAGGCGCGGCGCCATCATTGGGATTCGCCGATCTCAGCTGACTACGAAGTGGCGCTGGCTCGCAGGATTAGAGAGATTTCCGGGGGTGAAGTGCCACTCGATCCGAACTCGCCTGCGGCGATTCGCCGGCGCAGGCCTCGCTAGGTCTGCTCGCATCGTCGCCGAGCTCCAGAAAACTCGGTGTCGTCGTCACTCTCAGCCGAAACCAGTATGGGTGGCTCACACCTCAGAATTGATAAGGAGAACATAAAAACCATTCCCCGTTAGTCAATGTCAGCGGCCGCAGCGCCGGCCTTTCGTTTCAGATTCACAACGTCAACCTGAGTTGTCGTCACAAACTCGCTGTACTCGTTTGGCGCCGCGGCTTTTAACGACGTGCGGTCGAGCTTTCCTGGCTTTTCAGTGCGATTCCATTTGCAGACACCAGTGATTTCAGATGCCTCGCCGCAGAACGACATCAAATAGTGCTTGGCGAGTAGCTCGCGCGTTCGGTAGTACTCGGTGCGAGAGAGGAACTCGATATACCCCTTGCTCAGGTGGTCAAGGGAAATCTGACCCTTGACATACTCCTCTATCGACGCCTCAAATGCCTGAACGACTGGAATCTCTGCGGCTACTTCTGGATGCGCAAGAAGTTCGTCTCTTTTCATTTTGGTTACGGTGAAGCGACCACCAACCGAAGAGGGCCCGAGATGCGCTGCCCAAAGGTCGGGGTACTTTTCCTTGAACTGGTCCTCGTCAAATACGGCCTTCGCCTGTGTGCTCGCCTTGCCTGCTTTCGCGATGTCCTTACCTTCGTGAATCTCGGATTTGAGGACGGCCTTGTATCTCGCAACCGTATCGTCACACAACGAGACGATTCGGTCGGCAATCTGATGTTTCCGCCACCACTCAAGGGCCTCATTCGACGCCGCAATCGGCTCCCCCTTCGAAACAACCCCAGCAAGGTGTTCCGCAGCCCGAATTGCATCGATATGCAACTGAAACTCAATCCCGAGAGCCTGACACTTCGCTACGGCCTCCTCCAAGGCTTGGTTATCTAGCATGAACCACTCACCCGTCACCCGCTTCGCCGCAAACTGCCAATGAAGTGTCTTTTCTACGGTTTGCACCATGTCAACTTTTTCAGCATGATGCAGGAATAGCTCACGTGGATTGCCAGTCTGATGATCTCCCTGCCGGGCGGCACTCACTCGATCGTCGCGAGTGAGACCTATCTTCACATACGGTGACACATCGCCGGTTATGTAGTCCCGCTCGCGAATGAAATAGATCTCGCCGCCACGAGTAATGCTCTCTGTCATAGTTTTTCTCCTTCTGGTCGCGATTTGAGCTTTGGCATGGGTAGCCTTCCCTACAGTCCACGAACCTTGAGATATTCCTTGAATCGGCGCGGATCATGCCTCATGTAGCGCCGTAGCAGTTCAGCCGCAGCTCTTGCATCGTCTAATGCAACATGCGGCATCTCACGGCTAAGCCCGAACTTCTCAACCGCTTTTGTCAGACTCAGGCGACCGAACCCCAAGTGAATGCCGAGGCCAATAGTGCAGCCAATTGTCGCTATTTTGCGCTGGCGAATTCGTGTGAGCTCTTGATTTAGCTGGGTCAAATCAAAGCTCGCATTATGAGCAAACAGCGTCCTGCCCTCAATTGCGTCGAGAAATGCTGGGGCAAGATCTTTGAATCTCGGAGCATCAAAGAGATCGTCATTCCGAATGCCATGTTTTCTCTTCACGAACCACTCTCCGCTGTCTCCATTGCCATGGACCAACGTCGAGAATTCTCCTTGAATTGCACCTCGAGATGAGAGAAAGACCATTCCAATTTCGATGACTCGCGCCTTCGGTCCTCCACCTGTGGTCTCCGTGTCCAGTACGACAAAGCCGCCCGGTCTTACGGATGGGATATCAGTCGAGCAGTTACGCAGAGTCATGTAGCAGACCTTTACGGTACTACTGGGCTGTAATGCGCAGCCCAAACAACAGGCACTCTTGCCAACTTACCCGTTAGCCTCGCGACATGGAATTCAAGATTGAGATGGAGTGGAAGTACCTCGGACCTGTATGCAGTGTTGACGATGACTTGGTTTTCCCTTTGGCAATCAAGGGACCTGCTGTCTATCGGATTCTTGCTGGAGCTGAGTTATATGTGGGAGAGGCCTCAAATCTAAGTCGCCGGCTGTCAAACTTTCGACGCCCCGGTGGCCATATAGACACCAAGGTTCCGCGAACAAATCGACGTGTCAACCGCTGGCTTCTTAGTAGTCTCGCGACCGGCAACCCTCAGCCGGAGATCAGTTATCTGAGTGCTGCAACACTTCACATCGGGGAGAAAATGGAATGTCTCGACTTGTCGACAAAAGACCAGCGTCTGCTTCTCGAGAACCTAGCAATCCAGCATGAACTTCGCGATGGCCATGCACTTCAGAACCTCTAGGAATTTGGCGGTCCGCCATGAGCTCTGAGCAGTTGGTTCCGGGACTGGCGCTCGGCGGTACCCGAATCCTTGGAGTTGAGTTGGACTTCTATGGCAAAGATAAGCGAGGGCGTGTCTGGGTTCCGCTTAGTCCAGGCTGTCATCTTCTCTACGGAAAGAATGGCGTTGGCAAGTCGACCATCCTTCGAGCAATCAGGGCGGCACTCACCGGCGACCTCTCTGAAGAGGAGCTGGGATTCGGCGTAAGACTGTTCGTCTCGATTGATGACCATCGACCGCCAATCCATGTGAATAGTGGCCAGTCTGAGTCAGCTGAAGACTGGAGCAATGAATCAGACTCGCCGGATGGGTCGTTCTTAGACGAGGACAGGCTCGATGAGGGAGATGATTTCTATGCCGACGAGGAGGAACACTCACCAAGCTTTGCGGACATTGCCCACACGGTGGTTGAACCGGTTAGACCTACCTATTCCCTACTAACCGACGACATCTTCAAGGGGGGTTGGTGGCGTGATGAATTTGCGGCTCTCTCCCGGTCTGACGAGCTACTGGAAAGACAGTTGATGTTTGTTCCGGAGTATCTCCAATTCGAGCCTGAGTGTTTCGAGTATCAACCGATTGAGACCATACCTCTTCAACAGATTCGCGCAGCATGGCTGGCCTATTTCACACTCGAGCGCGACTTTCTATGGGAAGGCAACGGTGAGCGCCCATATCACGATCGAGTAATGGCATTCGGTGCTGAAGCTCTCCATCAAACCTATTACTGCTTATCACCCCGAGGCAAAGGCGAATGGGGATTCTCAATCGCTGTCAGGGTGGAGTCTGAAAACACATCAAAGCTGCTCAACATCATTAGAGATGAAATCGAATCGAAGCGGCGACAGTTCCACACTGATCGCGGCTGGAGTCGCGAACAGATTGATTCGGGTGAAGTCGACCCCGCATTCATCGAGTACTCCTTCGAGTCAGACTTCATCAACAACATTGGACCGCTACCGGCACTCGTCGGCTATGACATTCCTGCCTATTACTTCAGCCAGAACCCTGCAGTTGACTGCCCGTTTATCCCTCTTGGCGACTGGAGAGAACCTGTCATCACAACTGCGAGTGCCATATTCCCTAGATTGTCGTTCAGTCGAAAACCTGTGAGCGTTGTCGATCTGGATTCGGCATTTGACCTGGACTTGTGGAATCGCCAGCACATCGCGGAAGCCTTTGCCGAGGCCTCGACTGAGGAGTGGACCCTCGAGATGGCCCGAAGAATCACCGATTCCGTCGAACAGGAGTTGATCGTGTTCGGCTCTGCAGACGCCGAACCAACCAAGCACACCTTGGTGAAAGCAAGTGCCAACACTGTACGAGCCTCGTCCCAGGCCTACGAAACCCATGAATACCTCCTCGACGAGATTGTTGAAGGTATAGCTGATTTGGGCCTCGGCATCGATGGACTTCGCACTCAACTGAGCAGCAAGCCATCTGATTGGATTTTTGGAAAGGGATGTTGTCTTGAGGCACGTGACACCCACACCAGAGATTGGTTTCCGGTAAGCGGACTCAGTCCCGCGCAGAGTGCCGTACTCGCAATCGCAGTGCAGCTTGGCGAGGCGCGTGCCACGAGTGACGTCGTGATAGCCATCGGCGACGAAGTTGATAACGGTATGCATGTTCTGGCCACTAAGGCTCTTTATCGATTTATCAGTGACATATCGGACTCTTCATACCTCGCAACTCATTCTCCGGTGAGTCTCTCAATGCCATCGCTTCAGCGCGTCCATGTGCGACGAAAAGAGTCCGGGGGCATCGCGATCGATCGTTGGACACCAAGCAGGGAATTCACTACAGCCGCACAAATCCTGGGCGTGGAGCGCACGCACCTGCTTTCGGCAATCAGTTGTTGGTTAATCGTCGAAGGTGAACACGATAAGGCCGCGTTTGAGGTGCTACTGCAATCGGGATTCATCTCCGACATCGGACATGGCCTAACTCACATAGTGGCAAGTCGCGGCCACCTCAATGCGCCGGCAGTCCTCGACTCCGACCTCCTGCTTGAGTTCTCAGATGCACCGATCATCGTGATGCTCGACGCAGCCGCAACCGATCTTGACTTTTCAGCACTACACACCAAGGCACGCGATCTTGAAGCGGAAGGTCTCCAGCCCTCAAAGATCGTTCAGACACTGGGTCTTGAGGATTCACGACTTCGCCTACGCCCCGAGTCTCGTACTCTCTTGTCTATTCTCAATGGGGCAATTCGACGACGCCTCGTGCACCGAATTCATCCTGTCGGGCTCAAGAAGCCAGACATCATTCAATATGTTCCCGCGATCTCATTCGGCTTGTCGGCTGATTGGCCAACCCTCTTCAACGAATATCGAACTGCGAATCTTCAAGTCTCTTTTAAGGATTGGCTTCGCGACGCGAAGCAGGCTCGAATCTCGGCGAGAGCAATTCGGGAGGCGTTCGAAGACGTTTCGTCTCTTGATGATGACTTAGCGGCAGCTCTAATGCTGATTGAGAGAGCTTCACAGAGTCGGCCCGATTGACTGCTGTCAGAATCGAGGGTCTATCACATATCCTTTCGCAATGCAGCGTTTACAAACATCTCGACCAGAGCGCGAATCGCGAACCACCCCGAAGTGAGCTTTCTCATGCCCTCTCGCGCAATAGTAGAAAGAGTATGCGCTTCCAAGACGCCCCCTGAGCACCTCGTCCCGAGTTTTCGAACACCGTGGATACCGAGAACAGGCGAAGAAACGTCCACCAGTCTCAGAGTTTCTGCGCTTCACCCAAGAACCACCGCAAGCGCATTTGTCAGTCGGCTGATACCCCAACTCAATGGACTTCACGCCGCCCGAACCTGAGTCTCCTCGCAACTTATTCGAATTACCGAACGATCTTGTGCCGTACGAACTGCTCTTCGGAGTCTCGCCCCCTTTTGCGTAAAGCCAAACTGCAATTAGAAAGATTCCCAAGTACGCCAGTCCTTCCACGGGTCCTCCTGTTTATTCCTTAAAGTATTAGGTTACTTTCCATCCCGAACCGCTTCTCCGCAAGCTTGTGGAGCTACCAACTGTGGTACTCCAGACGACCCGCCCCAGGGCTTCCGAGAAGATATATCATCGCAGAAGGCGACATCACTTATGGGCCAAATTCTGCCGACTCGAGATGTTCTACGTACTTTGCATCTCTCCGAGGCAGATCTAGCGGAACTGCTCGAGGACTCAATGTCTGACGAGTGGCTAATCATCCCGAACGTCTGGATTGAAGAGCTCTACAAGCCACCGAAGGAGATCGATATTCTCCTCTGCCATCCGGACTACGGAACTCTATGTATTGAAGTGAAGGGTGGACCAGTAGAGGTTCGCAATGGCGAATGGTGGCAATTCAACCGAGGCACTCAAGAGTGGCACCAGCAGAAACTTTCGCCACCGAAACAAAGCCGTGATTCCGCATATGCTCTTCGACGTTTCCTCCGCGCGACTGAGAAGCGTCTTGGATCAATAAGGGTTGGATGGGCTGTAGCCCTCGTGGATTGCGAACTGGCCAGCAACTCGCCAATCGCCGATCTCCCGATTGAGCAACTTCTACTCAAGCCAGATCTTGAGAACCTCGAAACATGGGTGCTTCGAGCTGTATCATCAGACCAGCACCCGACGAGGCTTGGCTTTGATGGTGTTTCGGCGCTCACAAGGCGACTTCTACCAAATCTAATATTCGGCTTCGACCCCGATTCTCGAAGCGTTCGACAACTCGAACGAATAAATGTCGCGAGTACTGAGCAGGTGCGTGGACTCGCATCGCTTGATCTTAATCGACGCGTTCTCGTTCGAGGCGCTGCCGGTACCGGCAAGACTCGCCTGGCTCAGATGTGGGCCAGACAGGGAGCCAAGGCTCGCGAAAGCGTGCTGTTTACCTGTTACAACGAACCACTCTCAAGACAAATCGAAGAGTCTCTCGGCGACAAACGTCGAATAACGGTCAAGCCAATTCTTCGTTACTTCCAAGAGTTGGATATTTCGAATTCACTGAGTCCCCCTAACTCACCTCACGAGCAGGACGGTTACTGGAATCGTCTACTTCCCGATCATGTCAGCAAGAATCTGACTCCAAGTCACGCAGCTTGGGACCGAATAGTTGTCGATGAGTTGCAGGACTTAAGCGACTTATGGCTTTCGATGATTGAACGACTTCTAAAGCCGGGAGGGAAACTGCTCTGCGTGGGCGACCCGAAACAAGACATATATAGACGGGGCTTGACTTGGAGCAACTTTGACACATGGACGCTTGCAGAGCTTCGTCGGAATTGTCGAAACACGCGGACGATTGCAAAGTGTTTACAAGCACTAGGTGGCGCTCAGCCGAGTAACGCGTGCGCAGAGGGTGAGCCGATCACCTTCATCGATCCAAATCCAATGAAGACGGTACAAGAGATCGTGGAGTCCGTTCTGACCAGTGCGCTGTCCCCCAACGCGGGGTTGTCAACTTTGATCATCACTGGATCTACCCACAATCGTGATGCGATACGTGGGCTGCGAATTGGGGGGTTCACCGTTGGCGACTACGACGCTCGCTCCGCAACACAGATTCCTTGCGAAACCCTGCGCCGATCCAAAGGGCTGGAATCGAGTCATGTCATTCTCGTAGACCCATCCGGTGAGTTAAGCCAAGTCGAACTATACATAGCAATCAGTCGGGCACAACATCGATTGACGGTGATTACCCCTCAGAGTTCTCAGGCTCGACTAGTTCACATGTAGGGGCCCCGAACCAATGCCTCGAAGGAGGTTGCAGAGCTTAAGTGAATCCACTTGGTGGCACAGAGCGTCTATATTCCAATGGTGCCAAAAGTGCTCCGGGTTCTCGACCTATTCTCAGGCTGCGGAGGGTTTTCTACCGGTCTCGCTCTTGCCGGCACGCTGAGCTCGCGATTCAAGACAGTTGCCGCCATAGATACATGGTTACCGGCCTGCAACAGCTTTAGAGCCAATTTCCCGGACGCAGCTGTCCTCAATGCGGCTGTCGGTCGAAAGTCGGTTGCCAAGGCTTTGGACGAAGTTGGGGATGTGGACATCGTCATTGGTGGTCCCCCTTGTCAGGGTTTTTCGATGAGCGGTAAACGCGCTTTGCGTGACCCGCGAAATCGTCTAGTGCTTGAGTTCTTGAACACCGTCGAGAGTGTTAGCCCGACTGCTTTCATTATGGAGAATGTCCCGGGTTTTCACACATTTCAAGGAGGTCTTCTCTTCAATGATCTCTGGGTAGAAGCGGAAGAGCTCGGATACCAACTTTGGGCGGGAATACTCCTTGCAAGTCGCTATGGAGTTCCCCAGAGACGTCGTAGGTTCTTCTTGGTTGGACTGAAGTCGTCTACATCTGCTTATCCACATGATCCTGCTCTTTTTTCTTCTGCATCTGGACCTCGTTTATCAGTTGCTGAGAGTTCAGACTCTGACATCAAGGTCGTTACATTCAACGAAGCGACGAGTGATCTTCCAAATCTTCTTGCGGGATCGAGCTCTACTAGGTATGCCTCGGCCCCAAGAAATAGTTTCCAGCGATGGGTGCGAAGCGGGCAGACAACTTTGACCGACCACATTGCACCAAATCACCGATCATCAATCATCAAACTCATGCAGTACCTCGGTGAGGGTGAGTCAGCAATAACGCCGTCGGTCCGACGGTTAATTCCCGATGGATTGCGACCTACTTCGGGATTCGGCAACTCATACCGCAGGATTGTTGCAAATCAGCCGGCGCCGACAATAACCAGGAACTTCACAACGCCATCAAGTGCAAATTGCATACATCCAAGCCAGAATCGTTCTCTAACACTCCGGGAAGGCGCTCGCTGTCAGTCATTTAGAGACTCGTTTAGATTTGAGGGAACTTTTACTGACAAGAGACTCCTAATCGGAAATGCAGTTCCACCACTATTGGCCAGGCAGTTGGGCAACTGGCTTATCGAGAGTCTCAAAGGCTAGGTCACTCTTCCATGCATCTTGCACTTTCGTGCTCGGGAGATGTCCGAAGTTGACACAAACGCCTCACCCACTTTTAGTTGTTCTATCTGCTTTGCAAAGTCAATCTTCTCGCCGCCGCGTATGAGCCCAGCAACATCCTTCGATTCGGGGAAGTTTGTTCTGAATACAATCTTCGTTCCTGAGTTGTTCTTGACATCGTCATCAAAGTCAGAGATACTCTGACTCGCAACGAAACAAGCGACTCCGTACTTGCGTCCCTCCTTCAGGAGTTTGGGAAGCGTGGGGTCCTTGGACAGGCGATGAGCTTCATCCAACACAATCGCAAGTTTGAGGGTTGAGTCCTGTGGCCAAAGGAACATATCTCGATAAACCTTTCGCAATACAAGCGACGTCGCCGCACGAATGACTTGCTCGAGCTTGAATCGATGTAGATCGATCACCAATCCA
>SXGQ01434425.1_pt1 | contig 13564 bp, 19 predicted proteins | sample 3178371 | NCBI WGS metagenome assembly SXGQ01 (sample SAMN11356859, study PRJNA531348) | freshwater metagenome | isolation source: freshwater sample F1-20 | place: China: Fuxian Lake, Yuxi | collected 2017-12-25
TCTTGGATGTTTTGTGACTTATAACAAAAACAGAAGTTGTCCACTTCCTCGGGTTTATGGTCTTCGCCCACGTCCTTCAAAACACGGACCACAATTTTCTCGACGGAGAACTCGGGGGACACGACGGTGTCCCCTTTTTTTGTGCTATTAATTCTGATAAATCCAAATACGGATTATAAAAAATAAAGTATTTATTAAGTAATGGCACAGACTAGACCTTTTGCATATAATACAGGTGGTCCTATTTCGGGGACAACAAGTTTCGGACCAACATTAATTTCAGGTGATATTGAAGTTGACTATAGTGAAGATTATGGTGGTGTAAAATGGTGGATGGGACCTGATGAGGACTTAGGTTATGTAATCGGTAACTCCAGACCTGTTGGACAACCTGTACCCTCAGGTGTGACAGGCACCGCACAATTAGGATTTTGGAGATCTAAGTTTAAGACAGATGAATCATTTTTAGATCTTGCGAATTACATAGGTGCAAAAAATGGACAACCCCCCTTTGCAAACACAACAGACGCCGAGAATTGGTTAAATGCAAACGGGTTTTATACATCATATGTTGCGCCTCTTTGTGATTCATTTACATTTAGTGGTAATAATGCAACAACAACAATAACTAGTGCGATAAATGATGCAACATCAGGGTGGGACTCATCGGCATATTCTTTGGAAACATTTACTGGACCAGTTTCCGTAACCTTCCAAACTTCTGCGAATGGTAATATTTTAATGGGTGGGTTCTCTTACAACCCAACTGTTAACCTTGGAAATACATATGAAGATACGTCGTATGGTATTTACCTGTATAATAGTGACCAAATTGAAATATATGAAAACGGTGGTCAAGCCGCCGTTATTAGTGTTGGTACTGTTGTTTCATCATCTGATGTGTGGAAAGTGGATTATGATGGAACAAGTGTAAAGTATTATCAAAATTCAACTTTACTTTACACATCAACCAACGCTGTAACACAACCACTACATGTATTCTTCCCTCTTTTTACTCCTAATGAAGGTGCTGTTAATATTTGTGCAATAGGAACATTATCGCCAACACCAACAACAACTCCGACACCTACAGGAACACCTGTCGCGGCAACTCCAACACCAACACAAACTCAAACACCTGAGCCAGAAACGCCTACACCTACACCTACGGCAACATTTATAGAAACGCCGACACCAACACCAAGTGAGGGACCGACTGAAACACCTACACTTACGCCAACAAATACGCCTTCACCTTCAGAAAGTCCACTACCGGTTTCAGGATTCTGTTACAATTTAATTGCACTACCATATATTTTCCCATCTGAGGGTAATGCAATTATGAACAACAACCCTAATCCTTTTGGAAGTACGGAAATAAATTTATTGGGTGATAATGCTAGAGGTTTTTATTTCAATTCAATCGACACTAGTGTAACTGATAGAACATCTTATTTTTCAACATTCACAGGACAAAGCGTTACGATTACCTTTACTCAAAACGGAGATTCTGCGATTTATTCAGGAGATACTGAATCTTTCAAATTCTGGAGTGGCGACACAGGGGAACCACCTACGCCAGGAACAGGATTCGTGTTCGGAACAGGTATAGGAGTACCCCCAGAAGGAATTCCTTCAGGAAATGCGGTATTAATACAATCAGCCACAACTACATGGGTTACAGGAGATACTGTATGTATTTCCATAGAAGCAAATGTTGACGTTACCCCAACACCAACGGCAACAATTACTGAGACTCCAACAAATACTCCAACATTAACTCAAACTCCAACATCAACTGATTTAACTAATATAACAACATACACAATTTCAGGTTGTACTAGTCTAAATGAATTTGTTGCCAATTTAGGACCAGGGGCTCTTGCACCAGGTGATATATTCTATTTTGAATTTACAGGAGGAACGCCAAGTGGTTGTTATAGAATCGTTAATAAAATTAATGCGGTTCCAACTGATGGAACAACACCACTTTACTTCTACACAAGCTGTGCATTATGTGTTGCCGCAAAAGAAGTAACTCCAACTCCAACAATAACTCAAACGCCAACAATAACTCCAACTCCTTCAGTAACTAATACCTAAACTCCAACAGTTACACAAACATTTACACCAACACCATCTACAAGTCCAGTACCTGTATAGGTGTTCCTCCACCGAATATACCGAGTGAAATCGCAGTATTTATACAATCTGCAACAACTAATTATACCCCCATTGCTCATTCTGAAATAAATCATTTGTTTTTTGTATTTATAAGGTATGAGAGACCTAATTAAGAAAGCGCTGTATGAACACAGAGTGTCATTCGACACAATTGATATTCTAAAAAAATATCAAGGATCTGACAGAATATTGCAAGATTTTAAAAGAAAAATAGAATTAGGTTATGATCTAACCGAAAAACAATTAGCTCTCGCGGTAAAAAAATTAAAGTCCGAGTTCTATAGTACTAGCATTTATGGTCAAATCATCAATTACAGTGATAGACCAGGAAATTATCCTTATAGATCAATGGTAATCTCCAAGGGTAAGGAAATTTACAACAATATAATGAGGACAGATAAAAGAGATTTCTTTAAACCAGGAGAGGACGGAATATTAAAAATAGATAAACCAACCGAGGGTTGGATACAAGAGAATGTTGATTCACTGGAAACTTTTTTGAGATTAACAAAAAATAGTCCGAGAAAGTTCGATTTTCCAAATAGAGATATTAAAGTTACAACTCACGAAGAAGCCAACACCCTTTTGGATCAGTTGAAGAGAAGAGATTTTTGGGGATTCCTTGAGTTGAAAGATGGTCAATATGTTTGGTCCATTTTGAATAAAGTCGACACAAACTACATCAATTGGGCAAAGATGATTTCCAAAAGGGATCTACAAGGTGATTTGGGATCTGGATCGATAAAAAGTAAAATAGACAAATACTTTGAACAGCAAAATATCGACAAGATCTACCAAAAAGAAATGAGTGACATGGATGACGAGACGAAAAGAATAATTTACAATAAGGCCTTAACTTTAAGTTTGGCGGAGTTTGACCTAATTGAATCTTTTTTAACTCACCTGTCTTCAGAATCCGACACAAAGGCAATTGATCATATTGACAACATAATGGATAGGTTAAGGTCTTCAACAAACGCAGGTGACATGGTCGAAGAAGACTTAGTATTATGGTTGAAAAACCATGATGTTACAGAAAGCGACATCGTCAGATTCAACACTTATGGAAACTTAGTGGACGTTACCTTTCAAATAGACATGATCGTAAAGTTAAAAGGTAATTGGGTACCAATACAAGTAAAAAATAAAGAGACGAGAAGTTCTAAATTAATTTCATACGACATTGGAGGAATGATAATTTACCCTGCACCAGAAAGATTTCAATGTGGAAATTGGATCTTCTATAACGGGACACTTCCAAAGTCATTTGACGAAGTATATTTCGACGTAAAGTGTTAGTTCATTATATTTGCAAATGCCATTCGAGAAAAAACCTGAGCCAAAACCAACAAAATACGAAATAGTGTTTGAAGATGAGGATTGTATATCGATTTGGAAATACAATTCAAAAATTACTACTTTCGGTCCTGTGGAAGTTGAATACAAATACAAAAGAGGATATGTACATCCTGGTTCAAAAAAGAAAACATTAGGTGATCTAGCTAAAGAAGCAAGAAAAAAGTGAGATTTCTCTCACTTTAATAATTCAATTTCTTCTCGAAGTTTTGAATCAATTGGATTATGTTATCACGACCAACCGGATTTGCTGAGTGAACGTTCCATGTCGGAATGGGTAAACCATTGGTCCAACAATATTGACATAACCATTTAGCAGCATCATAACCAGTTTTTTCATGGTATTGAAATCCTTCGGTCCATGTATCACTGTTATAATGGATTGTTGCTAAGTCATGATCGAAAGATATTTCATCTGGTAATCCATTTTCAGTTATCCAATTAACAAACTGATCGTAATCACGAACAATAATCCAACCATCACCGTTTGGATTTCTTACGTCGTCTAAGTATAACTTTTTCAATTGGTTTTTTTCTTTGTTCATTTTCATATGATTTCTGACCAACAATCTGATAAGCTTCAAGCAGAGCCCATTGAGAATCGTTAATCAATTTTTTTACTTTTTTAATTTTTTTTGTCAATGGATGGCCAACTAAATGATCCTCAATCATACAAGTTTGTACATGAAGTCTATCCATCAGTTCTAAGTAATGTCCATCGTTAATTTTCATCAGTAATAGTTTAATAGTAATCTATAATTTTTTTCTCATTGGTATCAAACTCAACAATTATGGGAGCGTTTTCATGGGTATATCTTTCACCTAAAACAGAGGCATTGATAAACTCAACATCCATAAAGTTCTTTTGTCCATATGCACAGTGAATGTGACCACATACATGAATTTTGGGTTTTATTTCCATGATTCTTTGGAACAAATCTTCACATCCCACTCTTTGACCATTGGGAACCCAATCTAACATTCCAAAAGCCGGACCATGAGTTACAAGGATATCGGTATTACCAGGGATCAATGCCCATTTTTCAGCCAATTTTTCCCCTCTTGGTAAATTGAAAGCCCAATCATAAAATTCAGGTTGCCATGGACTACCCCAAAATTTTACACCATCGATTTCAACACCACTATCAAAAAGGTAGTGAACCCCTTTCTCTTTATATTCCGGGGCAATATCATCTACCAATTCGAAAGCCCAATCGTGATTTCCAGCGATAAAAATTTTGTGAGTATATTCAGTTTCGGAAAACCAATCAAGAAAAGATTTGATTTCGTGCGCCTTACCACCCATACTGATATCACCAGCATGTACTAAAACATCACCACTACCGAGTATATTATTGTACGCTTTACTTGTAAGGTATTGGTGTTTGTTGTGAGTATCACTAATAAAAGTTATTTTCATCTTCTTTATCAAATTTCCAGTTCAAAAAATCCTCACCCTTATAATCAGGATGATTTTTTGCCATGTAATCAATACCACCAGCCCACAGCCAAGCCAATGATCCCGAGATTGCTAAAATAAGAATAATAACACCAAACATAAAATTTTATTTATAATTAGTCCCACCAATTTTTTATGCCAGACCCATCATACCATTTTTCCCAATGAGAATGTTCCCATTTTTCTTCATCTGATAATTTATCGTAAATTTCCTTAAAGTCATCATAATTTTGTCCTTTCAGGATCGACCATAGCTCTTCAAATTCTTGTTTTTCAAGTTCGGTTGACCTATTGAATACTAGTCTATTATGTGATTCTTCTTCGGGTGTGTCTTCACGATCATCAAACCATCCCTGAACATTCTTAAGTTCACCTAATTCTTTCTCAGCCAATGAAATGTAATTACTTTCATCTAAATTTCTAATTATTTCTATTACTCTCTTCATTTTAGTGACCTTTTTCATTCTTGTGATTTCTACTTCATTACCATGAAATTCGAGAGTGTGAGCGCTTTTTTCTAAAGAACGAGCAAAAATACTTAAGTTGAAGGTGTAATCCCAAGATCTAAACCTCCAAAGTTCCTTCCTGAAGTACCAAACGTTCTTGAAAAACATAGGAATTTTATAACGAAAGACTTCGTATGTCTTATACCACCAAGTCTGATGTCTACTTAAAGTTATGAGAGATTTCCAAAAACTATCTGCGAATGTAATTTTCATTTTTTTTGTTTTATGATATTAATAATTTCTCTCGTAAGAGATCCTGCGGTCTTTGTACCATCATTAGACCATCGTATAATAGCATTTTCTATTTTGTTATATTGATCATTTTCACCAAAAAACTCACCGCATTCATTGCACAACACGTTAATTATTGGTCTATGTTGTTTAGACCAATCATAGTTGAAATGGAGATTTTTACTTTCTGCACACTTAGGACACACGTATTCCATTGTAGTAATTTTTTACAAAAATAATGAAAAAATAAGACCCGACAAAATAAATTGACGGGTCTTTTGGAAAAAGGGATATATGAGAACACTCTTAAGGAGTGATGTGATGATAAATATATCCAAAATTAAAAAAATATCAAATATTATATGTCAGAAAGACGATTTTTTACTTTTTTCAACATCGACTCATCAAATTTTACACCATGACGAAATTTGAAATTCCTAATCAATAATTTGATTGAATCAACATAACCGTATTTTTTGAGTAGTAAAAAAGCTCCGAGGTCTGCCTCTATTTCTTCTTCATTATCCCGTGAACCACCGTGATTCAATAGGATATGGGCAACTTCATGAGCTTCGATGAATTTGAAAAGTTCAGGTTTACCTCCCATTTCAATTAATTTTTCACCGTCGATGACAATAATGTTTTTTTCAGGTATCATGAATCCATAACCTAATTCTTGGAAATTTGGTATCAGAGTTTCATAGACTGGACTATCATCTGTAACGATCATTATAAACGTCTCAGGTAAAAATTCACTTTGATATGTTTGTACTCCATCCATATTCTTGCCCTTTTTTTTGTTTATAAACTTCGTACCTCGCTTTGAAAGATCCTAACATGTATTGGTAGGTTCTATCATTAAAAAGATGGGACCATTTCTTACACCACAATTCATAACAAGACTCAGAAATATTGAAGTGGGTCTGAGTTTTACACGATTTTAAGATTTTGAAAATCCAATCGAAATCTTTTTTTATTTCTGAATCGTAGTTTTTCACCCCGAATTTTTTTCAAAGTTATTAAATTATGCCAACAAGTGGTAATATTCTTTGAAATGTTTCAATCTATCTGGTAATCCGATAGTACCACCATTTACACATTTGGTAACTGAGGTCACTGTCGTGTCTGATGCATCCACACACTTCTTCAAACAGTTTTTACTGAAAAACCAAGCAGCAGATAACAGTGGATATTTGGATGATACCAAATCAGGATTTGAAACGATGTCTTCATTGATTGCTTTTCCAAATGCGGTATAATTGTCTTTTCCGGTTAACTGGATGTATCCTCTGCCTCTGAACTTATATCCTTCTTTTGTCTCTTCACCTCCATTACCCATTCTTCCACCATAAACCTTTGAAGCAATTTTCTCAGGATTTCTGGCATAAGACTCAGATAGATTCCCTGGGAAATACTTTGGAAATATTTTTTTGAGACCATCTGATGAATAATTCAAGTTTTCCTGAACTAATTTGAATCCTCCTGATTCGTGACCACATTGTGCTAAAAAATGTGCCAGCTTCAGAGGAGTATCAATCCCAAATTTTGCGGCAGTCTCAGGAATTTGTGAAATTACATTATCAGGTATGTGACCTTTTAGTTTGTCTAATTTCAATGACCCGACACTCACTATTGGTTGTTGAACAACAGTTTTGGGTTCAGTTATAACCTGAGAATCCCCAATTATTTTTTTCCAAGTTTGCTCCCCAACAATTCCATCAGGGTTCAAACCGTTTTTAGTTTGAAATGATTTTACTGCCTCTTCTGTGCCCTTTCCGAATATTCCATCTGTGCCTAATCCTAATTTAGCTTGGAGTTTTTTTACATCCTCTCCCGTGGATCCAACTTTTAGTATCATGGTAATTTATTTTATAATAAATATTTTTATATTTTAGTATGGCCAAACAGATTTTCTCATTAGTCCTATTGTTGTTCAAAGTTTATCTTTTGTTCAAAGGACTACAATGGATATATTACAGGATAAATTATCCTGGTTTGCATTCAATCGAAGAAATTGATTGGATATTAGTATTAATGTTAATAGATACTTGGTTGGTGTCACATACCAAGATAGAAATTACAGGAATTTTAAAAAAACGAGAGGACTAACCATTAGGTCTAAGTACAGAAAGAACTTCGGGATATTGTTGGTTTACAACCTCTTCATTCTTACCTTCATAGGGTATATTTTGTAAAATGTATCTAATAGCATTCAAACCTGAAACTCTTTTGTCTTCGGCATCAATTACAACCCACGGATGATTTACAGTTGAAGTCTTATCAAATAACTTTTCCTTAAATTCTGTAAATCTGTCCCACAGATCTTGCATTTTTTCGTCATTTGGAGAATACTTCCAGTATTTGAGAGGAGATTTTTGTCTTATATCAAACCTTCTTTTTTGTGTTTCTTTTTCGATCGAAAACCAAAGTTTAAAAAGATAATCACCAGCCTTAACCAAATCATTTTCAAAGTCCTCAACATTTTCCATGAAATCCTCGTACTCCTCAGGACTTCCATATCCCATCACGGGCTCAATCAATCCCCTATTATACCAACTTCTATCGAATAGATTAATCATTCCCGGTTTTATTTGACTTCTGTATCTATTCCACCAGTCTTTACGGTCTTCGGGTGTCGGAATACCTAAAGCTATTACATTGTAATATCTGGGATTTAAATTTTCTGTAAACTTTTTGATTGTACTTCCTTTTCCCGCAGAATCTCTTCCCTCGAAAACCACAATAACATTTTTACCTGTATTTTTGATCCACTCTTGCATTTTTAGTAACTCTACTTGTAGATCATATAATTCTTTTCTATAGATTTTTTTCGGAATAATCGAAGGCTCATCAATCTCAAATTCGTAATCTTCAGATTCGGGTTCTGTACCATATCCTGATCTATCTCTGTATTTGAGAGACGTAAGAACTTTTCCAAAATATTCTTCAACATTCTTTTTTCGGTCGCCCTTTTTCAGAAGTCTTTTACGCAAACCTCTCTCTAATAAACCAAAATCAATAACCTGATTCTTTGAAAAATCAGATATATCAATTAACATTTTTTCAAGTCTCGGATTATAAAGCTTTAGAAATTTTAGAGTAAGTATAATACGATCTAGATTTACGTTAAGATCAGGTCCTTGCTCCTCCTCTTTGAGGATTCCCATCACTTTTTTGATCCTGTCAAGTTCTTCATTTAGTATACCCATAACACAGATAAATAGTCCATTATAAATATTTATACAATACCAAGATACTATCAGTGGGGATAACATTATCTCATCGACACGAGATCATTCATCAGACGTATTTTCATTTTTTTTTGAGTTTTTACAAGAAACAAAAATATTTATAGTATCAAAACTACCAAGTATGAAAAAATTTTTCTCACAGTTGTTTAACGACAGCAACTCAATCAACGAAAAAAGTGTCGTTGGATTCTTAGCTTTTATTATGATGGTTGGATTCGCAGTTGCGGATATTGTAACTGGTTCTTTGGGTAAAGACCTTATAATCAATGAATTCATTTTCGATGCCTTTATGTGGCTAGTTCTCGGTTCATTCGGAATCGGATCTGTGGATAAATGGATTAATAAAACCAAGGGAACTGAATCAGAGGTTTCTGAATAAAAAACAAAATCCAAATAGGTTCTCTTGCTGATAATCGAAACTTAGAGTTCGGTGTAAGAAACATCGTTGAAGAATTCTTATAAGAAAAAGACTACGAACTCAATCCCACCTCAAAAAAAACTATCCACATGATTGGTATTAAAAATTTCACTTTTACAAGAATTTAGTAAAATTAAATAGACATGAAAAACTTATCCAAAGAAGAACTATTGAGTAGGATTGAGGCAATTAATAAAAGTAACGCCATAATCTACTTTGACCTCAAAGGTTTTATTTTGGGGGTGAACTCTATTTTTTTACAGACGATGGGATATAAAGAGGAAGACCATGAATTGGTTGTTGGAAAACACCATAGTATCTTTGTTTCACCCGAACATGTAAAAACAGATGAATATAAAGAGTTTTGGAAAAAACTATCACAAGGAAAGTTTTATGAGGGAGAGTTTGAAAGAATAAAGGCAGATGGTAATATCATTTACCTTCAAGCAACTTATAACCCAATTTTTGATGAAAACGGTGTAGTAACAAAGATAATGAAAATTGCTACCGATATCACCACAACGGTGATTGCAAAAAATGAAATCGGTGCGGTAGGTAGGAGTAATGCAATTATCTATTTTGATTGCGACGGTTATATTCTTGGTGCGAACTCAATTTTTTTGAAAACCATGGGTTTCGATGAGAAAGATGAAAAAAGAATTATTGGTAAACATCATAGTATCTTCGTAAGCTTGGAGTATTCAAAATCGGAGGAGTATCAAGAATTTTGGAAAACACTTGCAGGGGGGAAATTTTTCGAAGGGCAGTTCGAAAGAAGAAAATTAGATGGTTCACCCATTTATTTGAAAGCAACTTACAATCCGATTCTTAACAATGATGGCGTTTGTAAAAAGGTAATGAAAATTGCTTCTGATGTTACCGAAAGTGTTATTAGTAAAAATAAAATCGATGAGCTTTCAAAAAATCTACAAATTGAATTGGATAATTCCAACAAACTGAGATTGTCAATCGAAATGGAGAAAAACACAGCGTTAGCAGATTTGGATGCATCACTTAAAAAAAGTCAAAGTGAATTGATTGGTGTAATAGTAAAATGTGCTTTAGGAGTCATCGTAAGTGTAGGATTTATTACAACGGTCATGTATTCTTTTGCAATATTGTCTAACAAGGATACACAAATAATTGGTTCAACTTGGTCTAACATGTTTAGCGTATTGCTAACAAATGCATTTTCAATAGTTGGTACGATTATGGGTATTAAGTATGCGACTTCAGACGATAAAAAAGACAAAAAATAAATAATATGAAACTAGCATATTTTTTATTAAATTAGATCATCGTTGGTAGAACAAAAATCAAATTGGTCTATAGTTTATAGTCTACTTGTTTTATATTTATAATAAAATATGAGGATATGAAACACATACTGACTTTCATACTTTTAATTCCAATGATAACTTTAGGGCAAGTATCAAATTGGAGACAAGGGTCTAACTCTCAAAGTCAAACCTCAAGTAATAACAATAACTCCACTCCATCAATTAGGTCGACAGATAACACCACACAAATTAGTACTTGGAGAAAAGATCCTCCAAAAAAAGAAACAAATACCTACGTCTATACTCCCCCAAGAAGACCAATCAACACATTTTATTCGCCAAATTTTTTCGGACCTAACCGATGGTTTGGATGGGGTGCTCCGATGTATTTCGATTATTGGACCCCATCATTCTATTACAATAATTGGGGTTACAGAGAACCTGCGAGAATATATTATAGAGAGGGTAGACAAGACACAGTTAGAGGAAAAAAGGTTCATTTTTCATTTGGGTTTCAAACCACCGCATTTAAGGATCAAGTTGGAGGATGGTTCACAATTGGAGACAGGACTTATTTCATTGGTGAATTCAACGTATCAATCAATAGAGATGATTCATATTTTGCGTCAAACAAAACAATATGGAATTACTACAACGATGTTATGGTGGTAAATGGAAATAGATTTACAATCAATCAGTTGTTTCCGCTCCAAAAAGATGTAGAAAGAAATAACTCATATTATGTCGGATTGGGTAGGAAGATAAAAAGAACAGGATTCCATTTCATGATTGGTATGGATGATACTGATCTGAGGTATAGATACAGAGATGATATTGGATACATAACTTTTCCAAAGTCAGACAAAAAAATGTTTACAGTCAAAGTAGGTGCTTTTAGAGATATTGGAATATTCACAGTAAAATTGGACGTGGATCCTGTCACAAAGAGAGTAACTGCGGGTACTGGTTTAAATTTCTAACTATTTATGAAAAAAAACAATATGGATTTGAAATCTATTATAAAAGAAGCCTTGGAGAAACATGTTGAAAAAACATTGGTGTTGACTGAATCAGTTGAAATCTCAGAAAACTTAAAGTACCACATCAACAACAATCTTTCTCTAACTAATAATGTGTTCAGAGTGTATTCTGAAAAATATTTTGATTTGGTTAATGAAGTAAGACAACTTTGGAAAGAAGGTAAAATCAAATTAAATGAGGAGGATACTCTAATGGTCGAGTCTGATTTAGGTGAAAAAATTAAAATAGGTAAGGAATATGTTTATCTTGACGCGCCATATATTTCTGATACGTGGACAGAAGAGGAGATATTAGAAGAGGCAGAACACAGAGGGAAGAAAGTAAATTTAGGTAAACCTTTTAGAACACCGGGAGGACCAAAGAAATTCGCAGTATATGTTAGAAAACCTGGTGGTGGTGTTAAGAAAGTAACTTTTGGAGATCCTAATCTAAGAGTTAGAAACAGGAATAAAGGTGCCGCAAAGTCTTTCAGAGCGAGACATAGATGTGATCAGAAAAAAGACAGAACTACCGCAGGATATTGGTCTTGTAATGTTGGTAGATATGCAAAACAATTAGGATTATCAAGTAAAAACTCTTGGTAATGGACTTTCCATTTGAACAGGAAATAATTGAAGGTAAAATAGTTAGAACTTTTACTCCTGATGTCGATGTCGAAGAGTTAAAATGGCATCAAGATCTCAGAGATAGGAAAGTTAGAATAATCGAAGACGGAGGATGGTCATTCCAAATGGAAGATGACTTGCCAAACAAATTATCAGTTGACCAACAAATCTTTATACCAAAATTTGTCTGGCACAGAGTAATTAAAGGTAGGGACAATCTTGTTGTTGAGATTGAAGAAGTATAATGTCGTATTTAGTTGCAAATATTCCACCTGTAGAGGTATTCATAGATAAAAAATTTTTATATGATTTTCAAAAAGATGAGAATGGTAATCTTTTGGGTGATGGAGAATGGGAAAAAGGTCATTGGGTTACTGTTAAAAGTATTCCCAACCAAGCGTTGTTGTTCGAAACATACATAGATAAATTCTCCGCGGTATACGATAAATTACCTTTACATGCTTTCAGATGGAGATTACCTGAAGAGGGAGATGTAATCTACCCGTTGGACTTTCTACAGTTATGGGATTGCCTTTCTTACAATATAAGTGTGATTCAGAAAAGAGTTTTACGTAAAACAGAAACTTTGACTACTCTTAAAGATCAGACAACAGTTCAAGGAGAGTATCTTTTTACAATTGACACAGCTAGTTCAGAACCAAATGAGGTTGATTGTGGATGGTCTGAAACACCAAATGAACACAAGTGTTATAACATATCCAAAATATCTAACGGACAATTTGTTGCTCAGCCAAACAACCGAACTAGATGGTTTCAGCCATCTAGATCGGGTGATTTAAGTGAAATACCATATTTCAGATATTCTACAAAAGTTTGGACTTGTGAAAGTTTTTCGAAGTGGAGGCCTTCTGAGGAAAATTGGATTCACTAGGCTATCGAGGGTCTTTCTTCGTATACAGGTACTTCAGTCATGTCACGAACAACAGAAGCGTCGATTCCTCGATGAAAATAATACTCTTCCGATGGTTGATTAATACCAACTTCGGTAACACTCATAGCCTCATTTACCTCCATTGGTTCTTCAGAATATAATCGGTCTATTTCAACTGGTTCTCCGATCTCCCTGATTGCCATTTTTTTTATGGAGTGATCCACACACTCGAAGTTAACTTGTTTTTGAATTTCCTCAGTACAAAGGCTTTGATTCGTTTTATTAGATTTGAAAATAGCTCTGATAATCGAATACAGATAATCGTCAAAATTAATTTCTAA
>SXGQ01070462.1_pt1 | contig 13563 bp, 11 predicted proteins | sample 3178371 | NCBI WGS metagenome assembly SXGQ01 (sample SAMN11356859, study PRJNA531348) | freshwater metagenome | isolation source: freshwater sample F1-20 | place: China: Fuxian Lake, Yuxi | collected 2017-12-25
CGGCCAGCTCCGCCGCGTCGGCGAACCGCGCGGCGGGGTTGGGCGACAGCGCGCGGACGAGCGCATGGGCCACGTGCGGCGGCAGCGACGGGGCGCGCTCCGGCAGGCGGCGCACGGCGTCGTCCACCTCGCGCGCCATCTGCGCCGCGTCGGACGACGTGAAGGGACGGGTGCCCGTGAGCAGGTTGTATCCCACGGCCGCCAGGCTGAACACGTCGGACTACGGGCTCAGCCGGTCGTCGCCGCGCATCTGCTCCGGCGAGGCGTACGCAGGGGAGAACGGCGAGCGGCCGTACTCCGTGAGGTGCGTCATGGTCCCCTCCTCGCCCGACACCTGCGCGATGCCGAAGTCCAGCACGCGCACGTGGGGCTCGTCGGGGTGGTCGCTCGTTTCCAGGAACAGGTTGCCGGGCTTTACGTCGCGGTGCACCAGGCCCGCGCGGTGCCCGGCCGCCAGCCCGCGGGCCGCCTGGCGCAAAATGGCCAGCGACACGTGCGCGGGGGGCGGCCCCGTGCGGGCCAGCCGCACGGCCAGGTCCTCGCCGTGCAGCAGCTCCATCACCAGGAAGTCCAGGCCCACGTCGGTGTCCGTGCCGAAGTCGTACACCGACACCACGTTGGGGTGATGCAGCGCCGCGGCCGCCCGCGCCTCGCGCAGAAAGCGGCCCTGCAGGCGGGCGTGGTCGTCCTCGTCGTGGGCCACGATGCCGATGACCTTTACGGCCACGGCGCGGCCCAGGCGCAGGTCGCTGGCGCGGTACACGGCGCCCATGCCGCCGCGTCCGATCACCGCGTCGATGCGATAGCGCCCGCAGAGGGTGCGTCCGGTCAGCAGGCCCGCGATCCCGTACATCTGGGATGGTCTACGGCGTTCGGGTGGATGTGGATGCGATTGCGCGGACAGGACTTACGACGGTCGAGGCGGATTGGTTTCTGCCCGGGTCCCGCGGGAGTTGGAAGTTAGCCGCTCGCGCCGGGTTGCGGCAGTGGGACGCGCGGTGCGCACTTCGTATTCACTACGGACTTGTGGGGTCGAGGACCGCCTGAATGCGCGCCGCGGCCTCGGGGGGATCGCTGCGGCGGATCTCCACGCGCGGGGTGGCGTGCCAGCGCGCGCAGTCCCCGATGGCGGCCGCGACCTCCCTCGCCATCCGCTCCGTCAGCCGCACGCCGGGCTCCAGGTACAGCGCCTTGACCTCGAACACGCCCTCTTTGCGGTGCGCCTTGGCGTCCAGCCGGCCCACGAGCCTGCCGCGGTGCAGGATGGGCAGCACGTAGTAGCCGTACACGCGCTTGGGCCCCGGCGTGTAGACCTCGATGCGGTAGTCGAAGCCGAACACCTCCCGGGCGCGGCCCCGGTCCCAGACCAGGGGATCAAACGGGGACAGCAGCGTGGTGAGCACGGGGGTGCCGCGGCCGGCGGCGGCGGACGCCAGGGTCTCCGCATGGTCGGGATGGACGAAGGCAGGCTCCGTCCACCCCTCCACGGCCACCCGCATCAGCGCGCCCTCGTCCGCCAGGCGGTCGGGGATGCGCCTGGTGGAGGTCTTGTCCATCCGGAAGTAGTCCGCCACCCACTTCGCTTTGGCGATCCCCATCGCCCGCACGGCCTTGAGCACCAGCGTGCGCCGTACGTCGTCCGTGGACGGCAGCTGGCCGTCGTCCCACGACGGCAGGATGCGCTCGCGCAGGCCGTAGATGCGCTGAAAGCCTTCGCGCCGCGCGATCATCAGCTCGCCGGCCGTGAACAGGCTCTCGAGCATGCGCTTTTCCGGCTTCCAGCTCCACCATCCCCCCGGCGTGTCCTTGCGGTCGAAGTCCGAGGACCGCACCTCGCCGCGCTCGCGGACGTGCTGCAGGAGGCGCGCGGCGTCGTCGCGGTGCGCATCCATCCACGTGTGGGCGTAGCGCCACCCGGCCCAGGACGGGTCCAGCATGCGGTGGCGGTACAGCGGATAGTCCTCCGCGGGGAGAAAGCAGGCCTCGTGCGACCAGTACTCGAACAGCTTCCGTTCCGCCAGCAGGGCGTCCAGCCAGCGCGGCTCGTAATCGCCGATGCGCGACCACAGCACCAGGTACGGGCTGCGCGCCACGACGCTGATGGAGTCGATCTGCAGCGCGCCCATGCGGCGGATGGCGGCCAGCACGTCGGCCTTGCGGGCGCGGCGGCGCGGGCGGCGATCCAGCCCCTGCGCCGCCAGCATCAGCGTGCGCGCCGCGGACTGCGAAAGGTGCAGGTCCGTCACGGGTCCGATCGGGAAAGGTGGGTTCAGCCGGTTTTTCTTCGGGAGGAAAGATAGGCGGGTGGACGCCGTGTGCGCGAGGGGCGCCCCCTGCGGGCTCGCGGAGTTCGCCCCATCACCCCTGGGGGAGGTTGAACGTCATCGTGGGACGCTTGGATGGGTGCGCGGTGGGAGAACTTTCATCTCCGCGTGAGGCCCGGCTGGTGGCGTGGCACCTTCCCGTGACGGTCCAGTCCGCGCAGGCGGACTTCGTGTCGTCGTTGCCGCGAATTGATTCGCCCGTCCCGGTTCGTGCCCGGTCGGCCGGACCCGGCCGGGCTCATCGGCCGGGCTTCACCCCGTGAACAGCGTGGTTTCCGCGGCGAGGGCGGCGATGCGCTTTTGCGCCACGGGGAGCGCGTAGTCGCCGACGCGGTCCCAGGGCGCCCACGCGATCGCGTCGTACTGCACCGGCTGGGGATTGCCCGCGGCGACGGTGCAGCGGACGGCGTGGTAGGTGGCCCGCACGTGCGTAAAGGTGTGCTGCACGACGGCGACGGGTTCTCCGACGGCGACCTCGATGCCCAACCCGTCGCGGGCGGCGCGCTGCGTGGCCGCGGCCAGCGACTCGCCCTCGGCGCGGACGGCCTGGGGAAAGGCCCACATCCCGCCCAGCCGCGCCGCCACGGGACGGCGGACGAGCAACACCTCGCCCGCGCGCTGGATGACGGGGACGGCCGTGTCTTCGTGCGGCAGCGGCCCGGCTTTCTTGGGGGCGGGCCGCTCGTTCTGGGTGCCGGCCGCGTACGCCGCGCACCATTCGCGCACGGGGCAGGCGCCGCAGCGCGGGTTGCGCGGCGTGCACACGGTGGCGCCCAGCTCCATCAGCGCCTGGTTCACGTCGCCGGGGCGCTCGCCGGGGACGAGGTCGGCCGCCATCCGCCAGAGCGCATCGTCCACCGGCGCGGGATCGTCCGTCCAGCGGGCAAAGACGCGGCGCACGTTGCCGTCCACCAGGGCCTCCGGCAGCCCGAACGCGATGGACATCACCGCCCCCGCCGTATACCGGCCCACGCCCGGCAGCGCGCGAAACGCCGTCGTCTCGCCAGGAACGCGGCCGCCGTGCTGCTGCGCGACGGCGCGGACGGCCGCGTGAAAGTTGCGGGCGCGCGAGTAGTATCCCAGTCCCTCCCACGCCTTGAGCACGTCGTCCAGGGGCGCGGCTGCCAGCACCGCGAGCGTGGGAAAGCGCTCCAGCCAGCGCGCGTAGTACGGGCGGACGGTCTCCACGCGCGTCTGCTGCAGCATTACCTCCGACAGCCACACGTGGTACGGGTCCGGCTGCTCGCCCGGCGCGGCGCGCCAGGGCAGGTCGCGGCGCGCGGCGTCGTACCAGGCGAGCAGGGGCGCCCTCACCCGCTCGCGTAGGCTCGCACCGTCTCCCGCAAACGGCGTGGGAGAGGGGATGGACTTCGAACGGGCTGTGGTGCGCTTCATGAACTGCTGCGGATGGGATGGACTACGCTCCGGCGATGTCGGTTGACGTACCCGGTGGGCGTGGGTCGGGCCGAGCGAATGAATTCGCCGCAACGACCACACGATGTCCGCCTGCGCGGACGGGTCCGTCGCGGGGAGAGGGCCTCGGCCCGGAGCGGAACCCGCGCGGCGGCGGGGCCGTCCGGCGTGGACCCGGCGTCCGATCGGTTGAAGCCCGTTCGCAGGGCGCGTCGGCGCGAGACAGGGCTTGCCGCGGTCCCAGCGGCGGGCTCGCCCGCTCACGTTCCTCCGCGATGCCCGCCTCTCACACACGGTCCGTCGGCGCGCGGTCCATTTCCGCGCGCTCCGCGCCTTCGCACTGCCTTCACTCCGCCGCCGCCAGCTCCGGGACGTGGGCCACGATCCACGCCACGATCGCCAGCAGCCCGGCGGCGCCGACGGCCAGGGCGTACGGCGCGCCGATCCACCGGGCCAGGGCGCCGGCCTGCAGCGAGCCCAGGGGCGACATCCCGATGAACATGAACACGTACACCGACATCACCCGGCCCCGCAGGTGGTCCGGCACCTTGCTTTGCAGCAGGGCGTTCACGCTGGCGTTGTTCAGGATCATGGTGAACCCCGCCAGGGCCAGCAGCACCAGCGACAGCGGGTACCACGGCGACAGTGCGAACGCCATCACCACCAGCGCGTTGGCCACCGCCGCGCCGATGATGAGCCGGCCCCGCGGTACCCGCACGCGCCCCGCGGCCAGCGCCACCCCCGCCGCCAGCGCGCCCGCGCCCGTGGCGGACAGCAGGGTGCCCAGTCCCGGCGCGCCCACGTCCAGCACGTCGCGGGCAAAGACGGGCAGCAGCATGGTGTACGGGAACACCGTCACCGACATGCCCGCGATGAGCCACACCAGCGTGCGCACCAGGCGGTCGCCGCGGATGTACGCCAGCCCCTCGCGAATGCTCTCCAGCGTCCCCGCCGTGCGCGGGCGGGGCGTGAACGGCGGCCGGCGCATCATCAACAGGCCGATGATGACGGCCACGTACGACACCGAGTTGGCGTAAAAGCACGCCGCCACCCCCGCCGTGCCGATGATGACGCCCGCCACCCCCGGCCCCACGATGCGCGTGGCGTTGAAGGCGGCGGAGTTGAGGGCGATGGCGTTGGGCAGGTCTGCCGGCCCCACCAGCTCCGCGAAAAACGACTGGCGGGTGGGAATCTCGAACGCGCTCACCGTCCCCAGCACGAACACCAGGGCCAGCAGCACGGGATAGGTGATGGCCCCGGTGTGGGCCAGCACGGCCAGGGTGAGCGCCGTGGCCAGGGCCACGGACTGGGCCGTGAGGATGATGCGGCGCTTGTCGTGCCGGTCTGCCAGGTCGCCGGCCCACAGGGTGAACAGCAGCGTGGGCAGCGCCGTCACGGCCGTGACGATGCCCAGCAGCAGCGCGCTGTCCGTGAGCTCCAGCACCAGCCAGCCCTGCGCCGTCGTCTGCATCCACGTGCCTGCCAGCGACAGCAGCTGGCCCAGGTAGAACACGCGAAAGTCTCGGTGGCGCAGCGCCCCGAACGCCCGCGCCGGGATCTCCACCTCCGCCGGGCGGTCCGGCGCGTCCGGCAGCTGCGTGGGCGGGCCGCGCATGGCTTCCGGAGGGGATGCCGCAATCCCTTCCGCCGCGTCCGCCCGCGGAATCTGCTCTTCCGTAGTCCCTCGTATCCGCTTCTGTGCGAAACAGTTGAATCGGAGTATCTTACGGGACGGCCCCCGCGTGCGCTACGGCGGGCCGGGCCCGCGCTCCCGACCTCCCGGAGGCCCCATGCGGTTTACCAACTACTCGCGCTACACCGGCCACATGGCCGACGCGCTGAACCTGCAGGCGCTGCTGGACCAGCTGGGCGACTTTCTGCTCAACAGCGGGTTCGCGGGCGGGCGGCACTACAACCCGTGGTGGGGCGAGTTCGGCGGCGACGAGGACGACCGGTCGCTGGACTCGCTCAAGGAAGCCCTGCTGCGGGCCCTGCTGGAGAGCGGCCAGTTGACGCCGGAGATGATCGCCGAGCTGCGCGGCGACGGCGAGCCCGACGACGCCGTGCGACAGCAGATCGCCGAGCTGCTGGACCGGCTCATCCAGCGCATGGTGGAGGAAGGCTACCTCAACGTAACCGAAGGCGGCCAGCCGCAGATGCCCGGTGGCTACGCCGAGATGCAGCGCGACGGCAGGATCGACGAGGCGCGCGAGGCCAGCCGGCAGGTGGAGTTTTCGCTCACGGGCAAGGGCATCGATTTCCTGGGATACCGCACGCTGCGGCACCTGCTGGGCGCCATGGGCCGGTCGTCGTTCGGCAGCCACGATACGCCGTACCTGGCCACGGGCGTGGAGGCCGAGGCCGCCAGCCGGCCGTACGAGTTCGGCGACACGCTCAACCTGGACATCCCCGCCACGCTCAAGAGCGCCCTGGCCCGCGAGGGGCTGCGCGAGGACGGCACCCTGCCCCTGGAGTACGGCGACCTGCACGTGAACCAGGCGGAGTACCGCTCGTCGTGCGCCACCGTGCTGATGGTGGACATCAGCCACAGCATGATCCTGTACGGCGAGGACCGCTTTACGCCGGCCAAGAAGGTGGCGCTGGCGCTGACCCATCTCATCCGCACGCAGTTCCCCGGCGACACGCTCAAGGTGGTGCTCTTCGGCGACACGGCCGAGGAGATCCCCATCACGGGGCTGGCGCATGCGCAGGTGGGCCCGTTCCACACCAACACGGCGGCGGGGTTGAAGCTGGCGCGCCGGCTGCTGCTGGCGCAGAACAAGGACATGCGGCAGATCGTGATGATCACGGACGGAAAGCCGTCGGCCGTCACGCTGCCGGACGGGCGCGTCTACAAGAACAGCATGGGGCTGGATGCGTTCGTGCTGGACGAGACGTTCCAGGAGGTGGGGGCCTGCCGCAAGTCGGGCATCCTCATCAACACGTTCATGCTGGCGCGCGACCCGGCGCTGGTGGCGTTCGTGAGCCGGGTGAGCCAGGTGGCGCGCGGCAAGGCGTATTTCACCAGCACCATGACGCTGGGCCAGTACATCATGCGCGACTTCCTGCGCCGCAAGACGCGCCGGGCGGGGTAAGGGCGCGGATTCGCGCGTAATGCGGGCGAGACTTTCATCAGGCGGTTTGGAATCTCATGAGGATCTTCATCAGCTGGTCGGGCCAACGGAGCAAGGGAGCCGCATTGGCACTGCGCGATTGGCTCCCCGACGTCATGCAGTTCGCCAAGCCGTGGGTCTCCGAGGTCGACATCCCCACAGGCGCGCACTGGCCGCGGGTGCTGGGCGACGAGCTCGCGCAGTCCGATGCGGGCGTGATCTGCGTGACGCGGGACAACCAGATTGCCCCGTGGCTTCTCTTCGAGGCTGGAGCGCTGGCGCGCAACTTCAAGGAGCAGTCGCGCGTGTGCGTGTTCTTGGTGGATCTCCGGCCCGTCGACCTCCAGCCGGGCCCGCTCACGCTGTACCAGGCCGCGACGATCGACCAGGAAGATGCCTGGAAGCTGGCGCTGAGCCTGAACGACATTGCCGGCGACGACCGGCTCGACAAGGAAAGGCTCCGCCGCGCATTCGATCGCTCGTGGCCCGACGTTTCCGCCCGCTTTGCCGATCTGCAGGCAACGCAGCCGGCGGCGGCGGCCAGGTCCGAGCGCGAGATCTTGGAAGAGCTGCTCTCGGGCGTGCGGAGCATCCAGCGGGAGCTGTCGGACGTTGCCCTGCGGCCGACGATCGGATACGCGGCGCCCGTTTCTCCAGAGGAAGAGCGGCTGTCGCGGATCTGGAGCGACGTGCTGCAGATCGGGCGCATCGGCGCTCACGACGACTTCTTTGGCATTGGCGGGCACTCTCTCCTGGCTACGCGGGTGGTGTCCAGGATTCGCGCGGAGTTCGGTATCGAATTCCCCGTACGAATGGTCTTCGAGTATCCCAAGCTGGCAGATCAGGCGATGGTGATCAGGGGAATGATGAGGGATTCGTTGCCCGATTGATTGCACGGCGATTCACCTGCTGGGGCGAGTAGATTCTTCGCTCGTTCCTCGCTCGGAATGACAGTTTCGTGCGAGTGGGCGTCGTCTGCTCGAATGCTGATCCAAAAGAAACCGGCGCCGCCTTGGGGAGGGGGCGCCGGGTCTTTTTGCACGGTGCAAACTTACGTGCGTGCGGGCTGGGCGGCGGGGCGGGGGATGCGCGCGGCCAGCACCCGTGTGATCCACGCGAGCGCCAGGTTCACGGGCAGCGCCAGGGCGATGATCTGCGCGTTGCGCTGGTCCAGCCCGGGCAGCACCTGCATTACGACGCCCAGCAGCGACAGCCCCGCCACGATCGTGGCCAGCAGTCGCGCGGGGCGCGCGGCCCAGCGGGCGCCGTAGGCCAGGCACGGCACCAGCAGCACCAGCGGCAGCGCCAGGGGCGAAAGCTGCAGCAGGTTTTCGTTGCGGTAGGCGATCTGGTGGTTGGTCATGGTCCACAGCAGCACCAGCAGCAGCCCGCCCGTGCCCGCCACCAGCAGCCACAGCGCGCTGATGGCCGAGAACCCGAACCGCGCCCAGCCGGACCGGGGCGCGCGGCTGCCCAGCAGCACCACGATCCCCGCCAGCAGCAGCCCCGCCAGCAGGTAGAAGGGCGTGCGGACGGGCGGCGTGGCGCGCTCCGGCGCGCGGCCGGGCGCCTCCAGCATGGTCCACTCGCGGGCCACCAGCGGCACCTCGCGGCCGGACGCGTCGGGCACGCGGATTTTGCGCACCTGCTCCTGCACCTTGAAGGGCAGGAACATCTCCTCCCACGCGTTGATCTCGTGGTCCGCCGCCGGCCCCAGCCCGCCCGCCAGGCCAAAGTACGTGGGCTGGTCGTCGGCGATCAGTCGCTCGCTGTGCCAGCGGTACGTCGTCCCCGTCATGCTGTCGGCCGTGGCGGCGCGCAGGCGGCCGCCCGTCACCCGGTCCAGCATGTCGCGAATGCGCGTGGAGCAGTTGTCGCGGTAGTAGTCGTACAGGTACTCGGCGTTGGGCGGCAGGGCGTTGGTGGCCAGCAGCGCCTGCAGCTCGCGCTTTTGCCCGGGCGTGAGGTTGAGCTCCTGCGCCCACATGGCCCGGTTGAAGTACTGGTACTGGTAGATGGTGTTGCGAAGGTCGTACACCCCCAGCATGTACAGCCAGTCGCCCTTGAGAAACCGGCCCCAGTACCCCGGCGAGTTGAAGTCGAAGACGCCGTAGTTGTACACGTTGTCCGTGCCCGCCGCGGGATCGTGGATCCACAGGGCGTTGTGCCCGAACTTTTCCCATACCATGTCGCCCTGGCCCATGGTGAGCAGCACCACGGTCAGGCCGGTGTCGGGGAGCACGGGCGCGGGGGCCTGCGCGCGGGCCGGGGCGGCGGCCAGCACGAGCGCCGCGGCCAGCACGGCCAGGATGCGGGGGATGGACGGCATGGTTTGCGGACGTTGACGGAGAACGCGTTCGGGGGCCCCAATTTACCCCGGGGCGGGGCCCGTGCGCCATGCCGCACGTACTTTCGCGCGCCCCGGCGGCGCCGTAGTCTCAGGTCCATGCGGTGGACGCGCGACGCGCGGCACAATCCGGCCTCAGGGGAGGGCACGTGTTCCGGGACGATCTGCTGGCGGGCAAGCGGGTGCTGGTGACGGGAGGCGGCTCCGGCCTGGGGCTTTCCATGTCAAGGAAGTTCGCGTCGCTGGGGGCGCGCGTGGCCATCACGGGCCGCAGCGCCGAGCGGCTGGCGGGCGCGGCCGCGGAGATCGACCCCACGGGCGAGCGGGTGTTCACCACGCCCTGCGACGTGCGCGACTTCGCGCAGGTAGAGGCGGCCGTGGCGGCGGTGACGCAGGCCTTTGGCGGCATCGACATCCTGGTGAACAACGCGGCCGGCAACTTCCTGGCGGCCACGGAAGACCTGTCGCCCGGCGGCTTCAACGCCGTCGTGCAGACGGTGCTGTACGGCACGTTCAACATGACGCTGGCCGCCGGCCGCGTGATGATCGGGGCGGGGGCGGGCGGCAGCATCCTGAACATCGTGACGACGTACGCCTGGACGGGATCCGCGTTCGTGGTGCCCAGCGCGGCGGCCAAGGCGGGCGTGCTGGCCATGACGCGGTCGCTGGCGGTGGAGTGGGCGGAGTACGGCATCCGCAGCAACGCCATCGCACCGGGCCCGTTCCCCACGGAGGGCGCCTGGAACGCGCTGATGCCCACGCCCGAGCTGGAGGCCGAGGCCCGGGCGCGCATCCCCATGAAGCGCTTTGGCGAGCACGAAGAGCTGATGAACCTGGCCGCGTTCCTGGTGTCGGACGGCGCGCCGTTCATCAACGGCGAGTGCGTGACCATAGACGGCGGCGAGTGGATCGCCAGCGGCGGCGAGTTCAACGGCCTCACGCGCATGCCGCGCGACACGGTCAAGGGCGCGCTCAAGGCCATGCGGGGCAAGTGACGGGTGCGTGCGTGCGAAAGTGCGTGAGTGCGGGAGTGGCTGTCGCGTGCGCCGCGGGCTGATGGGTGCGTGCGCGGTTCTCGTCCTTGCGCTCGGCGGGTGCGGGGCGGGGTGCGCAGACGAGGTCGTGCAGCACGAGCCGTCGCCGTACGGGGAAGGGACGGCGATCGTGTTCGTCCGCGACTGTGGTGGTGCGGCGACGGCGCCCACCGCGCAGGTGGCCATCGTGGGCCACGTCGATGCCGGGACGCGCGACCGCACCGTGGTCTTCGTGGCGGATGATGGCCCCGGCGCAGGTTCGTCCGGGCCGGGCGAGGGCCCCCGGGTGCGCGTGCGGTGGATCGGCGCCAACCGGCTGGAGATCGCGCACCCCCCTGGCGCCCGCACCAGCCGCCGCGAGATGGAGCACGGCGACGTGCGGATCACGTACGCGGCGCTCCCCTGAGCTGCGGCGGGCTTCCCGAGGGGGGGCGAATGAATTCGCCGCAACGACCCCACGAAGTCCGCCTGCGCGGACTGCCGGCTCACTGCCGGACGGCGGCCTTCGTGCACGGGCCGGGGTGTATCCCCCGCGGCATCGGCGGCTCGATCTCCATCCGCACTCACGCACTCACGCACTCACGCACTTCTGTCCCGTGAAAGCAGCCTTTCTTTCCATCGGCGACGAGATCGTCGGCGGGCTCACCGTCGACACCAACTCCGGCTTCATCGCGGGCGAGCTGCGGGCCGTGGGGGTGGAGCCCGTGTGCGGGTTCAGCGTCCGCGACGAGGAGGACGACATCGTCCGCGCCATCCGCCAGGCCCTGGAGCAGGCGGAGCTCGTCGTCTGCACCGGGGGACTGGGTCCCACGGCAGACGACCTGACGACGGCGTGCGTGGCCCGCCTGGCCGGGCGCGAGATGGTGCTGCACGAGCCCTCGCTGGCCGCCATGGAGGAACGCTTTCGCTCGCGCGGCATGGAGATGCCGGCCAACAACCGCAAGCAGGCGCTCTTTCCCGCCGGCGCGGAGGTCGTCCCCAACCCCAACGGCACGGCGCCCGGCTTCATCTGCCCCGTAGACGTGGGCGGCCAGACGCGCCACGTGGCCTGCTTTCCCGGCGTGCCCCGCGAAACGCGGCACATGGTCGCGGCGTCGCTGGTGCCGTGGGTGCAGGCGCGCCACCCGGGAACGCGCTTTCTGTCGCGCACGTTCAGCACCGTGGGGCTGGCGGAAAGCCGCATCGACGAGCTGCTGGCCGGCGCCATCCAGGCAGACGAGGCCCGGGTGGCCTTTCGGGCGTCGTTCCCGCGGATGTACGTGCGCCTGACGGTGCAGGGCGTGGCCGCCGACGACCTGGAGGGGCGGATGGACGCGCTGGCGGCCCGCGTGCACGAGCGCCTGGGCAGCGCCGTCTACGCAGACGACGACGAGGGGCTGGAGGAGACGGTGGGGCGGATGCTGCGCGAGCGCGGCATCACGCTGGCCGTGGCGGAGTCGTGCACGGGCGGCCGCATCGGCGACCGCGTGACGGACGTGCCGGGCAGCTCGGACTACTTTCTGCTGGGCGTGGCCACGTACTCCAACGCGGCCAAGACGGCCGTCCTGGGCGTCTCTGCGCAGACGCTGGCCGCGCACGGCGCCGTGAGCACGCAGACGGCGGAGGAGATGGCGGCCGGCGTGCGGCGCGTCGCGGGCGCGGGCCTGGGGCTGTCCACTACGGGCGTCGCGGGCCCCGGCGGCGGCACGGAGGACAAGCCGGTGGGGACGGTGTGCATCGGCCTGGCGTGGGAGGACGGGAGCTGGTCGCGCCGCTTTGACCTGGGCGCCCGCGGCCGCGACTGGGTCAAGGCCACCACGGCCCAGCTGGCCCTGGACAGCGTCCGCCGCTGGCTGCTGGGGGAGCTGGACGGGAGCGCCTGACGGCATCGTCCACGCACCGTCCGGCAAGACCGGCCGGCGGGCATGGGAACGGTCCTTGAATCGTGGCACGGCGCGATGGCACCAAGACCAGCGAAGTCAAAGGCCCAGCGGCCGTGGCGGCGGGTGGGGACGCCGGAATCGGGGTTCGAGTACCTGCGGGGCGACGGCAAGCCGCTGCGCAGCGCGCCCGCGCTCGCCCGCATTCGCGCGCTGGCCATCCCGCCGGCGTGGACGGGCGTGCACATCAGCCCGGACGCCGCCGCCAAGGTGCAGGCGTACGGCACGGACGCGGCCGGGCGCAAGCAGTACCGCTACCACCCGGAGTCCATCGCAAAGGGCGCGCGGAAGAAGTACCGCAAGCTGCTGGACTACGCCCGCGCCCTGCCGCGCCTGCGCGAGGCCACGGAGCAGCACCTGCAGCGGGAGGGGGTGGGCCGCGAGCGCGTGCTGGCCACGGTGGTGCGGCTGATGATGCGCGGCTTTTTCCGCATCGGCAGCGAGGAGTACGCCGTCACCAACAAGACGTTCGGCATCGCCACGCTGCAGAAGAAGCACCTGAAGGTCCAGGGCAACAGCCTGGTCTTTACCTACATCGGCAAGAAGTCCATCCACCAGCGCACCTTCGTGGCCGACACGCCGCTGGTGGACGTGATGGGGGAGATCCTGGCGCTGCCCGGCCGCCGGCTTTTCCAGTTCGTGGACGAGCTGGGCACGGTGCGGCCCGTGACGGCGGCCGACGTGAACGGCTACATCAAGCAGATCCTGGGGACGAGCTACACCAGCAAGGACATCCGCACCTGGGGAGGCACGGTGCGCATGGCCACCATCCTGGCGGACCTGGGCCCGCCGGCCGGCGAGCGCGAGGCCAGAAAGAACCTTGTCCTGGCCTGCAAGCTGGTGTCTACGGAACTGGGCAACACGCCGTCGGTGTGCCGCAGCGCGTACGTGCACCCCGCCGTCATGGAGCGCTACGCAGAGGGCAAGACCATCGCCCCGCTCATGCGCGAGGCGCCGCGCGACGACGAGCAGCCCGGCCGCTACTATCCCGAGGAGGCGGCCCTGATGCGCTTTCTGCAAACGTGGGGTTGAGGATCGGGAAACGGCGGCTGTCCCGCGGGAGCGACTGAAGTCGCCGCAACGACTGCGGAAAGCCTCGCAAACAGCGCGAGGCTTCAACGGCGGAACGGAGAGATTCGCGGCGGCGGCGTGGCACGATCCCGTGACGGACAGTCCGCGCAGGCGGACTTCGTGTGTTCGTTGCGGCGACTTCTGTCGCTCCGCCATGCTGGATCCGCCTCTTCCCCCGGATCGCCCGAATCCGCATCCTCCATCGCACTCCCGCACTCCCGCACTCCCGCACTCCCGCACTCCCGCACTCCCGCACTCCCGCACTCCCGCACTCCCGCACTCCCGCACTCCCGCACTCCCGCACTCCCGCACTCCCGCACTCCCGCACTCCCGCACTCCCGC
>SXGQ01054864.1_pt1 | contig 13562 bp, 11 predicted proteins | sample 3178371 | NCBI WGS metagenome assembly SXGQ01 (sample SAMN11356859, study PRJNA531348) | freshwater metagenome | isolation source: freshwater sample F1-20 | place: China: Fuxian Lake, Yuxi | collected 2017-12-25
AGGATAGCGACAGAGGCACTGGTTTTCATCGTAAGTTACTTGGAGCCCTTGACGCCGGAGTGCGGATACGCGCTGACTGTCTCCCATGCGATTTGCCGCAGCAGCGGGTTCAGCTCGGGACTGAGCTTGTCGAGCACGGCGTTGGGCACTTTCAGGCCGACGGGAGACACCCCGTAGATGCACGCGAAATTGCAGTAGGTCACGAGCGCGAGGATGGGTTCCTTGCCGTGGCCGATTTGGTCGGTGAAGAGGTCGGTCTGCTTCGTGAGGCCCGGGGCTTTGCCGGCGGCGATGAGTTCGCGCAGCTTCAGCACCGCGTCGCCGGCGGGCGTGATGAAGACGGCGTCGCGGCCGAGTTTCTGGTTGAGGGCTTTGACCTGCGCTTCGAGGTTGGTGCGCCACTTGAGATTCGCCGCGCGCACGATGTCGAGCGAGCGCGTGTCGCGGTCCTCGTTCTTGGCGACCTTGTCCGTGCCTTCCCAGCCGTCCCACGGCATCCACGAGTGCTGCACGAGGAAACGCATCTTCGCATTGTGCTTCGCGCCCAGCTCGACGAAGTGGTTGATGCCCTCGTCCGGCAGATACACGTGCGGCGACATCGTCATCACGTCCACTTTACCCTCGGCGAGCGCGGGCTTGGCCTTCTGCTTCTCGTCCGGGAGGTTCCAATGCTGGATGACCTTCGACCCGCCAATCATCTGTGCTGCGACGAGCTTGTGTCCCTCGATGCCCGCCGCCTTCGCCAACCCGGCCAGACGCTGCGCGGTGAAGATGTGGAAGCTGTGCGCCGTGACGAGCACGCGCTCGCCCTTCGGCGCGGCGAGGAGGGAGCTGACAAGAAGCAGGCAGACAAAGCCCGCGCGGAGGAGTTGCATAGTCAGCGTGCGACGGGGGGAGCATTGAGGTAATTCAAGGACACCTGTGCCGGCGACTTGCAGTCGCCGTCTGTGGGCTGTAGCAGGACGAACCAGCTTGGTGCCCTCCAACCGCAACTCGGCGACAGCAGGTCGCCGGCACGGGTTCAAGGCCCCAATGCGCGGCTTGCGGGCCGTGGCGGCTACCCACATGCCGGACGCAACGGAGCGCGGGCACCCACGTCCGCGCTCCTTGGGGCAGAGCCGCCTTTACGGGGCAGTGTCCAGCGCCGCCCAAATCTGATCCTGCGCGGCATTGCAGGCTGGGCTCACCCTGTTGCACTGGCTCAACGGCGCGGCAAAAATCGCGCGTTGCACCCATCGTGCCGAGCCATCGGCAAAGGTGACGTTGACCCCGGTGCCGTGGCGCGAATCCACCCGCTCAGGCTGGCCCAACCCGTCCGCCAGCAAGGCGGTGCTGGTCTGGAAATCCAGCCGGGGCCACAGATTCGGCGTGTCGCCTAAACCCCAGTCCACGATCGGACGGCTTGCGTAGCCGCCCTGCACGTTGATTCCTGGCGTGCCGGGCGGCCAGGGATTCGTCGCGGTGTTGAACGCCTGCTCCGGCACCCGCTCGGCCGGGCAGTAGAGCACGCTTGGGGTGCTGACCAGTCCCGCCGTGTAAAGCAGTCCGAACAGGACAAACTTATCCGCCGTGCCGCTGTAAACCATCGTGTTGAACTGCTTCCGGCCGCTGCGGTAGCCAAGCGGCACCGCGTTGTCATTGTCGCCTGCGTAAACGGCGAGCAGCAGGTAAGTCTGGCGCAGGTTGCCCAGGCATTTCGTCCGCAGCCCGCCGGCCCGGCCCTTGGCGAGCGCGGGGAGGAGCAGGCCCGCCAGGGTCGCAAGGATGGCGATCACCACGAGCAGCTCGATCAGTGTGAAGGCGCGGCGGGCGTTCATTTCCCCGGCAACGCAAACGCCACGTAGGCGTCGCCCGTCGGCCCGCCGAGCTTGCCGCCGCCACTCGCGGCGATGACCACGAATTGCTGGCCGTTCACTTCATACGTGGCCGGCGGCGCGTAGCCGCCCTGCGGCAGCTTCGCGGACCACAGCTCGGCCCCCGTCTCGGTGTCGAAGGCGCGGAGCTTGCCGTCCTTCGTGCCCGCGCAGAAGACGAGTCCGCCGGCGGTGACAATCGCGCCGCCGAAGTTTTCCGTGCCGGTCTTCGGCACGCCCTGCCGCGTGAGCTCCTCGTGTTCACCCAGCGGCACTTTCCACAGGAGTTTGCCGGTGTTGAGGTCGAGGCAATTCAGCGTGCCCCACGGCGGCTTGCAGGCTGGGTAGCCGTCCGGATCAAGGAAGCGGGTGAAGGAATTCTGGCTGTATTGCGGACGCTCGGGCTTGGCTCGTGGCGCGTTGGCGATGGCGCTGGGCAGGTCCCGCACGAAGAGGAAATCCAGCAGCGCCTTCAGGTCCAGTTCGCTCATCGGCGGCGCGACGGGCATCAAGCCCCGGCCGGTCTTGAGCAGCGCGACCACGTCCGCGTCTTTCAGCCGATGCTGCAAGGCGCGCAACGGCGGAGCCACGCCGAGGCCGTTGCGATTCGTGCCGTGGCATTGCGCGCAGGTGAGTTCGTAGAGCTGCTGTCCGCGCGTCGGCGGGGCCTTCGGGTCGCGGGCGGGTTCATCCCAGTTGATGAGCGACATGATCCACGGCACCTCGTTCGCGCTCACGTAGAGCCGGCCGGTCGTCGGGTCGGTGCAAGCCCCGGTCCACTCCGCGCCGCCGTGGACGCCGTAGAAGACGGTCACCTTCCGGTCGCTCACCGGGAGGAACCAGCCGAACTGCGCGCTCTTGAGCCGGTCCAGCGCCCACTCGCGCACCTCGGGCGTGCGCGTGGGCGCATCGGCCAGCGTGTATTCCTGCCGGGCGAAGGGCTGCGGCAGCTCCACGTCCGCCTGATACGGAGCGGTCTGCTCACCCGGCACCGTGCTCGTCGGCGCGCGGCGCTGGCGGAAGGGAAACACCGGTTTGCCCGACACGCGGTCGAGCAACAGCGTGTTACCCGTCTTGCTCACGGCGGCGACCACGTCCACGCGCCGACCATCGCGGGTGATGGTCGAGAGCACCGGCGGCGCGGGCAGGTCGAGGTCCCAGATGTCGTGCGGCATTTCCTGAAAATGCCATAACCGCCGCCCGGTGCGGGCATCCAAGGCGACCACGCAGTTGGCGAACAAGTTGTCGCCGCGATGCCCCATGCCGATGAAGTTCGGCTTTGGCGAACCCGTGGTGATGAAGGCAATCCCACGCTGCTCATCCATCGCCATGCCGCCCCAGCAATTCGCGCCATTGTCCACCGTCCGGTCCCAAGTCTCGTAACCAAACTCGCCCGGGTGCGGCACGGTGTGGAAGGTCCACCGCTGCTCGCCCGTGACGGCGTCAAAGCCCCACACATCCTTCCCAATCCCCGGCACCACAATCGTGCGCTCAAACACCGCTGGCCCTGCCGTCGCCGACCCCGGCAGCGTCGTCTTCCCGCCGACCCCGAATGTCTGAATGGGCTCGCCGGTATTCGGGCTCAAAGCGTAGAGGAATTTCCCCGCGCAGAAGAACAGCCGCTCGCTCGCGCCGTCGCGGCCCGCCCACCACAGCAGCCCGCGAAACGCCGGCCGCCCCTCGGGTTTGAAGCGCCATTTCTCCCGGCCCGTCGCCGCATCCACGGCCACGATGTGTTCCCCAACCGTGGGCGCAAACATCACGCCGCGCACGATGATGGGGTTGCACTGGATGTTCCCCGAGCCGTCCTTGGAGTGATACGTCCACGCGGGCTGGAGGTTCTTCACGTTGCTCCGGTTGATTTGTGTCAACGCGGAGAAACGAGAGGAACCGCCGTCGCCATGCGAGCGGGTCCAGGTGCGGAACGTCTCCGCTTTCGGCAGGCCGTTGTGCGGCGTGAGTTCGTCCACCCGGGCGGCGGGAATGGTTTGGTAGAGCGGCAATTTCGCGCGAGCCGCCGCGTCCTCCACGGCCCAGTAATCCACCTTGGGGCCTTGCGCCGAGGGCGTGCCGGGAGCGTTCGCCGCGCTGGGCTTCGGGGGCGGGAGCTCATCGAAATCCCACACGCCCACCGTGCTGGCGTCCCGCTTCAGTGGCGCGGCGGGCACGCCCTTGAGTTCGCGGACACCGCGGCTCAGACGCACATCATCCACCAGCCCGTCGCAGCCAAGGCCGCCTTCCACGAGTCGCCCGAAGGCCAGCCCGCCGGGTCTTGGTTCGCCCTTGAGCGGTTGCGCCGGCGCGTCGTGCGCGAGCTGGCCGTCCACGAAAAGCCGCACACGGGCGGGCTCAATCACCGCCGCAAGCGCGTGCCACTGGCCGTCAGCGATGTCCACCTTGGTTTTGAATTCCCCACCCCGGCCCGGCAGGTAAAGGCTGAAAAATCCGCTGCCGCCGTAGGTGTAAAGTTCCCAGTGCTCCGCTGAGGCCTTCGGGTCGCTCGCGACGAGGATGTTGAAGCCGCGCTTGGAATTCACCTTCGCCCGGCACTCGATGGTGAGGGGCAACGCGCGGTATTCCGGCTTGCCCTCGACGACCATGCCGCCAGCGAGCGCACGACCAAACTCCTTCGCTAGCGACGGCTGCCCCGTGCCGGCGGAAGCCACGGCCGGCGATGGCGCGTTGTCGGCACGGGGGACGTTGTGCGTGCGGAACTTCGGCTTGGGTCCGGCGGCTTTCCCATCGAGCTGCGGCAGGAGCCAATCGAGTCCGTCCAAGTTGTCCTTCAACCGCTCCTCCACGTCGTCGTTCGTGTGGCCAATGATGCCGATGGGGCCGCGATAGCCGGAGTCGCGGATGACTTGGAGCAGCTTGAGGTCGAGGTCGCCCGCACCGAGCGGCAAGATTTTTTGGCCCTTCTTGTCGCCGCCCGCGACCATGCCGTTGAGGTTGAGGCAGTGCAGATAAGGAATCATCTGCTTGAGCGCGGCGGGGAAGCGGTCGAGGTGGTCGTGGCCGTGGTGGAGGTTGTAAACGACGCCCACATGCGCCGCGCCGTGCTGCTCGCGGAGGACCCTGGCCACGGCGGCCATGTTCTCCGGTTCGCCGGCCCAGCCGCCGTGGTTGTAGAGCGTGAGCTGGCAGCCGGCCTTGCGCGTGCGTTCGACGACGGGGAGCAAATTCTTGGCGGCAAGCTGAACGCGCTCCTCGTTCGTGGGTGCGGCGGGCGAGCCCATCATCACCCAGATTTGCGGATGCAGCCGGTGCTTCTCAAAGAGCCGATACGCCTCTTCGTGCTGCGACCAAAACGCGAAGTAATCTAGCTTGTGCTTCCGGTATTCCAAAATCTCCTGCTCGAACTGCGCCACGTGCTCCTGCCGCCAGTCGTAAGCCACCTTGGTGAAGCCGAGCTTGGCGACCATCTCCGCGCGCTCGGCGGGCCCGCGCTTTTTGGAGTCGAACGGCACGATACACCAGGCCACCAAGTTCGTGCGGGCGAAGAGTTGGACCTCGGCGGCCCGAGAAGAGAGGCCCGCGAAACACACGAAACACACTAAAAAAAGGCGTAGGATGCAGCGTGGTGGGCGTCGAGGAGTAACTCCGGTGGGCAGGAGCAGCAGGGAGGATTCGAGGGTGGGAGTCATTTGGTTTTCGTGTGCTTCGTGTTTAGTGGGCAAAATCCTTGGTGGCCCGTCCGGCTTTCAGCACGCCGCCTTGCAGCACGGCGAGGAGGTTCTGCCGGTCTTCGAGCAAGGTGATGTCCTTCAACACGTCGCCGTCCACGAGGAGCACGTCGGCGAGCTTGCCGGGTTCGAGGGTGCCGATGTCGTGCGCGCGGCCCATGATTTCCGCGCCGGTCTTGGTGGCGCACTTGAGCGTCTCCTGCGGGGTGAAGCCGACGTAGTTCACGAAGAAGGACAACTCCTTCGCGTAATCGCCGTGCGGATTCCAGCCGAAGCCATAATCGCCGCCCATGCCGATGCGCCCACCGGCTTTGAGGATTTTCCGGTAGCTGGCCGCGCCGCCTTCGAGGGTTTCCTGATGGCCATCAATCACGCGTTGCGACAGGCCAAACTCCTTGCCGCGCACGATGCTCGCCTGCTCGAAGTAAAGCCCCGGCACCACGGGCACGTCGCGTTTCAGCAGCAGCTCCAGCCCATCGTCGTCAATGAACGTCGCGTGCTCCACCGCGTCGTAGCCGGCGCGCAACGCGTTCTTGATGCCCTCAGTCGCGCGGCAATGGCCGGTGACCTTGAGCTTGTGGTTGTGCGCGGTCTGCACCACGGCGTGCATCTCCTCGAAGGTCATGCAGAGCGTGTGATGGTCGTTTTGGTCGGGCCACGCGGCATCGCCGGTCGGGTAAGTCTTCACCCACTCGACGCCGTCCTTTACGAGCGAACGCACGGCCTTGCGGGCGTCCTCGATGCCGTTGATGCAGAAGACTAGGCCGTCCATGCCAATCTTGCGGAAGTCAGGATTCCAATCCATCAGGCCGCCCGCCGAGCAAATCTCGCGACCGCTGGCGACGAGACGCGGGCCGGGGATGAGGTCTTCCTCGATGGCTTTCTTGAGCCAGACATCGCAGTTGAAGAGGCAGCCGCCGGAGCGCGCCGCCGTGTAGCCGCACTCGAGCGCGAGCTTGGCGTTCACCGAGGCGAGCAGGGAGACGTATTCGACTGGGAACTTGATGTCGAGGTCCTCGAGCTTTTCGATGTTGAAATAGGTCGCGTGGAAATGCGCCTCGACCAAGCCGGGCAGAATGGTGCCGCCGCGCGCATCAATGCGCCGCGCATCGGGCGGCACAGCGGGCGCGCTGGCGGCGGGTCCAGCGTAGGTGATGCGACCGTCCGTGATGACGAGCGAGGCGTCGGGCACGGGCGGGGAGCCGGTGCCGTTGAAGAGCTGGCCGTTGGTGATGAGCGTGGTGCCGGTGGCGGTTTTCATAAACTGTGACGCAGGGTGAGACTGCCGCTCCCGCCACTGGATGTCTTGCGTTCAAGCGGCAGAGAATTGTCTGGAAACGGCTTCGTTCAGGCGCGGCGATAGTGCTCGCGATAGTCGCGCGGGGTGCGGCGCATGATGCTGCGAAAGGCGTGGTTGAAGTGGCTTTGGTCAGCGAACCCGCAGGCGACCGCAACTTCTGCCAGCGGCTGTTCGGAGAATACGAGCGACCGGCAGGCCATGCGCACGCGCAGCTTGCGGAGGTATTGCTGCGGCGTCAGGCGGAACAGCGTCTTGAATTTACGCTCGAAGGCTCGAACGGAAAGGCCCGCGCGGGCGGCGAGTTCTCCATTGTGAAGCGGCTCTTGATAACCGTCGCGAATCCGAGCAAGCACCGGCTCGAGGCCGTGCGAGTTTGGCCCGCCCTCACCCATCGGCCCCAACCGCTGCGTGGTGCCCGCTGTGCCGGCGATTCGGCCGGCGGCGTCACGCAATGGCACTTTGTTCGTCACATTCCAGCACGGCGTCTGGTCGGCGTTGCCCACCAACTCAATGCGGTTCACGACCCGGTTTCCGCCGAGCACCTGCTCGTCATCCAACCAGAATTGGTCGGCCAGATAAGTAGGCGAGAGCCGATAGTCCGTTTGCCCGATGACCTGGCTGGGTTCGTTGAGTGCGTAATTGAGGAGAAAGCCCCGGTTGACGTGAACGTAGCGGTTCTCGTGGTCCTTGACCCAGAACTGCACGTCGCCCAAGGACTCGAAGAGCTCGGTGATGGGCCAGAGTGAGCCGGACTGCACCCAGTTCCGCCAAGGCTCTGACTCGGTTTTAGGCACAGCGGGCAGGGCAGAATTACAAGCTCCAGCCGGTGCGATACGCACGCTGAATGAAGGGCGTGGCTTCGGGCGCGTTCTTCGCGCGCAGGTTCGCGGCGTCCGGCACGGGCGCTGCATCGGTGCCGACGAAGAGGTGGCCGTGGGAGATGAGCGTGGTGCCGGGGGCGAGTTTCATCGAGTTGGGAAGAGGGAAACGGAACGGGTCAAAGCGCGTCAACGCACCGGTGGGAAGGACATTTTATAGCAATTTGCGACGGGGCCAGCGGAGGGTGAATTCACCGCAGCTCCGCGCCGGCGGCTTCCAGCCGCCGTCCGTGGGCGACAGCAGGTCGAGGATGTTTCGAGCAGTCCACTCGCAACGCGGCGGCTGGAAGCCGCCGGCAAGGGTAAATCTCCCCTCGCGCAATTTTCCTGCGTCCTTTTCACTGGTGCCCCGTCAGCAACGGCGATGAAAACAAACACACCGACAGTTCCCCAGGACGCGCACGCGGTGCGCGCCGAAGTCCGCAAAGCCTACGCCGCCGTCGCCGCTCGCGCGGCTAATTGCGGGCCAAACGCCGCTTCCACTTGTTGCGGTGGCGGAGGCCCGCCCGCCATCGGCGCACAGACACTGGGCTACAGCGCGGAGGAAATCGCCGCCGCCCCCACCGGTGCAGACCTGGGCCTCGGCTGTGGCAACCCGCACGCCCTCGCCTCGCTCCGCCCCGGCGAGACCGTCCTCGACCTCGGTAGCGGCGCGGGCTTCGACTGTTTCCTTGCCGCGCGTGCTGTTGGGCCGACGGGCCAGGTCATCGGCGTGGACATGACTGCGGAGATGGTCAAGCAAGCTCGCGCCAACGCTGCGAAAGCCGGCGTCCGCCACATCGAATTCCGCCTCGGCGAAATCGAGTCGCTGCCCGTGGACGCGAACTCCGTGGATGTCATCCTCTCCAACTGCGTCATCAACCTCTCGCCCGACAAGCCGCGCGTCTTTCGCGATGCGTTCCGCGTGCTCCGGCCAGGCGGACGCCTTGCCATCGCCGACACCGTCCGCACCGCCGATTTGCCCGCCGACATCTTCGCCGACCTTGCCGCGCACTGCGGCTGCGTGGCTGGCGCGGCGTCCGTCGAGGAGTTGGAGAAGATGCTGCGCGACGCGGGCTTTGTGGACATCCGCATCCAGCCCGTGGACACGAGCCGCGAGTTCATCCACGAATGGCTTCCCGGCAAGAACCCTGGCGACTACGTGCTCTCCGCGAGCATTGAAGCAGTGAAACCGGCATGAGTGGCTGTCGTCGTCGCTTCTTCGCGCAGCCGGAGGAAACGCTCGCGTTCAGTGGCGGGCTGCGTAGGTTCGCGGCGATCGACCGATGATGAGCCTTCGCCTCCAATTGTTGCTGCTGTGTGTGCAGGGCATCTCCCTGGCAGCGCAACAGCCGTCGGAGTTGCCAGCCTTGAAGCCGCCGGCCCCGCCGGCGATTCGCGAAGTCTCGCCCGCTGTCTTCCAAGTCGGCGGCGTGAAGCTGGAGAAGGAAGCGCGCCGCGTGTCCTTCCCCGCGAAGCTCAACATGACCGATGGCCCGCTCGAATACTTGCTCGTCACGACGATGGGAAAAACCCACGAGAGCATCCTCACGACGGACATCGAGCCTCAGCACTTGCAGGTGGCGATGCTGCTGCTCGGCGCGAAGGGAATGCAGGCCGCCGCGCTGACGAACGCGCCGGCCGGCGGCCCCATCTCGCAGGGCGGCGCGCAGCGGAACCCGCCGCTGCCGGGCGAGCCGGTGTTGATTGAGGTGACTTGGACACTGGGCGGCAAGGCGCAGCGGCGGCGGCTGGAGGAGTTGGTTTTCAACAAGCGCGCGCAGGAGACGATGAGCAAGGGGCCGTTCACCTTCACCGGTTCGCGCGTGTGGCAGGGCAAGTTCATCGCGCAGACGGAGGGTTCGATCCTCGCGCTCATCACCGACCCCGACGCGGTCTTCAACAACCCTCGTCCGAACCGCGACGCGGATGACACGTGGGTGGTGCACAAGCAGGACGTGCCGCCGCTGGACACGGCGGTGGAGGTGAGCATCACGTTGGTGCCGGCCGTGAAGCCGCCGGTGGGGCAGGGGAAGTAGAGGAGCGCTGTAGCGGCGGTCTGTGACCGCCGAGGGCAGCGGAGTCCGCTGCCGACATGGACTCAGATGGACGCTTCGAACGGCGGTCGCAGACCGCCGCTACAGTTACAGTTTTGCCGCGTGTAAGTTTCCCAACCCTGTGGCAAACTCTTCCCGATGGATCACGACGCCGACGCGCTTCACGCCGCCATTGACGAGGTGCTGGCGGGCCACCGCGACGCCTTCCGCCACATCGTCCGCGAATACGGGCTTGGCGTGCGCGGGTTCATCGCCAGCCAACTCTACCACCTCGACGACGTGGACGATCTCGCGCAGGACGTGTTCCTCGCGGCGTTCGAGAGCCTCGGTTCCTTCCGTAAGGGCGACGAGTTCGGCGCGTGGCTGCGGGGCATCGCGCGCAACAAGGTGAAGATGTATTTCCGCACCCGGATGCGCCGCGAAAACGCGATGGAGCGCTTCCGCTCGGAGGTCGGCGATGTGGTGGTGGCGGACTTGGAGCAGGCCTCGGAGGCCGTCGAGGAGCAGCAGCTCGCGCGGCTCCTGGGCTGCATCAGCAAGCTCCCGGACAAGATGCGCCGCATCGTGCAAGGCGGGCTGGAAGGCCAGAAGGCGCTGACGCTGGCGGAGGCGATGGAGTCCTCGGTCGCGGTCATCTACGTCACCAATCACCGCGCGCACAAGCTCCTGCGCGAGTGCATGGCGCGGAAAGGCGTGTGATGGATCAGGACCTGCAAGACCTCGTCGCGGCGTGGCTGCGCAACTCGGACTTGTCCGCGTCGCGCCGGGACGAACTGCTCGCGCGGCTGCGCTCGGACAACGCCTTCCGCCGCGAGTTCGTGGAGGAGATTCAGATGCACGGCTACGTGCGAGCTGCGCAGTCTTCCGAGCCGCGCTGGCCGCTGCTCGAAGAGGCGATGGGCGGCCACGAGGACGCGCCGGGCCTGGAGGATTCCGTGATGGCGCGGCTGGCGCAGATGCCCACGCCGACGCGGCAACGGGCTTGGAATCCGTGGTGGGCAGTCGGCGGGTTTGCCGCAGTCGCGCTCGCTGTCTTCGTCGGTTTGCGCCAGTTGAACGACTCGACAAAGCCAGGTTCCCCGCCGACTCGCCTCACGAACGGTGCAGTGATTCAGTCCCCCGCCGTCGCGGTGCTCTCGCACGTCGTCGAAGCCGCGTGGGCCGATGGCGAGCCGGAGCGCCAGGAGGGCGCGGAGCTGTCGGTGGGCTGGCTGCGGCTGGCGCTGGGCACGGTGCAGATTGATTTGTTCTCCGGCGCGCGGCTCTTTGTGGAAGGTCCGGCGCAGCTTGAACTGCGTTCCTCCGGCGAGGCGTTTCTGCTGATAGGAAAAGTGGCGTGCGAGCTGGGCGAGCAGGCGCGCGGCTTCCGGTTGCTGACGCCCGGGCTGACGGTCGTGAACCAGGGGAATTCCTTCGGTGTGAAAGTCAGCGAGACTGGCGAGCAGGAGGTTCACGCGCTCGAAGGCAAGGTGGTGATCGGCCGCACGGGAGAGATTGGGACAAGCCAGATTGCCGCGAAGCAGGCACGCCGGCTCGATGAAGGCGGCTTTTCGGAGACGCCTTTTCGTCCGGAGGATTTCCCCGCGATGGAGCGCGTCCGTGAGCGCGAGCAGGCCGAGGCCGCGCGGCTCCTTGCGGCATGGCGCGCGGTGGCGGACGCCCTGGACAGCGACCCGGCGATCCGCGTCCACTTCAACTTCGAGGAGCAGTCGCCGCTCGATGCCAGCCTGCGCAACCGTGTGCGCGGCGAGGGCGCGGGCAGCGACGGGCAGATCATCGGCGCGCGGTGGTCGCAAGGCCGTTGGCCGGGCAAGGGCGCGCTGGAATTTCGCGGGCGTGGGCAGCGCGTGCTGCTGCGGTTGCCCGGCCTGCATGCGTCGCTGACGCTGCTGGCGTGGGTGCGAGTGGATGCGCTGCCGCAGCCTGTCACGGCACTGCTGATGACGGAGGAGCCGCAGCGTTGGGAGCCGGACGCGCAGAAGAAGGCGCTCGAGCCGGCAGCCTCCGATCCGGCCAGCGGCAGGCCGTTGCGCTGGGAGCTGAAGTCCAGCGGCCAGCTCGGGTTCAACATCCTGCGCGGCATTGTGTCCGGCAAACCCCAGTGGGAGCCGCACCTCGCGCCGCCGCTGCTGACGCTCGAGCGCCACGGCCAATGGCTTTGCCTCGCCACGGTCCACGACGCGGAGCGCGGCGAGCTGACGCACTTCGTCAACGGCATGGCCGTTGCACGGCACAGGCTCCCGCCAGGACCGCCGCTCACGCTCACGCATCTCTCGCTCGGCAACCTCAGCGTCACCGACGCCGAGGCGCGGCTGGGTTTGAACTACGGTTTCTTCGGCGCGGTGGATGAGTTGGTGGTCGCGTCGCGTCCCTTCAGCGCGGCGGAGCTGCGGCGCTACTACGAGGTTGGCAGGCCGTAGCCAGTGCCGGGGAGTTTCGACTTTGAAGCGCCGCCGCTCCGGCTACACTCGGGCCATGCTCGACAATTTCACGCAGCAGCTCGTCGCAGGCGTCGCGCTCGGCCCGCAGCAAGTGACCGCCGCGGTCGCCGCGCTGGTGGACGAAGCCATTCCAGTTGAGGCCAAGGCCGGCTTCCTCACCGCGCTGGCGAAGAAGGGCGAGACGACAGAGGAAATCGCCGCGTTCGCCCGCGAGCTGCGCGACCGCTCCGTGCCCGTGCCGCTCGACGCGGACACGCGCGCCCGCGAAATTCTCGATGTGTGCGGCACCGGCGGCGACCGGCTGAACACGTTCAACATCTCCACCACCGTCGCGCTCCTCTGCGCGTCGGCGGGCGTGACCGTCGCCAAGCACGGCAACCGCGCCATCACCTCGCAGTCCGGCAGCGCGGACGTGCTGGAGGCGTTGGGCGTGCCGGTGGAGCTGACCCCGGAGCAGGTGGCGGCTTCGCTGAAGCACCACAACTTCGCCTTCCTCTTCGCGCCGAAGTTTCATCCGGCGTTCAGGCACATCGGTCCCGCGCGCAAGCTCTGCGCCGAGCGCGGGCAGCGGACGATCTTCAACTTCCTCGGCCCGCTGCTGAACCCGGCGCGACCCAGCGCGCAGCTCATTGGCGTGCCGCGTCCGGAGCTGTGCGAGCCGATGGCGAAGGTGCTGCAATCGCTCGGAGTCCGGCGGGGCATGGTGGTGTGCGGAGAAGTTTCGAGCGCTGCTGGACAGGCGTTTCTCGATGAGCTGTCCACCTTGGGCGAGACGACGATCGCGGAGTTTTACCATGACCGGGGCTTTTCGGTGACGAAGCTTTCGGAGAAGGATTTTCCGTTGCAGCCGGCGACGCTTGCTGATCTCGCAGGTGGCGACCGCACGGCAAACGCGGAGATTGTCCGGCGCGTTCTGGACGGTCGCGAGCGCGGCCCGAAGCGTGATGCCGTGCTGCTCAACGCGGGCGCGGCGCTGTTCCTCGCGGGCCGGACGAAGTCGCTGACCGAGGGCTGGCTGCTTGCCGCCGAACTGTTGGACACCGGACACGCCGCCGCGAAGCTGACCGAACTGGCCGGGCGTTGAGCGAGCCACACGGCCATGAGCGCGTTGCCTCCCGAACTTCCGCCGAAGCCCCGCAGCCGAGATGAGGCGATGACCTGCCTGTGGAGCAATCTGGCGCTGCCCGGCATCGGCTCGTGGCGGGCCGGATGGCGCGTCAGTGGCGCGCTCCAAGCCACGATGGCGGCGTGCGGATTTCTGCTCTCGCTGGCGTGGGGTGCGTGGTTCCTCGCGGAGTGGGCGCGCGCCGGGAAGCTGCCCATCCTCGTCATCTACGACAACGACGGCGCGCTGCCGCCGGGCTATTTGAA
>SXGQ01863615.1_pt1 | contig 13561 bp, 10 predicted proteins | sample 3178371 | NCBI WGS metagenome assembly SXGQ01 (sample SAMN11356859, study PRJNA531348) | freshwater metagenome | isolation source: freshwater sample F1-20 | place: China: Fuxian Lake, Yuxi | collected 2017-12-25
ACGCCGGCGGGAGCGGGCGGCAGGGGAACCCGCGGTGCGCACGTCGCGAGGCGCACCTCGTGGCCGCGCGCCGCGAGCGCGGCGGCGAGCGCGTCGTCGTACGGGCGCGTGTCGCCGCGGGGGTCGACGAGCAGGACCCTCAGCGCCGTGGCTCCGGGCGGGCTCGCATGCCCCGATCCTACCCGGGAAGGGACGGGGCCGATCGTCCCGTACTGTGGGAGAACATGGCCGACGTGCGCGGAGCCGAGCAGGAGATCGATCTGCGGGGATACGCCGATCGCGTGATCACCCGCTGGTGGGTGGTTGCGATCTGCGTGATCGCGGCCGTGGCCCTGTCCTATGCCCTGTCGGGCACGGAGGACCGCAAGCTGACGCGCGCCGCGTCGACCGTCTTCCTCGGCCAGCCGGTGACGCCGAACGGCGCGCTCGTCCCGAACCCGCTGTCGGCGAACCCGCTCTACGCGGCCGCCCTCGCCCGGCAGCCCGCCTACCAGGGGCCCGCCGCCGAGGCCGCCGGACTCGCCCCCGACGCGCTCAAGGGCCACGTCTCGGTGGAGCTGATCTCGACCGCCGTCGGCACGAAGGGCACCGCCGTGCCACTCGTGCAGGTGATCGTGCAGGGCCCCTTCACGCCGGCGCAGTCCGCGGACGCCGCCAATGCGCTGTCGGAGGCGATCGTCACGGAGGCGAACCGCTACACGGACGCCAAGCGCGAGGACGCCGTCGCCGCCCGCGACGCCCTCGCGTCCCGCATCGAGGGCCTCGCCGCTGACGCCCAGGCGACGCGGGCCCGGCTTGACGAGCTCGCCACCCTCGACCTCGCCCCGGCCGAGCGCAGCTCGCTGACCACCCCGCTGATCGCGATGCTCCAGTACGACTCGAACACCGAGGCGCTGCTCGCCGAGCAGCTGCCCGACCTGCAGGCCCGGGTCCAGTACATCGAGGAGGTCGAGTCGGGCCGCGTCATCACCCCGGCCAAGGGCACGAAGGTCGCACCCGCCTCCCGCCAGTTCTCGCTGCTGGTGGCGATCGTCCTCGGCCTCGTGGTCGGCATCCTCGCCGCCGTGATCTCGACCGTCTTCTGGCCGCAGCGCCCCGCCCTCGACAACGACGCCCTCGCGGCCCCCTAGCGGGTACCCTGTCTCCATGCCGATCTCCGTCGTCACGGGTGGTGCGGGATTCCTCGGCTCGCACCTGTGCGAGCGGCTCCTCGACGCGGGCCACCGCGTCTGGTGCCTCGATAACCTCGACACGGGGTCCCTGACGAACATCGCGCACCTGCGCCAGGACGCCTTCACGTTCGTCAACCACGACGTCACGGAGCACATCGACATCCCGGGCGACGTCGACTACGTCCTCCATTTCGCCTCGCCGGCGAGCCCGATCGACTACCTGCGCCTGCCGCTGCAGACCCTCAAGGTCGGCTCGTACGGCACGCACAACGCGCTCGGCCTCGCCAAGGCCAAGCGGGCCCGCTTCCTGACCGCGTCCACCAGCGAGGTGTACGGCGACCCGCTGATCCACCCGCAGCCCGAGTCCTACTGGGGCAACGTCAACCCGATCGGCCCGCGCGGGGTCTACGACGAGGCCAAGCGCTACGCCGAGGCGATGACGATGGCCTACCACCGCCAGCAGGGCGTCGACACGGCGATCGTGCGCATCTTCAATACGTACGGCCCGCGCATGCGCGCCTTCGACGGCCGTGCGATCCCGACCTTCGTGCGCCAGGCCCTCGAGGACAAGCCGATCACCGTCTTCGGGACGGGTCAGCAGACACGATCCTTCTGCTACGTGGACGATCTCGTCTCCGGCATCCTCGCGCTCGCCTTCTCCACCGAGCACGAGCCCGTCAACATCGGCAATCCGGGCGAGTTCACGCTGCTCGAGCTGGCTGAGCTGGTCGTCGAGCTGACAGGGTCGAACAGCGAGATCGTCTTCGAGGCGCGGCCGGTCAACGACCCGCAGCAGCGCCGCCCCGACATCACCCGCGCGCAGGAGCTGCTCGGATGGGAGCCCGTGATCGACCTGCGCGAGGGCCTGCAGCGCCTGCTTGACGAGTCGAGCCGCGCCGAGCTGACCGGTCGCATCGTCGGCGCCTGATCTGCGGTTCACCCGCAGCGGGCAGGATCTTCCGCTTCACCGCAGTAGACTCAGCGGCGTGGCCACGCCGCCCCCCACCGATCCGCGCGCGCCCTGGCAGACGCCCTCTCCCGGGCGGGTCGAGGTCCGCGACCTGCGCTCGCAGACGGGGGTCTCGCCCCGCCGCGTGCGCCACCTGATCGGGCGCCTCCTCGACGTCGCGGTGCTCGTGTCGATCGACGCCGTCTCGGTCGGCATCGCGATCTTCAGCTACCTGGCGCTGAGCCGGGCGTACAACGACTACCCCGTGATGCTGGACCTGCTCTGGCAGACGCAGCGCGAGTGGCTGCCCTTCGTGATGCTGGTGACGATCCTGATCTTCGCCCGCAACGGCCTCTACCGTCCGCGCGAGACCCGACCGGGCGGTGCGCAGATCGTGGCCGGTCTGTTCCTCGCCACTGTGGTGGTCGCGATCTTCTCGATCGCGACCGACAACGAGCGCTTCACCACGTACCTGATCTTCCCGTACGTGTTCCTCACCTCGGCGTTCCTGATCTCGCTCCTGCGCGGCACGCTCAACGTGCTGATCGACTCCACCGCGCGGCTGGTCGGCGTCGAGCGTCGCGTGCTGGTGGTCGGCGAGCCGGCCGCGACCCGCAGCGTCGAGGCCGCGCTGCGCGACGGCGCCCCCGGCGCGGGCCTGCGGACGGTCGCCCACGTCGACGACATCGACCACCTCGCCGACGCGATCGCCGAGCACAGCCCGCACGACGTCGTGCTCGCGCGCCCACCCGACGACGAGACGATGCTGATCGCCCTCGAGGCCTGCCACCCCCACCACATCCGCCTGCGCGTCGTGCCGACCGCCGCCGGCGTCCTCGCCCACCACGCCGACTACGTGCCCGGGCTCGCGGTCCCGCTGTTCGACATCGTGCCGCCGACGATCCGGGGCGTCGACTGGGTCGTCAAGCGCGCGTTCGACATCGTCATCTCCGCCGTGCTCCTGACCCTGCTCAGCCCGCTGCTCCTGCTCAGCGTGCTCGCGATCCGCCTGACGTCCCCCGGCCCGATCATCTTCCGCGACGAGCGCGTCGGCCTCGGGGAGCGCACCTTCGCGATGCTCAAGCTGCGCAGCATGGTCACCAACGCGGCCCAGGCCCAGGCCGAGCTGGAGGACCAAAACGAGGCGGACGGCGCGCTCTTCAAGATCCGCAACGACCCGCGCATCACGCCCGTCGGCCGCGTGCTGCGGCGCTTCTCGATCGACGAGCTGCCCCAGCTGATCAACGTCCTGAAGGGCGAGATGAGCCTGGTCGGCCCGCGCCCCCTGCCGATGCGCGACTACCAGCTGCTCGAGGCGTGGCACCGCCGCCGCTACAGCGTGCTGCCCGGCATCACCGGCCTGTGGCAGGTGTCGGGCCGCTCCAACCTCGGCTTCGACACGCTCGTCCGGCTCGACTTCTTCTACCTCGAGTCGTGGTCCATCTGGATGGACATCGCGATCATCGCCCGCACCCCGCTGGCGATCCTGCGCGGCCGCGGCGCGTACTGATCAGGCGCGGCGCACGGCGACGGCGCCGTTGTGGCCGCCGAGGCCGATCGAGCACGAAATCGCCGTCTCGAGGGCAGGCAGCTCGCGCCGCCCCTCCGGCACGTAGTCGAGGTCGCATCCGGGGTCGGGCGTCTCGAGGTTGATCGTGGGTGGCACGACCCGGTCGCGCACGGCGAGGGCGGCGACGGCGACCTCGAAGGCGCCGGCGGCGCCCATCTGGTGCCCCGTCATCGACTTCGTCGAGGAGACGGCGATGCCGTCGGCCGCTGCCCCGAAGACGCTGCGGATGGTGGCCGTCTCGAGGCGGTCGTTGGCCTGCGTGCCCGTGCCGTGCGGGTTGATGTAGCCGATGTCGGTCGGGGCGAGGTCGCCCTTGCGCAGGAGCGTCCGGTACATCCGCTCGATGCCGACGCAGTCCTCACGGGGCGCGGCGATGTGGTACGCGTCATTCGTCGCCGACCACGTCACGATCTCCGCGATGATCTCGGCGCCGCGGGCGCGCGCGTCGGCCTCGCGCTCGAGCACCATCACGGTCGCGCCCTCGCCGAGGACGAAGCCGTCGCGGGTCAGATCGAAGGGCCGCGAGGCCGTCTCCGGACCCCGGCCCTCCAGCGGCGAGCCGAGCACCTTCATGTTGCAGAAACCGCCCATGATGTACTCGGTGATGAGGGTGTCGACGCCGCCCGCGAGGATCACGTCCGCCTCGCCGTGGCGGACCAGATCGGCGGCGACGCCGACCGCGTGCGCGCCGCTCGCGCAGGCGCTGGTGACGGAGAAGTTGGGGCCGATCACGCCGAGGTCGTGCGCGACCTCGAAGCCGGGCGTATCGACGAGCATGGCGCCGTGCAGATGGGGCCCGATCCGGTCCGGTCCCCGCTCGAACATCGTCTGCATACCGGCCTGGACGGTGGCGGCTCCGCCGAAGGCGGAGCCGATCACGACCCCGACGGCCTCCGGGTCGCCCACCGAGAGGCCGCTGTGGGCCCACGCCTCGCGGGCCGCGGCGATCGCCGTGACGCTGCAGCGGTCCATCTTGCGGACCTCGCGCTTCTCGACGACGGACTCCGGGTCGAAGTCCTTCATCTCCGCCGCGAGCTTGACCTCGATCCGCTCCGGGTCGAAGCCCTGGATCGGCGCGACGCCCGAGACGCCGCCGAGCAGGCTCGCCCAGGAGGCCTCGCGGCCGAGGCCGACGGGCGACATGATCCCCATCCCGGTGATGACGACGCGTGCGGCGCCGGGCGCGTCTCCATTCCCGGCCATGCGGTGATGCTAGCGTCTGCCCCGATGGATGACGCCGCATACGACCGCCTCGAGCGCCTCCTGCGCGCCCACGGCCCCTCGAGCCGCGAGCGCGAAGCCGCCGACCTGTGGGCCGAGCTGGCCGGGGAGTTCGCGACGGTGGAGCGCGACCGGATGGGCAGCGCGATCGCCACGGTCGGCCCGGCCGACGCCCCGGCGGTGCTGCTGCTCGGCCACATCGACCAGATCGGGCTGATCGTCACCCACATCGAGGACTCGGGCGTCCTGCGCGTCCGCGGGCTCGGCGGCTGGGACCCGCGCGTCCTCGTCGGCCAGCCGGTGCGCGTGCGCACGCAGGGCGGTGACCTCCCCGGCGTCCTCGGCAGCGTCCCGATCCACCTGCAGAAGGGCGACGAGCGCACCTCCGGCACGGAGATGAAGCAGCTCTGGATCGACATCGGCGCGACCGACGGCGACCACGCCCGCAGCCTCGTCCGGATCGGCGACGACGCGATCGTCGGGCACGAGCCGATGCGGCTCGCCGGCAGCCGCCTCACCTCGCGCGCCCTCGACGACCGCCTCGGCGCGTGGGTGGCCCTCGAGGCGCTGCGCATCGCCGCGGCGGGCTCGCCGCAGGTGCGGGTCGCGGCCACGGGCTGCGTGCTCGAGGAGACGCTCGGCGACGGCGCCCGCCTGGTGACCGACCACGTCCGGCCGGAGGCGGCGATCGTGATCGACGTCACCCATGCCGCCGACGTCCCGATGGTCGACAAGGGCGACACCGGCCCGCAGGCCCTCGGCTCCGGCCCGGTTCTGACGCGCGGCCTCGGCCTCGACGAGGGGCTCTTCGAGTCGCTTGCCGCCGTCGCGGCCGCGGAGGGCATTGCGCACGGCGTCGAGGCGATGCCGGGCGGCGGCTCCACGCACACCGACGTCGACAACGCGCTCGACGCGGTCCGTCACCTGCGCGCCGCGCTGATCGGGCTGCCGTTGCGCCACATGCACTCGCCGGCCGAGGTCTGCGATCTCGCCGACGTCGAGGGTGCCGCGCGCCTGCTCGGCGCCTGGTGCCTGCGGGCGACGCCGGAGTCCCTCGCGTGAGGCGGGCGGCCGAGGCCGCCCTGCTCACGGTCCTCGCCCTCACTCTCGCGGGCTGCGGGGCGATCCAGGACCTGCGCGGCGGAGAGGAGGCCGTCTCCACCGTGCCCCTGCCGCCCGAGGCGACGGCGGTCGCCCCGGAGCTCGAGCCGGGCCGCGACGGCTGCGACCACCAGCGCCCGCCCACCGCCGACGCCCCGCGCCCGACCTTCACAGAGCCGCCCCCGTCGCCGCTGACCGGCCCCGGGCCGTGGGCGGTGACCATGGTGACCTCGTGCGGCGAGATCCGGATCGAGCTCGACCCCGAGCTCGGCGATGACGCCACGGCGGCCTTCGCGGCCCTGGCCCGCGCCGGCTTCTACGACGGCCTCACCTTCCACCGGGTGGTGCCCGGGTTCGTGATCCAGGGCGGCGACCCGGAGGGGACCGGCGTGGGCGGCCCCGGGTTCACGGTCAACTCGCCGCCGCCGGGCAACTTCACGTTCCGCAACGGCGACGTCGCCATGGCCCAGGCGGGCAACGAGCCGCCCGGAGAGGCCGGCTCGCAGTTCTTCATCGTGTCGACCGAGACCGGTGCCTCGCAGCTCGAGCCGCTCTACGCCGTGGTGGGTCACGTCGTCGACGAGGACTCGGCGGAGACCCTCCGGAAGATCGACGCCCTCGGCATCGACAACGGGCCGCCGGTCGAGCCGGTCTGGATCTGGACGGCGCGGCTGTCCGAGGGCGAGTAGGATCCGGGTCATGGCTGAGAACCCCTTTGGCTTCGGCGGGATGTTCGACCCCGACGAGCTGCAGAACGCGATGCGCCAGTTCGCCGAGCAGGCGCAGGAGAGCCAGAGCGTCGCCTTCGCGGACAACGCCATCCACCTCGCGGTGCAGATGACGACGTCGGCCGTCCAGCGGATCACCCCGACGGGCACGCCGGAGGAGCAGGCCGCGCAGCTGCGCGCCGCGATCACCGTGATCTACCCCGAGTGCGTCGCCTTGGTGCGCGAGGCGCGCCAGGGCCTGAAGTAGCCCTGCGCTTGCCGGAATCGGACAACGCGGAGACCCGTCGTCCCGTGCCACGATCCGACGCGATGCGCTTCGCCGCGATCGACTCCCGCTGCTCGGCCACCGCCAGCCGTGCCGACGCGTCCGCGTCGCACCCAACCTGCGAGGATGCACCGGCATGAGCGCCCACGACATCCTCTGGATCGCCCTGCCGGTCGTCGTGATCACCGCGCTCGTGTTCGACCTGTTCGTCTTCCACAAGGCGAACGAGCCGATCCCCACCCGCGACGCGTTCATCTGGACGGGCATCTGGGCCAGCCTCGGCCTGCTCTTCGGGGTGGCGATCTGGATCCTGCTCGGCCCGACCGTGGGCACGGAGTTCTTCACCGGCTACCTGATCGAGTACAGCCTGTCGGTCGACAACGTCGCCGTCTTCGCGATCCTCTTCGCCGCCCTCGCCGTGCCCCCGGAGCTGCGCTACCGCGCGCTGTTCTGGGGCGTGATCATCGCCATCCTCCTGCGCGGCATCCTGATCGCGATCGGTGGGGCGCTGCTCGAGGCCTTCTGGTGGATGCCGTTCGTCTTCGGCGTGTTCCTGATCATCACGGGCATCCGGATGGCCCGCCACACGGACACCACCGAGCATCCCGAGGACAGCCGGATCCTGATCATCCTGCGCCGCATCTTCCCCGTCACCGAGGGCTACCACGGGCAGGCGATGTCGGTGGTCCAGGACGGCAAGCGCTACGCGACCCCGCTCCTGATCGCCCTGCTCGCGCTCGCCTTCTTCGATCTGATGTTCGCGGTCGACTCGGTGCCCGCCATCTACGCCGTCACGAAGGACCCCTTCATCGTCCTCGCGGCGAACGCCTTCGCGCTGCTCGGGCTGCGCACCCTCTACTTCGCAATCGCCACGTCGCTCGAACGCTTCGTCTACCTGCAGCCCACGCTGGCGATCGTGCTCGGCTGGGTCGGCTTCAAGATGATCATCAGCCACTGGTTCCACATGCCGGCGCCGATCAGCCTCGCCGTCGTGCTCCTGATCCTCGGCATCGGGATCATCGCCTCGGTGCGCAAGAACCGGAAGACGGACGCCGCACCCGGCCACTGAGCCCGGGCTACTCGCGCCGCTCGGGCGCCTCGATCGTGAGGCGCGGGAGGCTGCGGTCGAGCCAGCGCGGGATCCACCAGGCGCGCCCGTCCAGGAGGTGCATCAGCGCGGGAACCAGGGTGAGGCGCACGACGAACGCGTCGAGCGCGATCGCCAGCCCGAGCGCCAGCCCGAACTCCTTGATCGTGCGGTCGACGCCCGTCAGGAAGGCGAAGAAGACGACGCTCATGATGATCGCGGCCGCGACGATGACGCGGCCGATGGCGGCGACGCCGTCCGTGATCGCGACGCGGGGCGCGTCCCCGCCGACGAAGGCCTCGCGGATGCGGCTCACGAGGAAGACCTCGTAGTCCATGGACAGGCCGAAGACGAGCGCGAACACGATCACGGGCAGGAACGACTCGATCGGCCCCGTGCGGTCGAGCCCGATCAGCCCCATCCCGTAGCCCTCCTGGAAGACGAGGGTGAGGATGCCGAAGCTCGCCGCGCAGGAGAGGATCGTGGTCAGCGCGGCCTTGATCGCGATCACCACGCTGCGGAAGGCCATCGTCAGGATCAGGAACGTGATGCCGACCACGAACAGCAGGAACCACGGGATCCGCGAGAAGATCCGGGCGGAGATATCCTCGAACGCCGCGGTGGCGCCGCCGACGTAGGCGACGGCGCCGGTCCCCGCGAGCGCCGTCGGGATCGTGTCGGACCGCAGCCGCTCGACGAGCTCGGCCGTCGCCTTGTCCTGCGGGGCGCTCGTGGCGTAGGCGGTCACGATCGCCGTGTCGCCCGCCTCGTTGGGGATCGGCGGGGTCGCGAAGGCCACACCCTGGGTGCCGGCGACCGCCTGCTGCACCTTGTCGGCGGCGGCCATGTCGCCCTTCGTGTCGATGGCGATCAGGAGGGGCCCGTTGAAGCCGGCCCCGAAGCCCTCGGCCAGCCAGTCGTACGCGATGCGCTGGGTCGTGGTCTTGGGCGCCGACCCGGCGTCGGCGGCCCCGAGCTGGATGCCGAGGACGGGCAGCGCGGCGAGCAGCATGACGCCCAGCGGCAGGAGCAGGAACAGCAAGGGGCGCCGCGTGACGAGCCGGCCCCAGCGAGCCACGGCCGTCCCCTTCTGGGCCTCGAGCGTGTCGTCGGGGACCTTCACGAAGGGCAGCTTGAGGCGGTCGACGCGATGGCCGAGCAGCGCCAGCACGGCGGGCAGCAGCGTGACCGCGACGGCGACGGAGGTCAGCACCGTCAGGGACGCGCCGATGCCCATCTTGGTGATGAAGTCGAGGCCGACCGTGGCGAGGCCGACGATCGAGATCGCCACCGTGGTGCCGGCGAAGATCACCGCGCGCCCGGCGGTCGAGGCGGCGAGCGCGGCGGCCTCCTTCGGCGAGGCCCCTTCGTGCAGGGCCTGGCGGAAGCGCGTGACGATGAACAGCGAGTAGTCGATGCCGACGCCGAGCCCGATCATCGTGGCGAGGATCGGCGTGAGGGTGTTGAAGTCGGTGAAGCCGGCGGCGAGAGTGAGGATCGCGATGCCCAGGCCGACGGCAAGGAGCGCGAGGAAGATCGGCAGGAAGGCGGCCACCACCGTCCCGAAGACGATCAGGAGCACGATCACGGCCGCGAGGAGGCCGAGCGCCTCTGAGGCGCCCTGCGCCGGCGGCTCCTGCACCGCGTTGCCGGTGAACGCGACCTGGACGGAGCTGCCGTCGACGGCGGCGCGCACGTCCTCCTTGAAGGCGTCGATCGTGCCGGCGGGCAGGGTCCAGCCCTGCTGGTCGAACTGCACGTCCGCGTAGGCCACGGTGCCATCCTCGGAGACCTGCCCGCTCTCGCCCGTGAACGGATCGCCGGTCGCGACGATGTGCGCCGTCCCGGCCGCGGCCTTCAGGGCCGCGGCGATGGCCGCCGTGGCGTCCGCCGCGGCCAGCCCATCCTCGGCGCGGAAGACGATCGTGGCCGAGTCACCCGCACGCGCAGGGAAGCGCTCCTCGAGCAGGTCGCCCGCGCGCTGCGCGTCCGAGTCCGGGATCGAGAAGTTGTTCTTGAGCTCGCCGCCGAGGGTTTGCGCCCCGACGATGATCGCGGCGATGATCAGGACCCAGGCGCCGATGGCCCGCCAGGGGTGACGGGCGATCGCGCCGGTCAGGGCGCTGAGGGCGCCGCGGGAGGGGGAGGCGGGGCTGGACTGCATGCGTTCGGCGTAGGCGCTCCCCGCGATGCGGTGGGGGGCGCTCCGGAAGGGTGCCCGATCGACCCCCCGCATGGCGGCGGTTGAGGGGCTGACCCCACCCGGCAGGTGCGGTAGCGTGCCGACGTGGCCCGCCGCCCCCGCATCGGCATCACGCTGGAGCTCGACGATCCGCTTCTCCTCCAGGTGGAGCGCAACATGCGCGAGCCGCTCGTCGAGGCGGGCGCGATCGTGATCGCACTGCCGCGCGACACGCCGGCCGACGCCGTGCCCGAGCTGATCGCGGACCTGGACGGCGTGCTCCTGTCGGGCGGCGAGGACGTCGACCCCGCCCGCTACGGCGAGGAGCGCCACCCGACCGTCAACACGGTCAACCCCGAGCACGACGCATTCGAGCTCGCGCTCGCCCGCGCCGCGCTCGAGGAGGGGGTGCCGATCCTCGGCATCTGCCGGGGCAGCCAGGTCCTGGTCGTCGCCGACGGCGGCGCGCTCGTGCAGGACGTGCCCTCGCAGGTCGAGGGGTCCGGCACCCACATGGTCGACTGGAAGACCCTCGCGGACGCCGAGCCCGGTGACCACTGGCACCGGATGCGGGTGGAGCCCGACAGCCGGCTCGCCGGCTGGGTGGGCGAGGAGGAGATCCTGATCAACTCCTTCCACCACCAGGCCGTCGCCCGGACCGGGGAGCGGCTGCGCCCCGTCGCCTTCGCCGAGGACGGCGTGGTCGAGGCCACCGAGAGCGCGCCCGACGCCCCCTACGCGGTGGGCCTGCAGTGGCACAACGAGTTCATGTGGCGTAGGGATTCTCGGTGGCTCGGACCGTTCGTGGATCTGGTTGCTGCTGCGAGGATTAGAGCCGAATCTCGCTGAACCGGTGCATTCGGCTGATGCGGATAACGCTCGACGATCAGTAACTGTGGCCTAGTGGTCCTCGGCGGCGGGCCTCTAGACGCCTCATCTGTGTGTCAGGACAGCCGCAGAACAGATTTGCGGACCCAATGCCCCCCGTTGCCGGTCCCGACTCCCATTTAAAGACGCCCCGCATACTTTTCGCACACCAAAGAGGTTCTGAGGCCGCATTCAGGAATTGACTCCCGTGGATCATCGCAGCATAATTCTGACGTGACGTTTCGGCTGACTCGCCTTGGATTCCTCGCGGTTCTCGCGTTGGGGCTTGCCGTGTTTGCCGGCGTGACGCCTGCTGCGTCGAGTGATCCTGGTTCGAGTGTGCGGGCGATCAAAGCGTTCGATCCGAAGACCGCCGGGGCAGTCAAGATCCAGAAGAACCGACTTACCCAATTGGCCTCCCCGAACAGAACGACGTGGTGCATTAGAACCGGGACGAGATCACTGCCGGGTCTGCGTCTTCGCACCCAAGGCCATTCCTTCGCGTGGTTTATCTCGTACGCCCAATTGGCAAACAACTACAGCAGCAACCGACTTCTTCGATCAGCCTCGAATACTGAACTTCGGAAGTACAACGCCTTGAGTCGCGACTATCGGCGCAAGTCAGGCAGGAGACTCTTGGCTGCGTGTCGCGCTCAGACCGCGAGTGGGAGTGGGACTCGCCCCTCTTACGACAAGACGGTGCGGTGGGTTCCCTTCGTGCGGGCGCGGTCTTCATGCGAATCGACGGCCGCCCCCGGAACTAACGAACTTCGTTTCACACTTTGCAGCAAAGAAGGTATTGCACGTGCCGGTACTGCCCGCCGGGGGCGACCAGCCCCCCGCGCCGGATCATCTGACATAAAGACTTTCGACAGCGCCGGGGCCATAAACGACGCCGTATCGGAAGGAACGGCAAGCATCGGCTCTTTAGCAGTAGGCCCGACGGGATGGACGTATATGGGCCTCTCGTCACCCGTGAACCTCACCGATACCTCGCTGCCTGATGGAGTTCAGTGCGCTTTTGTTCGAGTCAGAGAAGCCACGGGCGTCCCGGAATGTGTTGACGCAACCGTACGCTCTGTCACGGAAATCCAGTTCGACAACACGGGCGGGGTCTACTACCGGGGGGTATCTAACGGCTCACAAGCCACCCTTCGCCGATACAAAGACGGATCAGTGCGTGACCTGATCACGGCAAACGCCACCATCTCGCGGTACGCCGTTATGACGGACGGATCTGTCGTAATGGCTGGCAACAGCACGGGTGGGTCGGCTTGGACCCGCCGGCTAAGTCCGACATTGGAGTTGTCAAACATCTTCCCCGATGCCGCGGCAAGTTGGCTAGCGCTCTTCCCCGACGGGAACGTCTACTTCGGAGTTTCCACGAACCAGCAGTGGGGCATTTACCGCTTCATGGCAGACTCGAAGACCTTAGATCCCACGCCGTGGGTCAACTCTAGATGGGACAGGAACGCGTCCGGGTACTTCGTGCTAGCCCCAGGCGCTGATGGGCCGTGTAAGGCTCAGGCCGTTCGCGACCGGCACCCGAATGTTTGCAACGGGGGGTTCGCAACGAATGTCGGGAACCTCACGATCACACAGGGCGGTGTGGTCTACGCACTCGCTAGCAATGGTGGTGGTGGCGACCTTGTCCAACTGTGGCCGGAGTTCAAGTTGGCAAACACCAGCGTGACGGGAATCACCAAAATGACGGCGGCGGATTCGTCGTTCGTTCTCGCTGGCACCAACGCTACAGGCCAGAACATCACAGTCGTATTCGATCCAACGACAGAATCCGACCGCGTTCTAATACCCGCGGCAAGTCAAACAGAGATCTACAACCTTGCGTACTCCGCCTCGACTGGCGAAGTCTTTTTCGATGGACTGCGCTTCTCCAACAACACGTACGTCGTCGGCAAAGTCAACGTCTCATCGGGAGCGATCACCTACCTCGGGACGACACTGACCTCGTTCAGCGACTTCCAAGCGTTCTGAGGAGTTTCGGTAAGCTTGAGAAGAAGACGAATCTTGTTCGTGCGGCTCGTTCACGCTCCTAGGCGCTACTTAGGGTTTTCAGCGAACGTCCGTTCTGCGCCCCGGGAAGGATTGAAGTTCTTCGTTGCGGGGTCACGATGATGGCCGTTGATGCGCTTCTCGTTGACGACTTGCTCCTCTGGGGAGTAGGTGCAGAACGGGTTCTGGCAACCAAGCGAATTCATGGAGCGCTGGAAGCCTCTGCCGGGGGGTTCGTGGACGCGGCTCTCGCACGCGCCGCGTCCCGCGACTAGCCCCGCTCGACCTTCGAGCCGCCGACGATGTCCTCGGACCCGTCGGCCCAGCGCACGAGCGCCTTGTGCCCGCCGTCGTAGTCGGGGCCCCAGACCAGCAGCGTGGCGGGCTCGCCCCAGGCGGTGACGGG
>SXGQ01145201.1_pt1 | contig 13559 bp, 14 predicted proteins | sample 3178371 | NCBI WGS metagenome assembly SXGQ01 (sample SAMN11356859, study PRJNA531348) | freshwater metagenome | isolation source: freshwater sample F1-20 | place: China: Fuxian Lake, Yuxi | collected 2017-12-25
CACACTCGGTCCGGGCGAGAAGGCGGTCCTGCCACTGCCCGCGGGCGTATCTCTCGCCGACTACCCGGTCGTCGACATCTCCGCGGAGCCCTACGACGGCGACCCGACGCACTCCACCGACAGCGTCGTGCGCGGCACCCTCCCGGCCTAGCGCTCCTTGCGCCCAAGCGTGGGGCATCTCCCGGCCCCCGCCTAGTATCGGAGGATGGTGGACCTCAAACGCGAAGCGCACGTCGGGGCCTCGCTCGGCCTCTTCTGGGCCCTCACACGCGCCTACTCTCTGCTCGGCGACCCCGGTGGCCGTCTCGAGACGTGCGATGACCTCGCTGAGTTTGCCGACAGCCTGCGCACCGAGCCGGTCGTGCGCAGCCGCGGCGGGATGTTCTACACATCGAGCTACGACGTCTGCGCGACCGTGCTCAAGTCTCCTGATGCCTCCGCGGACATCCCGGAGGCTCGCAACCCCCTCGAGGCCATCCTGCTCGGTCCCATGCCGCCAGCCGACCGCATCGATCCCCTCCTCGACGCGATCATCACCAAGGACGGTGCCGACCACACCCGCATCCGCAGGCTCGTGCAGCCTGCCTTCACCCATCGGGTGATGCAGTCGTGGCGTGATGCCGCGGACCGCGTGGCGGAACGACTGGTCGACGCGCTGCCGAGCGATCGACCTGTCGATCTCGTGCGCGACTGGGCGTCTCCCCTGCCCATGGCCGTGATCTGCGAGATCCTCGGCGTGCCCTTCGACGACAGAGACACCTTCACCGCCTGGGGCAACACCCTCGCCGAGGGCCTGGATCGTCCGCGCAGCCTCGGGCATGCGCGCTCCATGGACGCAGCCTCGGTGCAACTCACGACCTACCTATCCCGTCTTCTCGACCAGCGTCGTCGCGCGCCCGAAGACGACCTGCTGTCGACACTGGCCCAGGTCGAGCTCGACGGTGAGATCCTCACCGACCGCGACATCGTCGGCACGGCGTCCTTCATCCTGCTGGCAGGATTCGAGACCACCGTCAACCTGCTCGGCGCCGGCACGCAGGTGCTCATGGAGCATCGCGACCAGTTCGCCGAGGTCGCCGCCGACCACGACCTGATCTCCGGCATGACCGAGGAGGCGCTGCGCTACGTCTCGCCGGTGCAGTACACCTTCCGCACGGCGCTGGCGCCCATCGACTTGCCCGGGGGCGCAGTGCTCGGCGAGCGCGACACGATCGTGCTCATGCTGGTGGGTGCCAATCGCGATCCCGCCGTCTTCGTCGACCCGCACCGCTTCAATATCCATCGCGACAACGCGCGGCGACACCTCGCCTTCGGCTTCGGCGTCCACCACTGTCTTGGTGCGGCTCTCGCGCGCATGGAGGGCGAGGTGGCCTGGCGCCATCTGCTGGAGCGCTTCCCCGACATCGACGCCTGGCAACTCGCCGGGGAGCCGGTGCCCAACCCGGGACGGATGATCCACGGACTGCGCTCGCTGCCTGTTCGTCTCGGGGCTGCCGTCCACGCATGACAACTCGCATACGCATCCGCTGGGGCCCTATCGCGTTGCTCCAGGTCCCCAACCTGCTCTCCGGCATGTCCAATGGCGTCGTCACCATCGCCGTGCCATGGCTTGTCCTCGACCGCACCGGATCGGTCGCGGCGGCGGGCTTAGTGGCCGCCATCTCCGCTCTGCCCGGCATCCTCGCGGCGCCTCTGTCGGGATGGGCGGTGGATCACTTTGGCCGGCGGATCGTCAGCATCATCTCCGACCTGCTATCGGCCGTCTCGGTGGCGGCCATTCCCATCGTGGCCTTCTTCACCGACCTCACGCTGCCGTGGATCATCGCGCTCGCGATGCTGGGTGCTGTCTTCGATCCGGCCGGCTACACCGCACGCAAGGCACTCATTCCCGATGTGGCCGAGGCAAGCCACATGAGCGTCACCCGACTCAACGGCATTCACGAGGGCGTGTTCAGCGTGGGCTGGGTCATCGGGCCGCTCGTGGGATCGCTGCTCATCGCCACGCTCGGAGCGGTGTCAGCGTTCTGGGTGCCCTTCGTCCTCTTCCTCATCTCGGCGCTGCTCATCGTCTTCCTGCACGTCGGCGATGCCGGCCAGGATGCCAAGGCCGCACGCGAAGAGGCCGGCGAGGATCACCCCAACGCCTGGCAGAACGCCGTCCTCGGCGTCAAGATCATCTGGAACGACCGCGCCCTGCGCGCTCTCATCATCGCCGTCACGATCCTCGGATCGATCTATCTGCCCACCGAGACCGTGCTCCTGCCGGCACATTTCATCGCCATAGATCAGCCGCAGTCGCTGGGCCTCGTGCTGGCGGCACTGTCGGCCGGCACGATCATCGGCGCGTTCGGCTACGGATGGCTGTCGCAGCGAGTCTCGCGCCTCAACATCACCCGCGCCGTCCTCGTCGCGACGGTCGCCTTCTACCTGCCGATCGCCCTGCTCCCCCCGCTCCCCCTGATGGTGGTCGCGGGCTTCGCGATCGGGCTGGCCTGGGGCCCAATGCAGCCCCTCATGAACACCGTCGTGCAGCGTCGCGTGGAGCCCGATGCCCAGGGCCGCGTCTATGGCATCCAGACCTCGCTCTTCTACGCGTTGCCGCCCGTCTTCATGCTCGCCACCGGCGTGATCGCCGAGCGGACGGGCGTCATGCCTGTGCTCATCGGCCTGTGGGTGCTCATGACGATCGTGGCCATCGGCGTACTTCTCGTGAAGAGCATCCACGACATCGACGCGTAGCAAGCCCCTATGGTCTTGCTTCATTGCGAAGTGATGGAGCAAACTGGCGTCCTCGGCTGTTGACTGATGCGAGGTACCGCTATGCGTCGAATCATTATCCTTCTCACCACAGCAGCGCTTGCCGCTAGCGTCGTGCCCGCTGCTCAGGCCATTGATGAGCGCCCAATTTTCACTCAGCGCGCTTCTGACGTTTGCCCAGAAGACTTTGCCCTTGTCTTTGACGTGGCCAAGGCTGCAACAGTGCCGATTGTGGTTGGCAAGGCTAAGAAGTCCCGTCCCGCGGGGACTGCGCGCGCTCAATTGCTGGCCAACTCGCTGACAGACAAGAACGCCCCCAGCGTCTGCACGATGCCCGTGGCGGAATGGGAGCAGTCGCTCCTCGATGAGATTCAGTCCTACATTGATGCAGGAGACACCCAGACAGCACTCGACTACCTGTCCGGAGCCATCGATGGGATCTACGTCCCCGAGGCCGATCCGACAGCAGTCCGGCAAAAGCCACGGCTCGCTGATGTGTGCTCTGGATTCGGCTTGAGCGAATTCGACCTGCCCTCCGACGTCCCATTCGCACTCACCCTCAGCGCGAAGGCCGAGCTGCTCGGCAACGATGACCTGTCTTCCCAAGCTCTCGAGAAGGCCCGGGCCATCATGAAGCAATTCGCCGAGAGTGGCGCCGGTGGACAGGCACAGACGATCGGCGACTGGCTGCGTCTTGCCGCGCAGGTGCAGTTGCTCGGCGGTGACGAATCCACGTCCGACTCGATGCTTGCCAAGGCCCGCGAGGTGGCCAAGCAGTCGTACAGCGAGTACAACCGCTCGAGATGTCGACACACCAAGCAGACCGTCAAGTGCTATTTCAAGGCAGCCATGGCCTTGATGCTCTTGGGGGTCGAACCAGAGCCCAGTCAGAAGGACATGGGAGAGGCAGCAGCGGCTGCCGCAGCCCTCAACCAGGGACGTCGCCCACTCGGTTGCGTGGAGACGTATTCGTTCCGCTGGCGTTCCTCGTGGGAGTTGGACAACGGCGACTTTCTGACGATGGATACGGGGCCGGTCACGTTCGACGCCGAATTCGGAAAGATCACGAGCGAAGACAGGGGCCCGCTCACTCTCAGCAACGCCACCAACGTCCCGTGCTGGGAGGCCGTTGATGATGGGTGGGCGCAGGTGGGCTTCGCCAACGTGACCGGTGGCTCATTCCCCTATCAAGTGGGAGGCACCGACCTCGACGGGACGCTACGCATCCGCCTACTCCAGAGTGCGGCATGGCGGGTGACGGGATCCGGCCACATGGGGTGCCAACTGCTGATCGCCATTTTCGATGCGGTGCTAACGGCGTTCCCGCAGATGCTCAACCAGGGCATTGAGGTACCCGCCGGGGTCAAGAGTTACGAATACGACGAAGTGACCCACGAGGTCCACGAACCGACAGGCAAGACGCTCACTTCTCGCTGGTACTTCTCGATCAAACTTCTGAAGTCGACCTCGGCAAAGCGCTAGGGCCCGTCAGCACTAGACTTCTAGGAGGCAGTTCACAGGAAGGTTTGCCGTGAAGTCTCTTTCTCTCTTCACGGCGAAGGAGGAGGGCGTGACCTTCAGCCAGAAAGTGTCGAATGGCACAGGGAAGGCTGCCCATGGCGTCGGCTTCACCTGGATCAAGCATGTAGCAACGGCCACGGATGCCAACGCGAACGTCGCTGACAGTGAGTACAACACCTTCCGTCGCGTCGGGCAGTTCGTCCAGGTCCTGTCGATCGAGGTGGCAGGTGACCCGGCCCCGAAGATCTCGTCGGCGCAGAGGAAGAGCCTCGACACTCTGACCGGAACACTCGGTGTCTACTGGGCTTGGTGACGAGCGTCGCCGGTAGATTCCCCGCCATGGCTGAGCAGGAGCAGGAATCCGTCATCCGCGTGCGTGAGGCGCTCGCCGCCGCAGGCGTCTCTGGTCAGGTACGCCGCCTTGATGACTCGGCGCGCACGGCCAAGGAGGCGGCCGACGCGCTCGGCATCGTGCCCGCCCAGATCGCGTCGTCGCTCATCTTCATGGCCGACGGCCAGGCCGTGCTCGTCGTAGCCTCCGGAGGACACCGCGTAGACACCGGCAAGGTGGCGGCCGTCCTCGGTGTGAGCGAGGTGGGCAAGGCCACGGCCGACGACGTACGCGCGGCGACGAGTTTCGCGATCGGCGGCGTTGCTCCGATTGGCCACCCTGCTCCCCTGCGCACGATCGTCGACATCGACCTGGGCAACTTCGACGAGGTCTGGGCCGCGGGTGGGCACCCGCACTACGTCTTCCCGACGTCCTTCGACGAGTTGGTGCGCATCACCGGCGGCACCCCCGCCGACGTGGGGGCCTAGTCACTGCGAATCAAGGATTGAAGGTGCGCTTCTCGACGACTCCGGCGAAGTAGGTAGGCGCGTCACGGTTGATGCCCCCACTCCACACGGTCTCGGGCCTGATGACGATGACGTGATGACCCTGGCCATCCGAAATGCCCTCAGCCCCGCCCCGGACCTTCAGGCCCCGCGGACGCCACGGCGTGATGCTGACCAGATCGTCCACCACGAATGCCGCCCGGGGCCACGTCCGGCTCAGCATCCGAAGAAGCCGTGGCAACACGACCTAGGCGCTGACTGGTGAGGAACTCACGTTCCTCAGAGGTGAATGCGATGGCTCATCCTCCGGTGTCGCCGAGGTCCAGCCGAATCAGAAGGCGTAGGGGCCGAAGCGTCCCCACGCGACCACGACGGACATCACCAGCAGCACGGCAGGCACGACGACGGCTTGCTTCTCTCCCCGGCGCAGATGGACGATGATGGCTCCCGCCATGGTGACCGCGAGCCCGAGTGCTGCGAGCGGAACGAGCATGACCGCGATCCCGGTCACTGCGGGCAGGATCAGGCCAAGGGCCCCCAGAACCTCCACGACACCGATCGCCTTGATGGCACCCGCCGAGAAGTCGTGAGCCCAGGCCTGCCGGGGATCGGCCTCAAGGGCCTGCTTGTTCTTCACGAGTTTCGTCATGCCAGCTGCCAAGAAGGCCACTGCGAGCAGTCCAGCGATGATCCAGAGTGCGATGTTCACGAGTCGCTCCATCCCTGATCGGTGTCGTCGCACATCACAGTAGCAGATAGTTTCGATTTGGACTATCAGGCTCATCTTTCCCGCGGCGTAGATGACCCGGGGCCTGGCTCTAGCCTTGCCCCCATGACGGAAGATCCATGGCTCAACGACACTGAGGCTGCGATCTGGCTGGGCTTCCTGCGGACGTGGACCCTGCTGATCGATGAGCTCGATCGACGCCTTCGGGGGGCTGCCGGGATCTCCCTCGCGGAGTACGAAGTGCTGGCCTTCCTCGACACATCAGATACGGAAAGCCTTCGCATGTCGGAACTCAAGCATCAGGTTCTGGTCTCAAAGACGCGGCTGACTCACATCATCGATCGGCTCGAAGGCTCCGGTTTGGTGACACGGGCCAGGGATGACATCGATGGCCGAGGCGTCAGGGCGCGCATCACCGCGAAAGGGCGCCGACTCCAGCATCGGGCCGCCGCAGGTCACGTCCAGGATGTGCGGCAACTGCTCATCGACCACATCCCGGCGCGACTTCAGCGCGACCTCATCAAGAGCCTCGATGACGCCCGAGCAGCGCTGGGCGATCCCCTCCTGAACGACTAGCAGAGAGACGTCCACACGTTCCCATCCCGGAGGACCCCGCCGACGTGAGGGCCTAGGCCTCGGACCCCTCCACAGGACGACGCACGGGGATGACGATCTCGTTGCGTCGCGCGAACGGGGGCTTCCACGGCGGATCGAATCGCGCCCACCGAGGCTCGCCAGATTCCTGCCAGCCGGCCTCGGCAATCGCCTGCCGAAGCTCCTCGGTGCGGCGCGCGATGTTCGATTCGGTCCATCGACCCGACCAGCGAATCGCCGCCGCCGTCTCCCCCGGGACCGCGCGAAGCGACACGCGCGAATCGGTGGGCAGTGGGTAGTCCGCCAGAGAGCGCCCGGCGGGAAGCACGAAGGAAACGGTCCACGCATCGGTGCCCGCAGCCTCCTGGATGACCGGAGCCGTCATCGCCAGCCGCTCACTCGCGGGCTGCTGGATCACGGGCGCGGTCATCTCCAATGGCTCCGCTCCGCGGTTCGCACCGGAGATGTATTGGAAGAGTGGTCTGAACGCGGCGCTGCCCGCCTGGTCAGCCGACCCGGACACGACAACGTCGGCGACAACGCAAGGCGCATACTCCCGCAGTTCTACGTTGCCCTGTGCCCTCAGGACCCGGTACTCCTGCTGCTCGGTCACGAGACCATCCTCCGTATGTCTTCCCTGCGTCCTTCGACGAACTCGTGCGGATCACCGGCGGCACTCCCACCGAGATTGGGTGTAGAACTCTCAGTGTGCGCTGAATTGAATCAGCAACTCACGCGGGCATCGGAATGCCGGCGTCGCTCGCCATTCGATGGGGTCGTTGAGGATCCTCGCCCCGGGAAGTCGAGGGAGCAGCATCGCTATGAGTTCCTCCGTCTCGCGACGCGCCAACGCGGTGCCCGCGCAGAAGTGCTCTCCATGGCCGAAGGTGAGCGGCACTGGGCCGTCGCGGGTGACATCCATCCGATCAGGATCGGCGTACACATCGGGATCGCGGTTGGCCTGGGCCAGGTTGATCGCGACCAACTGGCCGGCACGGAGGCTTACTCCATGCAGGTCGAGGTCGCGAGCGGCCACGCGGCTGATGATCTGCGAGGGGCTCTCTAGGCGTCCGACCTCAGCGACGGCTCCCGGGATCAGTGAGGGGTCCTCCAGTAGCAGTTGGAGTTGATCGGGATGCTGCAGGAGCAGGATCATCGAGTTTGCCATCAGGCTCGTGGTCGTCTCATGCGCCGCGTTGACAATCCCGATGAGGTTCGCCACAACCTCATCGTCAGTCAATTCCCCGGCTGCTTCATCGGCAAGGAGTTCGTGCAAGAGCGAACCCTCGGCATGTGCGGGCGGATTGCGCAGTCGATCTGTGACGTAATCGCGCATGTGCTCCGTGGCATCCATCGCACGCTTCGTGCGCACCTCAATGGAGTCGGGGCTTGAGGCGAGCCAACTGTAGAAATCGCTCGTCCACTGACGAAGCCGAGTGAAGTCGGCGGGCGGGAAGCCGAGTACCAACAGGATGATCTTTGACGGAATAGGTAGGGCAATTTCATTGAGGCAATCGACCGGCTCCGACCAGTCAATGGCGTCCAGGTGATCGCCGATGACTTCGCGGATCTTCGGCGTATAGGTGCGCACCTGAGCAGCGGTGAATGTCTCGCTCACCTTCGCACGCAGCAGGCGGTGTCGAGGACCGTCAGTCATGACGAGCCGGTCGTGGAGAATCGATGCTAGACACTGAGCGGGCATGCCATCGGGAACTCGGCTGAGTCGATCCTGCACGCGGTTGTTGCTGAAGTTGTCGGTGTCCATGAGCACCGACTTCACGTCCGCATACCGAGAGACATAGACGTGACCGGTCTCCGGTTGCAGCCAGACAGGTGACTCCTCAGCCATGGCGCGGTACGTCGGATAGGGGTCGGCGACGTAGTTTGGACCGTGAAGGACGTAGTCGACCATGTCGCAAGCGTAAGAGCGGTCGAGGCGGCCCTCACAGTGCCCTCACGCGACTGCGGCCTGGCGCCTAGGCCTCCACCTGATGTCGCAGCGGCCGCTTGGTCCACTTGCCCACCAGCCACTCGAGTGGACCCTGGGAGAAGCGGCGTAGCCACAGCGTCATCGCGACCGCAAGCACAGCCCAGCACGCGATGGCGATGCCCGTCACGGCAGCTGCACCCATGGTGCCGAAGAGACCGAAACCCCATCCGCAGAAGATCACGCACAGCAGCACGGACTCGCCCAGATAGATGGTGAGCGAGGCCTGGCCGGGGGGTGCAAGAGGTGCGAGGGCCCTCGGTCGGCTCATGGCCAGCAGAGCCAGGGCGCCGATGTAGCCCGCGGACAGGATGGGTGCCAGCGTGAGTTGGAGTGCAGAAGCGACCTGCCCGGCTGGCCCCATCGCCAGGCCCACGGGCACTCCCGGGCCAAGGACGAACCACGTGCAGGCGAACTGCAGGGGAAGGCCGACCGCCAGGCCCCAGATCGCGCACCGGCGTAGCCAGGGACGGAAGTCCTCGAGGCGCCCGAGGAACTGATGGCGCGCCGCCAGCATGCCGAGACAGAAGGCGACGAACGCGAAGAGCCCCTGGCCGAAGATCACGCTCACGATGACCGTGGGGTAGATCTTCAGTCGCTCGAGTGCCGCCTGCCAGAAGGTCCCGTCGGCCATCGCCGCGTCGTACGCGGCGAACATCGTCAGGTCGGTCGCTGCCTCCTCGGGGAAGAGCACGGTGACGACGGCTGTCAGTCCTGCGATGGCAAGGACCCAGCAGGCCGCGACGATCCAGACGATGAGCGCGGTGAGCCAGAGGGCTCGATCCGAGCGCTTCACCAGGAGGAGCAGTGCGAAGCCGACGAGTGAGTAGGTGACGAGGATGTCACCGACGAAGAAGAAGACGACGTGTGCGATGCCTAGGAGCAGTAGAGCGACGAGTCGCCTGCGAAATACGCGGCGATTGGGCTTCGAGCCGCCCTTGAGGATGAAGAGCGAGCTGTAGCCGAAGAGGAACGAAAAAATGATGTAGAACTTGCCGGCCGCCAGCATCGTGACGAGGAAGGCGACCGCGCGATCAAGGCCACTGGCGACCGATGCCTCGGAGTAGCCCGCGGCACTGACGGCGAGAAACGGCGCATTGACCAGGATGATGCCGAGGAGAGCGATGCCCCTGAGCTGGTCAGGGAAGGACTGGCGCACCGTCACTTCGACAACCCTCTCTTGTCTACCGGGGCGCCGCAGCGCGCACCCGGAGTAGTCAGCCTTGCATACGTGGTGCTCGTCACGCGGTGATCAGGAGCGCCATCGAATCGATAAAGGCATCTGCAGCCTCGGGCGGCACAGCACCCTCAACCAGGAGTGTCGCCATCCCGTGGGTCGCTGCCCACACGATGAGATCGAGGCCGTCGCGGGTGCCAGACTTGAGCAGTCCCCATCGATCAAGGTCGTCAAGGGCGGCCATGAGTTTGAGGTACGGCCCGGTCCCCTCCGGTGGCATTTCCTTGTCCGCGCAGATCGGGCCGAAAGTGAGCTGGAAGAGATGCGTCTCTTCGATAGCGAAGGCGAGATAGGCGCGCCCCAGCCCGGAGAAGCGCGCACGCGCGGCGTCGGGCCTGTCGGCCAGGTGAGCGGCGAGCACCCGTGACATGCGCTCGTCGAGCGCGGCCAGTCCGCAGGCACCCACGGCCCGCAGGAGGTCGTCTTTGTCCGCGAAGTGGTTGTAGGCAGCGCTCGGGGAGACATCGAGGACCTGGGCAATGGACCTGAGGGAGACCTGGTCCGCCCCCTGGGCCCGGACGCTGGCGAGCGCCTGATCGACCATCGCCTCGGCGAGGGCCCCGTGGTGATACGTGCGACTCATCACCCTCCAATATTGACAGCGTTCACATCCCGTGCCAAGGTCCGGATATGAACAGCGTTCATTCTAGCCCGGCTCTCGCCAAGAACCCGGCCTTCTACCGCTTCGGCGGCTGGGTGGCCCGCCACCGGTGGCCGGTACTCATCGGCTACCTCGTCGTCTTCGTCATCGTCGGAGTCTTCGGCGTTCGCGTCTTCGGCGCGATGCAAACCGGAGGATTCGACGACCCGGCCAGTGACTCCGCTCGTGCCGCGACCGTGCTCGCGGAGGAGTTCGGCACGCGTGACCCCGTCGTCGTGCTCGCCATCGAGTCTCCCGAGGGCGTGGATGCGGGTGCGACGCAGGCCCAGGCACTGCTCGACGACATCGGCCAGGTCAGCGGGGTCTCGGAGGTCGTGTCCTACTGGTCCACCGGTGGTGCCCCCACTCTGCTGAGTAGGGACGGACTCACCACACGAGCCTTTGTGTACGCCGACGAGGGTGCCGACACGGAGAAGATCAGCACCGACATCGTCGCCACCTACTCGGGGCAGCAGGGCGACGTCTTCGTCTACGCGTTCGGCAACGACGTGGTCGGCAACGCCTTCACCGACACCATCACCGGCGACCTGGCGCGCGCCGAGTCGATCGCCATCCCCATCACGGCGCTCATCCTGCTCTTCGTCTTCGGATCGGTGGTGGCTGCAGGCCTGCCCTTCCTGGTCGCGGGCGGCACGATCCTCGGCTCGTTCTTCGCTCTCTGGATCGTGTCGACGGTCACCGATGTCTCGGTCTTCTCCCTCAACCTCGTCACCGGCCTCGGCCTGGCGCTGGGCATCGACTACTCCCTGCTCATCATCAGTCGCTTCCGAGAAGAGCTCAGTGCCGGCAAGAGCGTGCCCGACGCCGTGGCCGCCACCGTGGGGAGCGCGGGCAAGACGGTCTTCGTCTCAGGCATCACCGTCGCCTTTGCGCTCGCGGCGCTGCTCATCTACCCGCAGTACTTCCTCAGGTCCTTCGCCTACGCCGGCATCGCCGTCAGCTTCCTCGCCATCGCCGGTGCACTCACCGCGATCCCTGCACTGCTCGCCATCCTCGGCCGCAACGTCAACCGGCTCAAGGTCCGGCGAGGCAACCTCGCGCCCAAGGACACGGGTATTTGGGCGAGCATCGCGCGCTTCGTCATGCGCTATCCCTGGCCGGTGCTCGTCGCCACCGTCGCCTTCCTGCTCGTGCTCGCCGCGCCCGCACTCGGTGCGGTCTTCGGCCAGGTGGACGATCGCGCACTGCCACCGGATCATCCCGCCGCGGCAGCCGGTCAGGTCCTTCAGGGCCGCTTCCCCGGCAATGACGCTGCGCCGTACAACATCGTCCTGCGCGAACCGTCGAGCGATGCGGACGTCCTCGCCTACGCCGAGGAGATCTCGCTCCTGCCCGACGTCGAGCGGGTCACGACGCCGACCGACGTGGTCGTCGACGGGGCCGTGGTGGCGCCGAACCCCGACCCCGCCACGTGGACGACCGCCGACGCCGTGCGCCTGGAGGCAGTGAGCAGCGTGCGGCCCATCGACCCCGAGGGCGCGGAGTTGGTCGCCGATATCCGAGCGGTCCCCTCCCCCGCAGCGGAGACGCTCGTCGGCGGCACCGCAGCTACGTGGGATGACGCCACCTCCAGCGTGCTCGACCGCATCTGGATCGTCTTGCTCTGGCTGGCCATCACCACGATGGTCATCCTCTTCCTCTTCACCGGCAGCATCCTCATCCCCATCAAGGCATTCGTCCTCAACCTGCTGAGCCTCGGCGCCACGCTGGGCGTGCTGGTCTGGGTCTTCCAAAACGGATACCTGCAGTGGCTCACGGGCGACTACACCGTGACCGGCACCGTGGATCTGCCGACGCTGGTCCTCATCGGCGTCATCGCCTTCGCCCTGTCGATGGACTACGAGGTCTTCATGCTGTCGCGCATCAAGGAGGAGCACGACGCCGGCATGAATACCACCGATGCGGTGGCCTTCGGTCTGCAGCGCACGGGTCGCATCATCACTGCTGCAGCACTTCTCATTGCCATCGTCTTCGCGTCCTTCCTCACGAGCTCGGCCACCAACATCAAGCAGTTGGGCCTCGGCGTGACCGTGGCGATCCTGCTCGATGCCACGGTCGTCCGAGCCTTGCTCGTGCCGGCGTTCATGCGCATCGCAGGCAACGCCAACTGGTGGGCGCCAGGACCGCTCAAGCGCCTGCACGCGCGCATCGGACTGCGCGAGGGCTAGACGGATGCTGAGGAGACGGACATGAGCACACAACTCGTCATCGGCGCCGGACCGGTCGGTTCAGAGGTCGCACGACTGCTGGCCGGAGATGGCCATGACGTGGTGGTCGTGACCCGTCATGGCTCGGGCCCCACGCTGTCCGGCGTGCGACTCGTCGCCGCCGACGCCGCCAGCGTCGATGCGCTGCTCGCGGCAGCGCCCGAGGCAGCCGCGATCTACAACTGCGCCAACCCGGAGTACCACCGCTGGGCACAGGATTGGCCTCCCCTGGCTACCGCGATGCTCTCCTACGCCGAGCGCAGCGGCGCCGTCCTCGCGATCTGCTCCAACCTCTACGGCTACGGTCCCGTCGACGGGCCCATGTCGGAGGCACTGCCACTCGCGGCGACGGGCACCAAGGGGCGCGTGCGCGCGCAGATGTGGCGGGACGCCAAGGCCGCGCACGACGGTGGGCGCATCCGGGCGACCGAGGTGCGCGGCTCGGACTACATCTGCGCGAGCGAGAGCTCACTCGTGGGGTCGAGCCGCGTGGTGCCGCGCATCCTCGACGGCAAGTCGGTCAGCCTGCTGGGATCGGTGAATGCCGAGCACACCTGGACGGCTCCCGCTGACGCCGCGCGACTGCTCGTCACCGTGGCCGCGGCGGAGCGCGGCTGGGGCCGCGCCTGGCACGTGCCTAGCAATCCCCCGCGCACCCAGCGCCAGGTGGTCTACGACCTGGCCGACACCGCGGGAGTGCCGCACGTGCCGGTCAAGTCGCTACCCCCAGCGATGGTCAAGCTCCTCGGCCTCTTCTCCCCTGCCCTCCGGGAGATGGCCGAGACCGCTTACCAGCGCGATCGGCCGTTCGTCATGGACGACAGCGCGGCACGCGTGACCTTCGGGCTCGCGCCCACGCCGTGGCACGACATCCTCAGCCAGATCATCGCGTCGTACCGCCGTGTCGCCTAGCCATCGGATTGCCACGTCCGTCGGCACGCGGCCCTTGGCCGCCGCGGTGCGCGTGTCTCGCACTTCACGACGAGCCCCGGAACCGAGATAGGAGTGCCGCGAGCCCATCCTGCCGCGGG
>SXGQ01027138.1_pt1 | contig 13556 bp, 12 predicted proteins | sample 3178371 | NCBI WGS metagenome assembly SXGQ01 (sample SAMN11356859, study PRJNA531348) | freshwater metagenome | isolation source: freshwater sample F1-20 | place: China: Fuxian Lake, Yuxi | collected 2017-12-25
CCCCCCTATATTTATCGATACTCTCAAATAAAACCATGGTGAATATCGCATCCGCATTTCCCTACCCTGAAGAACGATTTTTAATGGATTGAAGACCCATGTTAGGCCCGCCGAATTAACAACCACGAACTTTGTATAACTTATATGAGATTTTGAGCTCCCAAAACGCGTTTCCCCCACGAATTGATCACCATTTAACATCCTGACTCCAGAAATACGTCTATGACACCAACTATGAGCTGCAAAGGTGTAAATTGGGGGTGTCTTTCAGCCTTTCCGCCTCTAAAGCTAAAAATAATCATGATAACGATATTTCTGGTTAACGTGCATCTAACATCTCGCGCGAAAGGCGAATGCATGCCTCTTTAAAAATGAAGATGTTAACATGCCCGCGTTGGTGGCGGAGATCCAGGAATTGGCTTTTTCCATAAGGTATCTTTGTTTATTTACAGACATAGCTGCTAAAAAACGAGAAGACTACCTTTGCCTAAGAAATGGCGATAGCTTTCATTATATGTAAAATCATGATAGGTAATGTAATAAGCTATAAAATCTGAGTAGAATATTTCACAAGTTTCTGACTTGTTATTCTTTTTGAACTTACCTTTTAGTCCCGTCTACGCCACCGAGTTCGTTTTCTATATATATCAATAATTGACCAATATTTGATCATTTTAAGGCTATTTTACTCATTTTAAGCCTAAATCTACCGTTTTTAAATAATTCCGCAACTGACCCAAATCGAAAATTTAAATTGCAGTTGAGCCTTTATTTCTGGTTAATTCTTACCCGCTAAACTAAACAAGTGCGACAACCCTTAACTAAGGCGAATGCTTGGACCTAAAACAAATTAAACAGATAATCGACCTCATGAAGCGCTCAGAGCTATCAGAGTTCGAGTTTGAGGAGAACGGCTTCAAGATTAAGATAAAAAGAGGTCCTAGTGGACAGCCGATCTTTACTGCAGCCCCGATAACTTCGCTCCCGGCAACCCTGCCTCAGTCATCGAGCGAAACCCTCAATACGATTAAACCAGCCGGGCAATCAAACGACCATGGCTCGGATGAAGCAGGATATACTTATGTAAAATCCCCAATGGTAGGGACTTTCTATAGATCTCCTTCTCCAGAAACACCGCCGTTTATCGATGCAAACGCGAAAGTTGAGGAAAAAACAGTGGTTTGCATTATTGAAGCGATGAAAATTATGAATGAAATTCAAGCCGAGACCAAGGGAACGGTTGTAGAGATACTGGTCGAAAGTGGCCAGCCGGTTGAATACGGGCAGCGACTATTTAAAATTAAACAAGGCTAACAAATATACCGCGTAACTAGGCGGAGTATTGCTACATTTTAATATAAAATTACCAGCATGATAAAAAAGATCCTCATCGCCAATCGCGGTGAAATCGCACTCCGCATCGTTCGGGCATGCCGTGAAATGGGGATTAAGAGCCTAGCCGTCTATTCAGAGGCCGATGTCCAATCATTGCATGTTCAACTCGCCGACGAGGCTATCTGCATAGGTGGGCCTAGAAGTTCCGACAGCTATCTGAGAGCTGATCGCATCATCAGTGCGGCGGAGATTGCAGACGTGGATGCGATTCATCCAGGCTATGGATTTCTTTCGGAAAATGCTAAATTCGCTGAGCAATGTGAATCATGTAATATTAAATTTATTGGCCCTAAATCTAAGAGCATTAGAATGATGGGCGATAAGGCAGTCGCCAAAGATACGGTCCGAAAAGCGGGTGTAATCACTGTCCCCGGATCAGACGGTCCCGTCGATAGCGAAGCAGAAGCGGTCAAAACGGCTCGCAAAATCGGCTATCCCGTCATTATTAAAGCAGTGGCTGGTGGTGGTGGCAAAGGAATGCGCATTGCGCATAATGACATCTCTTTTGCGAAGGAATTTCATGTTGCCCGCAAAGAAGCAGAGAAGGCTTTTGGCAACGGATCGGTCTACATAGAAAAATACATCGAAAAGCCACGCCATATTGAATTCCAGATTCTTGCTGATAGCCATGGGAAGGTGCTGCATTTAGGGGAACGTGATTGCTCGGTACAGCGCCGGCATCAAAAACTTATCGAAGAGTCTCCCTCGCCTTTCCTGACCCCTGGTTTACGCAAAAAAATGGCTAAGGCGGCTATTAAGGCGGCAGAGGCGGCAGAATATCAAAATGCGGGAACCATTGAGTTCCTCGTCGATGCGAAAGGTAATTATTATTTCATCGAAATGAATACTCGCATCCAGGTGGAGCACCCAGTGACAGAAGAAGTCACCGGGATCGACCTGATTAAACAGCAGATCAATATAGCTAACGGGGAAAAGCTAAGCTTTGACCAAAGCGATATCAAATTCGAGAAACACGCGATCGAGTGCCGGATTAATGCCGAGGATCCCGCGCGCAATTTCATTCCATCCCCTGGCACAATTAGCCTCTACTACGCGCCAGGTGGATTAGGGGTGCGCGTTGATTCGCACGCGTACAGCGGCTACTCTATCCCGCCGTATTACGATAGCATGATCGGTAAGCTCATCTGCTATGGGCCGACTCGCAAAATCGCTCTACAACGATCCTATCGGGCGCTCAGCGAATATTTAGTTCGTGGCATTAAAACAACGATCCCTTTGCATAAGGCGATTATGAGTGATCCTGTTTTTATTGAAGGCAAGGCCACCACCGCATACATGGAAGACTTTATGTCGCGGACCCCGACCGATCTGTTCTGAGGGCGAAGGAGAAATTTTTAGCTTACCCTGCCATAACCGCGATAATCCATCCTCGCGGTTAATTTCTCCACTCCGCCCATGATCCGCCGTGCGTATTGGATAGCGGGATTAGTCTTTGTTGCCCTCATTTTGTCTAAATGGAGTCCTCGAACAGGGCTTACACCGCTGATTCGTTTTGGTGAAAAATGGCAGGAACGCCGTTCTAGCCGGCTGCAAGATTTGCCGATTTCGACAGTGCCTCAATCGAGCGGTTATGATGGGCAATTTTATGCAGCGATCGCGCTAGATCCTCTGCTTCTTAGCCCTGAACTGGATCGAGTTATTGACGCTCCGGCTTATCGCGCACGCCGCATCTTGGCACCGGCCGTCGCTGCCTTCATTGGATTGGGTAATTCTTGGCTTACCCTTCAGGCCTATGCTTTACTGAATATTCCTTGCTGGTTCGCGCTCGGCTGGCTCCTGCATCGCCATCTAAGCGGCAATGACTGGCAAAGTTTTGCCCGCTGGATCGGTTGCATGTTCAGCATCGGGGTCTTAGATAGCGTCCGGCAATCGCTCGTAGACCTACCGGCCCTGCTCTTTTTGGCTTTAGCGGTAGAGGCCCAGCTAAGTGAGAAAAATTCAAAATCGACCCTGTGGTTGGCTTTAGGCAACCTGACCAAGGAAACTAGCGTGCTCGGGACCATCGCGTTGTACGGAAACAGCCTCATCGGCCCAGCCCGTCGAAGCGGCAGGCGACTATCGCTCTTCCTTGCTGTTCTCCCTTTAGCCCTTTGGGCGCTTTACGTGCAACAGCGCTTTAGCGGCGTGGGGCAGGATACGAGTTGGGGTAACTTCAATTGGCCGCTGATTGGCCTATTTGAGCAGATTAATCTATGTTCAGCGGAAATATTTAAGGGCAATTTTAATGGGCGCTATACCTTTGGGCTTTTGGCCATTCTCGGCCTGGTCACCCAGGCTTGGGTAGTATGGCGCCGGCCACAATGGTCAGCCCCTTGGTGGCGGATCGGAGCAATTTACTCTCTCTTACTCATATTTCTGAGCTCGTGGGTTTGGTCCGGCTATTGGGCTGCCTGCCGGAGCGTCCTCCCGTTGACTATCTGTTTTAACTTACTCTTACCAATCAACCGCTGGTTTTGGATTCTGTGGTTAGCGGGGAACCTCACTTTGCTGCACGGCGTCTTGCGGTTTATCTGATCTCATGCGCACCTTTCTATGTTTTTTAATTGGCGGATGCTTGCTTGCGCCAAAAATAATTGCCGGGGCCACAAGCTTGGAGCGATTGGCGACTGCCATGATCGGCTCATTTACCACAGCTGAACAAGCACTCGCTGATCAAGATTTTCGTAATATCACTTTACACGTCAGCCGCATTTGGAGCGACCGCTCCGATGGACGATGGCTGTATCTTGAACAGGCGCTCACGGATGCTCCGGAGCATCCCTATCGTCAGTTCATTTATCAGTGCACCGCAAGGGAGGATGGCGATATAGACGTCCACATCTTTAATTTACCGGACCCCATCGCCGCCACAGGCGCCTGGAAAAATCCTGCCCTAATCGATAAACTGAGCCCGACAGATTGCACCTTACAAGGAGAAGGCGCTTTAATAATTCAGGCCCACCCTGATGGCACCTTTACGGGTAAGACGGCGGGACGAGGAGGCGCAAGTGAGCTTCGGGGGGCCAGCTACGCCACCACCGAACTATCAATAGGACCCCAGCAAATCAAAGTTTGGGACCGCGGCTACAATGCCCGAGGAATCCAAGTCTGGGGTTCGATCAACAGCGGATATTTGTTTAAGAAGTTCGAGTAAGCGAAAGGTCGGCCCATTCACCCAAGATACGGGTCTCAATCCGCCAACTAGGGACAAGCACGGCAAACTCCTCACAGACTTGCGCTAATTCTTGGCTTAAAATGCCACTAAGGACTAATTGGCCGCTGGGCGCCACCGCTGAGCATAGCTGGCGAGCATAAGCGCGTAGCACATCAGCCTGAATATTGGCTAAAATTAATTCGGCTTGGCGCCCGACTAGACCAGTTACGAGGTCGCCAGTATAAAACTCCACTTTTCCGGCGAGTCCATTCAAGGCCGCATTCTTCTCACTCACAAGAATAGCCTCGGCATCATTATCAAAGCCGCTCACGGCTAAAAAACCCAGCTTGGCAGCCGAAAGGGCCAAAATCCCTGAACCGCAACCAGCGTCAATGACACGGCCTTGACCATTATTGCCCTCGGCAAAGCGCACCAGACGTTCGACCACCAGTCGAGTGGTCTCATGATTGCCAGTGCCAAAGGCCATCCCTGGATCAAGCCACAAAACCTCCTCCCCAGTTGGCAGCACAAAAATATCCTGTTCCCAAATAGGCACCCAGTTGAGGCGGCCAAATTTCCACGCTTTAAAATGAATCTTATAGCTATTCTTCCAGTCCTCGTCAGCGAGCAGTCGCTCCATGGGCTGCCCCACGGTCATTCCAGCCAACAAGAGGCTCAACTCAGTCCACGCGGCGCTCGATTCTAGCGCATCACAAAAAATACCAACGATCCAAGCACGTTTTTCGATGACGTCCTCCAATAAGCTCCAGCCCGCCACGCCCAGATCGAGCAAGATGGTTTCTAGGCTATCAATCGTCGCCGCATTCACCTCTATCTTTATTTCAACAAGCTGCATGCCGGAAAATTCTGGCCGGCTACAGTTGTCCGCAAGGAGATTTCTTCCGCTCATTTTAAGCTAATCGAGAGCAACCAATACTAGCGCGAACGAGCAGATGATCTAAAATTAATATGACACCGGAATGCTCAGCATTTTCCCACGACAACCAGCGTTTGCATAATCGTCCGAAGCGCGGCATGCGTTAGAGTCGACTTTTAACCATTCGCCGCTATAGATTTTAAAAATCAGACTTATGGAGTCATGGCTGGGCCCACCATAAAAGACTGAGTCTCTGCCCTCATACCCACTAACCAACTTCCTGTTTTATGAAAATTATCCGCTATTCTAATCCCCAAGGCACCATCCACTATGGGTCTGAACAACCTGATGGTTCATCTTTTCGCATTGATGGAAATATCTATGGCGATTTCAAGGTGAGCGCCGAACGTGCAGTCATCACCAAATTATTAGCCCCGATTGCTCCAGCCCAGATTTTGTGTATTGGCCTCAATTATGGACGACACGCGGATGAAACCGGCGCCAAGCGTCCCGAACGCCCGATTCTTTTCGTCAAGGGGATCAATGCCCTGCAACACCCCGGCGATCCCATTGAAATTCCGACGCACCTGCCGAGTACAGAAGTCGACTATGAATGTGAACTGGCGGTCGTGATCGGCCGTGTCTGTAAAAATGTCTCCCGTGAACATGCCCTCGATTATGTGCTTGGGTATACGTGCGCCAACGATGTCTCGGCTCGCGATCACCAAATCAAGTTGGGCGGCAGTCAGTGGTGTCGGGGGAAATTTTTTGATACCTTTGCGCCCCTCGGGCCTCGCTTAGTGACCCGCGATGAAATCCCCAATCCAAACGCACTGAAAATTGCCACCATTCTTAATGGTGAGCGCGTGCAAGACTGGACGACGAGCGATATGATTTTTGACGTACCGGCCCTCATTGCATACCTCAGTGGCAGCACGACGCTCGTCCCGGGCACCGTGATTTTAACTGGGACCCCGCATGGTGTGGGCATGGCGGCCAAACCGACCCCACGCTGGTTGCGCCCTGGGGATAGCGTCAGTATTGAAATTGAGAAAATCGGGACTCTCACCAGTCCGGTCGTGCTGGAACCCGTCTAAGAGTATTTCGCTTTTTAAGATTCCGCCATGAGTGATAACGTAGATCACCTACAAATTTATGGCCCGATAAGAGCTCAAGCTCTGGCTAGCTTTAATGCACGGCTAGCGAGCTGGGGAATTTTTGCGCCCGCGACCGAGCCTTTGCTTGAGGATTTTGGCACCAATGATTTTTACCGCACCGGCCTGACAGAATTGTGGATCACCAACCAAATCGCCGCCGGCTACTGCGGAAAATATCTCTTCGTTTTCGCCGACCAAACCTGCCCGCGCCATTATCATAAAATTAAGCATGAAACTTTTTTTGTGCTCCAAGGGACAATACGCGTGAGCCTTGCGAACCAGGAACGGGTGCTGCCTGCTGGCGAGACTATCGCCATTGCTCCGCGGCAGATTCACTCATTCACGGGCCTCGGGGACGCCCTGCTCTTAGAATTATCTATGCCCTGCCACGTTGAGGATAATTATTTCACCGACCCGTTAATTCACGATTGGCATCAAGCGATTGTGGCCAAGCTCGCTTCCGTTTCAACGGAAAGCTAATCGAGGCCCAATTGTCCCGCCGAACTCGGCGGGGGCTCAACATCCCGCAAGGGGTCAACGCATTCCGCGGCTTAAACGCGCAATCACTGCGGGCAACAATGCATGTTCGGCGGCGTGAATTTTATTCGCCAATGAGTCGAACGTTTCGTCGAGCGCGATCTCGACTTTTGCCTGATCGATAATGGGACCACCATCCACCTCAGCGGACACACCGTGCACGGTGCAACCCGTCACCTTAACCCCGCTGCGTAGGGCCTGCCCAATGCCATCAAGCCCAGGGAAATTTGGCAATAAACTCGGATGCAGATTAATAATCTTGCCGGAAAAGGCTGCGAGGAATTTTGGCTTAATCACCCGCATGAAACCCGCGAGCACCACCAAATCAGGCTGAGCCGAGTGCACCGCAGCGATAAAGCGATCTTCCCCCACCCCTTCCAATTTAGTACGAAATGGCGCTGGATCGATGTACTCAGTCGGTACACCAAACCGCGACCCCAGCGCTAAAATTCCCGCGCCTATTTGGTCCGACAAAATCTTCACCACGTGAGCATGCCCCAATTCACCAGCCTGCTGGGCCAGCAGAATCGCCTCAGCGTTACTGCCGCGACCGGAACCTAAAATAACCACGCGCATGATTTAGATCAAAAGAACTTTTTTGCTTTATCAAAAAAACTTTTAGCGAGGGGCTCTTCCTGATCACCACTCACTCGCGCAAATTCTTCGAGAAATTTCTTTTGCTCTGCGCTGAGATGCGTCGGCACCTCCACCTGGACGCGAATCAACTGATCCCCGTGCGCATTGCCGCGCAAGTGCGGCAGACCTCGTCCCTTCAAGCGGAAAGTAGTCCCCGACTGGGTCCCGCCGGGGATTTTAAGCGCCGCCTTACCTTGCAATGTGGGGACATGAATACTGCCACCAAGCGTCGCGAGCGTGAACTTGATGGGAATTTCGCAGAAGAGGTCGTCACCTTGCCGCTCGAACACTTCATGATCTTTGACATGCACAACGATGTAGAGATCGCCGGCCTCGCCCCCCATGGTCCCGGCTTCGCCGTTGCCAGAGGAGCGCAATTTATTTCCTGTATCCACTCCCGGAGGAATTTTGACATTAATTTTGGCGGTCTCATTAACCCGCCCATCACCGCTGCATTTGGCGCAAACTTTCTCAAAACGATGGCCCGAACCATGGCAAGTAGGACACGCTTGCCGAACATGAAAGAAACCCCGAGAAGTGGTCACTTGACCAGCGCCCCGACAAGTATGGCAAGTCGCACGCTTCGAGCCTGGCTCGGCGCCGTTACCGTGGCAGTGCCCGCATGGCCCAAGCTTGCGAAAGGAAATTTCTTTTTCGCTCCCGTGCGCCGCCTCTTCGAGGCTAATTTCAAGATCGTAACGCAAGTCCGCCCCGCGACCGGCCCCGCCACTTTGGCCGCCGCCGCCCCCAAAGAACTCTTCGAAGATACCGCCGCCGCCGCCACCTTGCTGGCCGAAAACTTCGCGAAACATATCGGATGGATCATGAAAACCACCGCCGCTAGGGCCACGCTGACCGCCCCCTTGTTGGAACGCCGCATGACCGTAACGATCATAGGCCGCCCGTTTATCGGTGTCTTTTAACACTTCGTAAGCTTCGGAAACTTTTTTAAACATTTCCTCGGCCTCTTTATTGCCGGGATTTTTATCCGGATGAAATTGAACCGCCTTTTTGCGATAGGCTTTCTTTAAATCCTCCTCAGTCGAGCCCTTGGCCGCACCGAGCAGATCGTAGTAATCTTGTTTGTTTCCAGTAGCCATGGCTTAAACTTTAACCTCCCCAGCAGCCCCGCTGGATACCACCACCGAAGCAGGACGCAGCAAACGTCCGTTGAGACTAAAGCCGAGCCGGACTACTTGCGTCACCAATTCTTCGGCAAATTCGGCGCTCGGTTGATGCGAAATGCATTCATGGAAATGAGGATCAAATTTCTGACCAGCTGGATTAATCTCTTTCAATCCATGGCGGGCCAGGGTGCTTTTCAACTGCTCCAAGACTAGCACCAAGCCATCGACGATCGATTTACCTTCTGCTTGCTGGCGAGCCGCCGCGAGCCCTAGGCCAAGATTATCAAGAATGGGAATGACGTCCTCCATCAGTCCAGCGGTCGCAAATTGGCGCAATTCGTCTTTCTCGCGAATCGTGCGCTTCCTGAAATTCTCCAAATCAGCGGCCGTTCGCGTGAAACGATCATAACTAGCAGCCGCCTCTTGCTTGGCAGCAATAAGTTGTTCCTCTAGCTTCACAACCGCATCATTCGGTGTAGCTTGGGCAGTATCTTTGGGTTCAGTAGGTGCTGATTCGTTCATGAGGAAAGTGAATTATAGCTGAAGGCGGCCGCTAATCAAGCGAGTCTCGCGATCGGCATGATTTTTCTTTGATTGAAGCGAGCCCCTTAGCGGGGCTCGGGTAGGCGGTAGGCCTTTAATGATGATGAGACTTAAGCTACCCAGCACGGTCAGGGGTGCGAAAAATCTTCCGTCACTAACAACATCGCCGCGGCTGTCGCGGTAAAAGAGGCCTGGGCTGCATAGGGCAGCAAAATATTATCGCCGAGTTGCAGGAGCGTATCACCGGAAGATAACTCGCCACCGACCACGGATAAAATTCGCGCCTGCTCAGATCCGGCAAAGGCCACTGATTCTCCGGCCCGCAAATTTAGACGCCGAATGGTAAATTCACGACACTGCGCCAACTGGCCGTCACCGCGCTTTAATGGCGGCAGCATCGTTGTATTGGCACTGAGACATTCCAGCGATTCCCTAAGATGCAAAGCGCGCGGCCTGCCATCCAGACCTTGCCGGCCCCAATCATAGACTCGATAGGTAGTATCGGAATTCTGCTGAATCTCTAAAATCACATTGCCAGCATCAATCGCGTGCATCGTGCCGCTAGGAATCAGCAAGGAATCACCCGCCCTCACGGGCCAGCGATCAAGACATTGATCGACCTTACCGGCGCTGATTGCCCTTTCAAAATCAGCTCGGGTGACCCCGGCCCGGAGACCCGCGTAGACTGCTGCCCCCGGATCGGTTCGCGCGATATACCAATTCTCTGTTTTTGGTTCACCACCGAGCTGAGCGGCGATCGCGGCGGGGGGATGGACCTGTACGCTCAGGCGATCACGACAATCGAGCCATTTGACTAAGATGGGGAATGGTCGCTCAGGCGACCAAGCTGGCCCCATAATCTTTTCCGTAAATTCGCACATTACGTTGTGCAACGAACGACCCGCCCATGGACCATTAATAATGACTGATTGAGCCTCTGACCGGTCAACGATTTCCCAGCTTTCGCCAATGGGCGCGGCGCCCAATAATTTTCGCCCAAGAAAAGATTCGATCAGGCGTCCACCCCAGACGCGTTCCTGGTAAATCGGCTTAAATTGAAGAAATGGCGTCATCGTTGTTTGTAAGTGGCTTGCGCAGATGTCGGCAGGGATTTTACATTGACCCTCTGACCCGATAGACCTGCTATTTCATTGATTACACAAATGCCCAAAGCGGAGAGATCAAATCCAAAGGATAAGGACAAAACGTCATTCGAAGGCCCGCGGCATCGCCCGCAATGGCTGGCGGCATTTACATGCCTAGTCTTTGGGCTTCTCCTAGCTGTCGCGCTGATTGATTTTGAGCCCGCCCAAAGCATCCAAAACACGACTAATCCCACGAGCATTAACCTCGTCGGCGTCATCGGGGCGGAATTCTCTTGGTGGATTTATCATTTACTGGGCGTCTCGACCTGGCTGCTTCCGATTTTTCTACTATGGATGGCGTCAATCTATCTGCGCAGCGCCCGTAGCTTAGCCACGACTCGACTGCTTGCGATGCTCTGCTGCATTGCCGCCTTTGCCCCACTCATGGCGATGCAGGATACTTTTTTCACCAATAAGTTAATCTTTACTGCTGGGCCGGGGGGCGTGCTTGGTCGATTAATTTATCAAGATGTATTAAAAGACAGTCTCGGGGTCTTTGGTTCCCTGCTGATTCTGGGTACCGTTTATTTTCTAGGAATGTTATTTATCTTCACCCGTGATATCGCCGCGGAGTTTGCGCGCTTAATCAATCATTTCACGGAGTGGCGCCAACAGCGGGCGGCGCTTCGAGCGGCCCAGGCTGATGAATTCCGTCAGCAACGCGCCGCTGCTGCTCAAGAAAAAAATGCGGCCGCCGCGGCCGCCCTCAGCCCAGCTACGCCTCCCCCAGCCTTATCGATTAGCCCTTTGAAAAAAGTTGCGGCCTCAAAGGCAGAAGCTCCGGCGGCAGAAGCCAGCAAGGTGATCGCCCCGCCGCCTTTCCCCAAGCCTACAGCCAAGGCAGCCGCCCCGGCTAGTGAACCCCAGGATTTGGCTCGAGCCATGGCCGGCAAGATTGCCCTCAATATTGTAAAATTGGAGGAGACGAAAAAAGCTAAAATCACTCTTCCGCAAAGTGATGATAAGGGCTATGTATTCCCGCCGGTTAAGTTGCTCCGCGAGCAGGTCAAAACGGAAGGGCTTAATAGCGAAGAGGAGCACCAGCAGAATGCGGCCAATCTTTTGCGCATTTTGAGCGAATTTGGCGTCGAAGTAACTCTTGGGCAAATTCACGTCGGGCCGGTTATTACCTGCTATGAAGTAGTCCCTGCCGCCGGCGTGCGGGTTGAAAAAATTTCTGGCTTAGATAAAAACATTGCGCTGGGAATGCGCGCGCAATCGGTACGCATTCTCGCCCCGATTCCCGGCAAGGCGGCCGTGGGGGTCGAAGTCCCTAATCAAAAATCAACCCCCGTCGGCTTGCGCGAGATTATCGAAAGTGAAGACTGGAGCGGGGCCAAGGCTGAGTTGCCGATCGCCTTAGGCAAAGATGTGAGCGGTCGCCCGCTTATCTCCGATCTGACGAAGATGCCGCACTTGCTCATCGCCGGCGCGACCGGCTCAGGCAAATCGGTCTGCATTAATTCCATCGTCGCCTCCATTCTCTACTCGAAGAGTCCCCAAGATGTGCGTCTGATCATGGTGGACCCGAAGGTCGTTGAACTAAAAATCTTCAACGCCCTACCGCACATGCTCATTCAAGTTGTGACTGAGCCGAAGAAAGTGCCCGCCGCGCTCAAATGGTTACTCAGTGAAATGGAAAAGCGTTACCAGATTTTCGCGAAAGCCAACGTGCGTAATATTCTTGGCTTCAATAATCGCAAAAAAGACCCCAAACACGAATTCCAGCCGACCGAGCAGCAGGCGGAATTAGCCGGGGTAGTCGATGATATTGAGATACCCGACCGCTTGCCCTACATCGTCGCGATTATTGATGAGCTCGCCGACCTCATGATGGTCGCACCAGCGGAGATTGAGACGAGTATAGCGCGGCTCGCCCAACTCGCGCGCGCGGCGGGGATCCACCTCATCATCGCTACGCAGCGGCCTTCCGTAAATGTTATCACGGGCGTCATTAAGGCCAATCTCCCCTCGCGCATCGCTTTTCAAGTGGCGTCACAAGTTGATTCGCGGACCATTCTCGATGGCAAAGGTGCGGAAACGCTCATTGGCCGCGGCGATATGCTCTTTTCCCCGCCCGGTACTTCGCGGATCGTGCGCGCACAAGGCGCGTTGGCCTCGGACGAAGAGATTCAAGCTATCGTCGATTTTATCAAAAAGAATAACGCCCCGCCCCAATACGTGCAGGCCGTGCAACAGCAAATCGACCGTGATTCGAAAGATGAAGACGAGGATGGTAATGGGGAGGATGGCGACCTCGGGGACGATGGGGAACTCTTCGCTCAAGCTTTAGATGTACTCCGCTCGACCCGCCGCGCCTCCACCTCTATGCTCCAACGCAAATTACGCATCGGCTATAACCGGGCGGCTCGAGTAATGGAAATCATGGAAGAAAAGGGTATTGTGGGCCCGGAAAACGGCTCCTCCCCGCGGGAAATCTTGGTCGACCTTGATACCTACCAATCCTGAACAACGATTAGCCTTTAAAAAACGGTCAAATCCAGTTTACACAACACTATGCAGACCATCGGCGAAAGACTTGAGGAAGCGCGTAAACGCAAGGGGATCTCGGTTCGCGAAGCCGCTGAGACCACAAAAATCCGCAGCGACTATTTGCAAAAATTCGAGGCTAACTCCTTCGATGTTAATTTACCGCCGCTGTACATTCGCGGATTTGTCTCTGCTTACGCTCGCTATCTCGAACTAGATCCCCAGCGCATTGTCAGTGACTTAAACACAATCTTAAACAGCGAGGGTAAAGCCGGACGTCGCGATAACCGTGAAGTTTACGGTCGAGTTGATTTCGGTGATAACACTGGCAGCGAAGGCAAAGCGAACGTCCCGGCCTCGCGCTCAAGCCAAGAACAAGCCCTCCTGCTAAAATTCGGCCTGCTGGGGGGCGGCGCCATCGTAGCAATTATTGCGATTATCTTACTCATCAAAGTGCTGTTCCCCAGTGCACCTGTAAAGATCACCCCCCCACCC
>SXGQ01183881.1_pt1 | contig 13555 bp, 8 predicted proteins | sample 3178371 | NCBI WGS metagenome assembly SXGQ01 (sample SAMN11356859, study PRJNA531348) | freshwater metagenome | isolation source: freshwater sample F1-20 | place: China: Fuxian Lake, Yuxi | collected 2017-12-25
CTCCCACCGGTCGCCGGTGACGCTGGCGATGGTGCCGGCCGGCAGCGGCGCGTCCTGGTCAAGGTGGGCGATGCGGGCGCCGCGACCCCGGCGGATCGTGCCGCCGTCGGGCGTGCGGCTCCCGGCCAGCGCGGCGAGCAGGGTGGACTTGCCGGTGCCGTTCACGCCGACGATGGCCAGCCGGTCGCCCGAGTCGATGGTGACGGAGAGGTCGTCGAACAGCACCCGGTCGGGACGGGCGGCGCGCAGATCGGTGGCGTCGACGAGCATCACGACGGTCGATCGTGCCACCCACCCCGGCGTTCCGTGGATTCGGTCCGGTGCTGGTGGTGCATCCACGGGGTTTCCCTGGGAGACTGGTCGACCGTGCCCCTGTTCCCCCCGCTGCAGATCGGACCGCTCGCGGCCGACCCGCCGGTGGTGCTCGCCCCCATGGCCGGCGTGACCAACGGCGCGTTCCGCGCCCTGTGCCGCCGGTACGGGGCCGCGCTGTACGTGTCGGAGATGGTGGGCGCCCGCGCCGTGGTCGAGGGCAACGAGCGGACGTTCCACATCGCCCGCTTCGCCGATGACGAGCCGATCCGCTCCATCCAGCTGTACGGCACCGACCCGGCCGTGATGGGCGAGGCGGTGCGCCGGGTCCGCGACGAGGTCGGCGTCGACCACATCGACCTCAACTTCGGCTGCCCGGCCCGCAAGATCACCCGGCACGGCGGCGGCTCGGCGCTCCCCCTGCGACCGAGGCTCTTCGCGGCCGTGGTGGCGGCGGCGGTCGACGGCGCGGGCGACGTCCCGGTGACCGTGAAGATGCGGGTCGGACTCGACGACGAGCGCCGCACCTGGCTCGTGGCGGGGCGGCTCGCCGAGGACGCCGGCGCCGCCGCGGTGGCCGTCCACGCACGCACCGCCGAGCAGCTCTACTCGGGCGTGGCCGACTGGTCGACGATCACGGCACTGAAGGAGACCGTGACCACGATCCCCGTCCTCGGCAACGGCGACATCTGGGAGGCGGCCGACGCCGTCGAGATGATGCGCCTCACCGGCTGCGACGGCGTCGTGATCGGGCGCGGCTGCCTCGGCCGTCCCTGGCTGTTCCGCGACCTGGTCGCCGCCTTCGCCGGCGAGCCGGTCCCGGACCCGCCCTCGCTCGGCGAGATCGTCGAGATCGTCCGCACCCACGGCGAGCTGCTCGCCGAGTGGTTCGGCGAGGAGTCCGGCATGAAGGAGCTGCGCAAGCACACCGGCTGGTACCTGCAGGGCTTCTCCGTCGGCCGGCCGTTGCGTGCGTCCCTGCGCTCGATCTCCAGCCTCGCCGAGCTCGACGCCCTGCTCGGCCAGCTGGACCCGAGCATCCCGTTCCCCCGGTCGGCCATGCGGATGCAGCGGGGCCACACCACCGGGCCGCGTCCGGTGAAGCTCCCCGACGGTTGGCTCGACGACCCAGACGCGCTCGAACCACCGAGCCGCCTCGCCGACCTCGCCGTCTCCGGCGGCTGACCGTGGAGGTGGTCCTGGCGTCGGGGTCGCCCCGACGGCTGGAGCTGCTCCGGCGCATCGGGCTCGATCCGATCGTCCGCCCCGCCGACGTCGACGAGGCACCGCTCCCCGATGAGGCGCCGGAGGCGACGGTCGCCCGGCTGGCCGCGGCCAAGGCCCGCACGGTGGACGCGCCCGCCGGCGCGCTCGTGATCGCCGCCGACACCGAGGTGGTCCTCGACGGCCGCGTGCTCGGCAAGCCGGCCGACGCCGGTGCAGCGGCGGACATGCTGCGGTCGCTGTCGGGACGGTCGCACCGGGTGATCACGGGCGTGCACGTGCGCCACGGATCGGCCGAGGCGGCGGTGGTCGAGGAGACCACCGTGCACGTGCGGGCGTTGACCGACGACGAGGTCGTCGCCTACGTCGCCACCGGCGAGCCGTTCGGCAAGGCCGGCGCCTACGCCATCCAGGGCGCGGGCGGGATGTTCGTCACCGGCGTCGAGGGCAGCGACACCAACGTGATCGGACTGCCGCTGGCCACGGTGGTGCGCCTCGCCGACGACGTCGGCGTCACCCTGCTCCCTCGCTGAGCGAGGGCGTCAGCCGACGCCGACCGGCTCGCGCAGCTCGTCGCCGGTCTCGCCCGGCCCGTCGTCCGGCAGCCCCTCGGCCTGCACCCTCAGCCTGGCTGCGGTGAGCTGCTCCTCGTGATCGGGGGAGCCCTCGACGTGGAGCGACGGCAGCAGGCGGTCGAGCCAGCGCGGGAGCCACCAGTTGCGCTCGCCGAGCAGCTCCATGGTCGCCGGGACCAGGAGCATGCGGACGAGCGTGGCGTCGAGGAGGACGGCCATGGCGAGGCCGGTGCCGAACACCTTGACGATGCGGCCGTCCTCGAGCAGGAAGCTGCCGAAGACGACGACCATGATCGCGGCCGCTGCGCTGATGACCCGGGCCGTGGCGGCGAGGCCGTCGGCGACCGAGTTCTGCGCGTCGCGGGTCCGCTCGTACTCCTCCTTGATGCGGGAGAGGAGGAAGACCTCGTAGTCCATCGACAGGCCGAAGACGATGGCGAACATCATCATCGGGATGAACGGCTCGATGGGTGCCGGCTCCACGCCGGTGAGGCTGCCGAACCACCCCCACTGGAAGATCGCCACCACGACGCCGTAGGCGCCGGCGATGGAGAGCATGTTCAGCACGACCGCCTTCAGCGGCACGAGGAGCGAGCGGAACACCATCATCAGCAGCAGGAACGAGACGGTCAGCACCACGCCGAAGAAGACGAGGCTCCGTCCGGCCAGGTAGTCGGAGAAGTCGGTGGAGACGGCGACGAAGCCGGTGACCGACACGTCGAGGTCGCCCGCGGCCGCCGGGATCACCTCGTCGCGCAGGCGCTCGATGAGCTCCTCGGTCTCCACGTCCTGGGGCGACGAGGTGGGGATCACCCGCAGCAGTGCAGCGGTGGGCGCCTCCGGGTCGTTGGGGATGGCCGGGGTCACCGAGGCGACGCCTGCGTCGGCGCCCACCGCCGCAGCGACGCCCTGGAAGGTGCCCAGCTGCTCGGGCGAGTCGAGCGGCGCCACGACCAGGAAGGGGCCGTTGAAGCCGGGCCCGAAGCCGTCGCTGAGCAGGTCGTAGGCCTGCCGAGTGGTGCTGTCCTCGGGGAAGTTGCCCTCGTCGGAGAACCCGAACCGCAGACCGAAGACGGGCAGCGCGAGCAGGACCAGCAGCAGGGTCCCGCCGATGGCGAAGGGCCACGGCCGGCGCTGGATGAGGTGGCTCCACCGGTACCAGCCGCTCTCCCGGATCGGCTTCGGCGTGCGCCGTGGCACCTCCCGGCGCAGCACCGGGACGAACGAACCAGCGACCACCACCAGGATGGCGAGCGGCACGGCGAGGAGCAGCGCCGGCACACCGAGCCCGACGCCCAGCAGCGCCACGGCCACGAGGCCGGCGGCGACCAGCCCGCGCCAGCGGGTGACCTCGACCTTGAGCTGGGCGAAGCCGAGCAGCGCCGGCAGCAGGGTCGTGGACGCCGCCATGGTCACCGCGACCGTGATGGCGGCGGCGACGCCGAGGCCGGCGATGAACTCGAGCCCGATCAGCAGGAGGCCGAGCAGCGAGACGACGACGGTGACGCCGGCGAAGACGACGGCCCGACCGGCCGTGTCGATGGCCGCCATCGTGGCCACCTCCGGCGGCTCGCCCCGGTGCAGGTACTCGCGGAAGCGGGTGACGATGAAGAGCGCGTAGTCGATGCCCACGCCGAGGCCGATCATCGCCCCGATCTGGAGGGCGAAGTCGGGCATGGTCGTGACGTTCGAGATGAGGTTCGTCAGCATCAGCCCGAGGCCCACGCCGGCCACGGCCACGGCGATCGGCAGGCCCATGGCGAGGACGGAGCCGAAGGAGACGATGAGCACGACGATGGCGAAGGCCAGACCGATGAGCTCGGCCTCGGGCGGCTCGAACTCGGCCAGGATCTCGCCGCCGATCTCGGCCTGCAGCCCGGGGACCGCCTCCTCGATCTCGGCGGCCCGCTCGGCGAGGGCGGCACCGAGCTCGCCGGACTCGGCGAAGGTGACGTCGTCGCGGATCTCGACCCGGGCGTAGGCGACGCGGCCGGCGAGCTCGCCCCGGTCGCTGATCTGGCCGAAGGCCTCGGGCGCGTACGGGCTGACGACGCTCACGCCCTCGGCCTCGTCGGCCAGGGCGAACAGCTCCTCGACGGCGGTGCGGACCGCCGGGTCGTCGACGCCCTGGTCGGCGCGGAAGACGATGGTCCCCTGGTTCCCGGCACCCAGGCCGCCGAAGCGCTCCTCGAGCACCTCGAAGCCGGTGCGGCTCTCGGATTCGGGGGCCTCGGGGTCCCCGCCGAAGTCGGAGCCGACGATGCCGACCGACACGCCGGCGGCGATGATCGTCAGCACCCAGGCGACGACGACGATGCGGCGGTGCAAGAAGCACCAGCGAGCGAGGTTCATGTACACGATGGGAGCCCTCCCGGTCGCGCGCGACGCTGCGACGAGCGGAGCCTACGAGCGCGCTGGGGTGGTCGGGCCACGCTTGTGACCGGTGGCACCCTCGTGGGCCAGGAGCCATGCCTTGCGGTCGAGGCCACCGCCGTACCCGCCGAGCGAGCCGTCGCTGCGGACCACCCGGTGGCACGGCACGACGAGCCACACCGGGTTGGCGCCGTTGGCGGTCCCGACGGCGCGCACGGCCCCAGGCGAGCCGACGCGGGCGGCCAGCTCGCCGTAGCTGCACGTGGTGCCGACCGGGATGGACCGCAACGCCGTCCACACCCGCTGCTGGAAGGGTGTGCCGGTGACGTCCACGGCGACGTCGTCGAGTGCGGCGAGGTCGCCGGCCACGTAGCGGGCCACGGCCGCTGCGGCCTCCGTCTCGCCCTCGACCCACGTGGCCTGGGCGAAGCGGATGCGGACCCGCGCCGCGACCCGGTCGAAGTGGTCGCTGTACGCCGCAGCCACGATCCGCTCGCCGGCGGCGTCGACCGCCACGGCGACCCGGACCTCGCCGGCGGGGGTGTCGATGGTGGTGGTCCGCACGGTCGTCCCTGACGGGGTGTCGGTCATGTCCGTTCCTCTCGTGGTGTCTGCCACAGGTGCATGGCGGCGTAGGCGCGCCAGGGTCGCCACGGCTCGGCGCGAGCGATGGCGGTCCGGTCGTTCGTCGCATCGAGCATGCGGCGCAGGTGGAGGTCGCCGGCCGGGAACGCATCGGGCTCCCCGAGGCGGAGGGCGACGTACTCGGCCGACCACGGGCCGATCCCCCGCAGCGACACCAGCGAGGCGACGAGGTCCTCGTGGGGGACGCTGCCGTCGAGCACGACGTCGCCGGCGAGGACGCTGCCGGCGAGGCGGCGGATGGTGTCGGCTCGCTGCCCGATGATCCCGAGCTGCTCGAGCGGCGCGTCGACCAGCTGCTCCGGGCCGGGGAAGGCGCCGGCGGTGCCGTGGGTCGCGACGATCCGGCCGAGCACGGTGCGGGCGGCCGCGACCGAGATCTGCTGGCCGACGACGGCCCGCACCCCTGCTTCGAACCCGGTCCAGCACCCGGGCACCCGGATGCCGGGCCGGGCGGCGACCAGCGGGGCCAGCAGCGGGTCGGCGCCGAGGTGCCCGTCGACCGCGGCCGGGTCGGCGTCGAGGTCGAACAGCCGTCGGGCGCCGCCGACGAGGGCGCCGAGGCCGGTGTCCGGTGGGAGGTCGACGCCGAGCACGACCGCCCCCGGGGCCGGGCGGATCGTCACCGCACCGGTCCGCTCCCCCACGGCCACCCGCCGGGTGTAGGTGCCATCGGCGACGACCTCGAGGCCGTCCACGGAGCGTGCCGCGAACCAGTCGAGGAGGGCATCCCCGTCGAAGGGGTCACGCACCGCGAGCCGCAGCGACAAGGTCCCCTCGGGAGGCGCGTGGCCGTCGGGACGAGGCGCCGTCCGGTCGCGGAGGTCGGCCCGCAGCTCGGTCGGCGTGGCCCGGAACGTGGCCCGGACCACGTCGTTGCACTGCCGGACGCTGCCGAAGCCGGCGGCGAACGCGATGTCGGCCACGCGCAGGTCGGTGTCGGCGAGGAGCCGGCGTGCCAGGTGGGCTCGGCGGCTGCGGGCCACCGCATCCGGTGTCGTGCCGAGGTGCTCGGCGAACAGGCGGCGGAGGTGGCGGTCGCCGACGTGCAGCCGGCGGGCGAGCGCGGCGACGTCGCCGTCGTCGAGCGCGCCCTCGTCGATCAGGCGGAGCGCCCGGTCGACGACCCCGGCACCGCCCTTCCAGCCGCTGGATCCCGGCGCCGCCTCCGGGCGGCAACGCCGGCACGGGCGCAGCCCGGCGTCCTCGGCGGCGGCGGGGTGGGCGAAGAAGTCCACGTTCCGCGACAGCGGGGTCCGGGACGGGCACACCGGCCGGCAGTAGATGCCCGTCGTGCGCACGCCCACCCAGAACCGCCCGTCGAAGCGGGTGTCGCGGCTGCGCAGCGCCTCGTAGCACTGCCGGTGGTCCAGGCTCACGTCTCGATCCTGCCCCATCCCGGCGGGCGGGTCTGGCGGGATCCGGACATGGGAGTGCCTCGCGTGCGGGCTGCGAGCCATCGCTACGGTGCGGTCCGTGACCGACCCCGTGCACCTCTCCATCGAGGACGGCGTCGCCGTCGTCCGCCTCGACGACGGCAAGGCCAACGCCGTGTCCCACCGCCTGGTCGAGCAGGTCCACGCCGCCCTCGACACCGCGATGTCCGACGCCACCGCGGTGGCGTTCATCGGGCGGGAGGGGAAGTTCTCCGCCGGCTTCGACCTCTCCGTGATGACCCAGGGCGCCGATGCGACCCGCGGCCTGGTGCGGGCGGGCGGCGAGCTGCTGATGCGCGTCTACACCCACCCGCAGCCGACCGTCGCCGGCGTGACCGGGCACGCGCTGGCCGCCGGCGCCCTGCTGTGCCTGGCCTGTGACACCCGCATCGGGTCGGCCGAACTGCCGGCCAAGATCGGCCTGAACGAGACCGCCATCGGCATGGGGCTCCCCTGGTACGGCGTTCGCCTCGGCGAGGCCCGCCTGTCGATCCGGCACCGCCAGCGCGCCGTGCTGCAGGCCGAGATCTACGACATGGCCGGCGCGGTCGACGCCGGCTACCTCGACGAGCTCGTGGACGCCGATGCGGTCGAGGCGACCGCCATCGGTCGTGCCCGCCAGCTCGGGCAGCTGCCCCGTGGCGCCTACGCCTTCACGAAGTCCCGCCTCCGACAGGCACTCGCCGACGAGGTCCTCGAGGGCATCGTCGCCGACATGGACACGATGGTCCCGCCGGGCTGATTCACGGATCCGCCCGGCGCAGCACGTACATGGCGGTGGTCCCGATGCCCTTGAGGTCCCGGGGCCGGATCGACTTGACCCGGAGGTCCGCCACCTCCCCGAGCGCATCGAGGAAGTGCTGGTCGACCAGCACCGACCCGGGCCGGGCGGAGGACACCAGCCGGCTGGCCAGGTTCACCGGCGGCCCGAACATGTCGCCGAGGCGGGACAGCACGGTGCCGCACGTGAGGCCGACGCGCAGGTCGGGCTGGTCGCCGCCGAACGACTCGACCATCTGCAGGGCGAGGCGGGCGCCCTGCTCGGGGTCGTCGATCACGAAGAGGACGGCATCGCCGATGAGCTTGATGACCCGGCCGCCGTACTCGGTGATCATGTCGGCGGTCGTGGCCTCGAAGGTCTCGAGCAGCTCGGTGAGGTCCGCCTCGGCCAGCTGACCGGACAGCCGGGTGTAGGAGACGACGTCGGCGAAGCCCACCGTGAGCTGGGGCAGCTCGAGGTCGTGACCGGCGATGCGGCGGATGGCGCCGGCGTAGAGGTGGCGCCGGAGCAGGTACGACAGCTCCTGCTCGATGAGCGGGTTCACGAGCTGGGCGGCCAACACCATGAGGTCGTCGTTCTCGCCCGGCGGCAGACCGTCCATCTGCTCGAGCGCGGTGTCGACGATGGCGTGCAGCGCATCGGCCACCCGGCTCATCGACTGCCCGAGGAGCCGAGCGAAGCGCACGACGGTGTCGGGTGCGATCCCCGTCGCCGCCAGGAAGTCGTCGATGGCGGCCAGGGCGGTGACGTCGGCCTCGGTCAGCGCCACGGCGTCGTCCGGCACCTGGGCGAACCCCATGGCCCGCCACAGCTGGCGGGCCAGGTCCTGGTCGGCGCCGGTGCGCTTCCAGGCGTCGGGCGGGTGCAACGTCGGCGGGCCGCCGAGGAGCACGACGGCCTGGGCCAGACGGCGGACCTCCGCAGGCCCTGCGGCCTCGGCCTCGGCCACGACCTGCGGGTCGACGCCCAGCGCGTCGCGCAGGTGGGCGACGAGGTCGAACGGCGCGGGCTCCGGGTCGGTCACCGCCCGCTCACCCGGCGACGGTGCAGGCGAGGACGACGCCGGTCTCGACCTGGCACTCGGCGATGGTGTCCGGCGTCAGCGCCATGCTGAACGAGGTCTCGGCGATCTCGAGCAGGGACGGCGTGCCGCTGGCCGCGTCGGCCTCGATCGGGCCCCACGGCTCGAACACGGCGATGGCGTTCGCCGCCGCGACGTTGCGCGCACCCATCGGGTCGCCGGCGACGAGGGCGTCGACGAAGGCCTGCGCCGCCCCTGACGTGTCTCCGCCGCCCTGGGCTGCGCCCACCCACTCCGCCTGGCAGCGATCGCGGGCGATGGTGCGCAGGTCCTCGTCGGCGGCCAGCACCCGCCCGGTGCGGTCGTCCTCGCCGATGATGGCGGCGAGCTCCTCGACGCCCGGATCGCCGGCCGCCTCGGCGACGGTGGCGAGGTGCTCGCTGCTCGGTTCGGCCAGGTAGGCGAGGTAGGCGTCGCAGAAGCGGGGACCGCGCTCGGTGCGCTCCTCGGTCTGCTCGCTCGTGCCGTCCCCGGCCTCCTCTGCGTCGTCGTCGCCGCAGCCGGTCACGGCCAGGAGAGCGGCGAGGACCAGCGCAGCGAGGCGACGTGCGGGACGGCGGGGCACGCCGAGCACCCTACGGAAGCCCGGGCGCACCGCCACGGGACCCGGCGAGCCCGCGCGCGACCGCTTCGTGCAGGGCCGGTCGCAAGCGCGACGGCGACACGATCTCGTGCACCGACCCGACGTCGCGCGCCCGCTCGACGCTGTGCACGCGGTCGAACTCGGCGGCGACCTCACCCAGCATCTCGTTGCGCACCGTCGCACGGACGCTCGCCAGCTCCGCCCGCAAGCGCGCTCGCTCGTGCGGCGGGGCGACGGCGAGGTCCTGCTCGAGGCGCGCCACGCGCTCGTCGGCCTGCGTGCGGGCGTCGACCTCCCGTGTGAAGACGACGGCCGCCGCCGGGGCACCGCCGATGACCGAGGCGTGCGCGCCCTCGACGGCGAGCACCTGCATGCGGTCGTTGAGCCGGCCGGAGAACACCACGAACGCACCCCCGTGGTACCGGGAGATCACGCACAGCACGATCGGCCCGTCGAAGTTCACGATGGCCCGGCCGATCTCGGCGCCGTACTCCAGCTGCAGCCGGCGGAGGGATTCGGGCGAGCCGTCGAACCCCGACAGGTTGGCGAGCACGACGACGGGACGGTTGCCGCTGGCGGCGTTGATGGCCCGGGCGACCTTCTTCGACGACAGCGGGAACAGCGTGCCGGCCGACCACTGGCTCGGACCGTCCGCAGGCAGCTGACCCGTGCGGGGCAGCGGGCGTGACTCGATGCCGACCACGCAGATCGGGATGCCGCCGAGGTGGGCGTCGAGCACGACCGCGCCCTCGGCCTCGGCCATGTCGGTCCAGCGCTCGAGGGGTTCGAGGTCGTGGTCGATGACGGCCCGCATCACCGATCGGATGTCGAAGGGCTTCTTGCGACCCGGGTTCGCCTCGTCGGAGAAGACCTCGCCGACGGTGGTGAACGTGGTCCCGGGACCGGCGTGCGGCTCGGTCGTGACGTCGCGGTCGATCGGGTCGGTGGTGAACGCCGACCTGGGGCCGGCCTCGCCCGGCTGCACGTAGCTGTGGTCGTAGTGGGCGAACAGCACGTCGACGGCACCCACCATGTCCGGCGCCCAGTACTGGGCCTGACCGTTGGGCCCCATCACCCGCTCGTGGCCGCCGATGCCGATGTTGTCCTCGGCCGACACGCCGCCGCTGAAGTCGATGGCCTGCTTGCCGGTGAGGACCATCGTGGAGTCGGGCGTCATGACGAGGATGCCCTTGGTGTGCATCAGCATCGTCGACTCGGCGTTCCAGTAGGGCTGGGCGCCGACGTTCACGCCGGCGACGACGACGTTGATCTCGCCGCCCGACTGCGTGAACTCGACGATGCGGCGCAGCACCGCCGCCACCCAGTCCAGGTTCTCGCTGCCGCGGTCCATGGCGATGCGGGCACCGGCCGACAGCGCGAACCACTCGATCGGGAGCCGGCGCTCCTCGGCCAGGTCGATCGCGGCCAGGAGCCGACGGCACTCGGCCTCGGCGATCGAGCCCATGGAGCGGGTCGGATCGCCGAGGATCGCGACCCGGGTCATGCCCTCCGGGTGGACCTCGGTGGCGGCGGTGACGAGGCCGATGACGACACCGGCCTCGTTCTGCCCGGCCGGCCGGTCCACCGGCTCGAGCCGCCCGTCCACGAGGTCGAGCTCGGTGAAGCTGCCCTCACCGTCCTCGGCCTCGGTGGTCAGCATCGGCACGATCTCGTACGGGTACACGGTGCCGCGACGCCGGCAGGCGAGCACCTTCTGCGTGTAGTCGTCGAGCGGCTGCATGGGTGCCGTCGGCGGGTCGGTGACCGTCATCGTCAGGCCCCGCCCGGGCTGGTAGCCGAGTCGGAACACGACGTCGGCGGTGTCGCCCGACGTGGGGTCCGTGACCCGGCCCTGCACCAGCACCTGCTCGATGCCGAGCCCGTTCGTGAGCGGGACCAGGCGCTTCGCGACCTCGGTGACCTCGGCCAGGCTGATCTCGACGGTCGGCCAGACGAACAGCATCACCCGGTTCCACTCGAGCCGGCGGCGCCGGCCGTCGGTCGACGACCGCCGGATCCCGTCCAGGCACGACACGAGGACCCGCTCGAGCTCGGGCAGCGCGATGAGCACGCCGGACGCGTCGCGCACCGGCGTGATGTCGCGCACCTCCGCCACCGCGATGAGCCGCTCGTCGCCCGGCTGCTCCCGGGAGACGCAGTCGAAGACGTGCACGTCGTCGGGGCCGGGCAGGCGGGTCACGTCGAAGTTCTCGAGCCGCCACAGCTGCAGCCGCTGCCCGATCATCGGGTGGAGGCCCCGGAACACCGTCGCCTCGCGGAAGGTCCCGTCCGGGTCTCGGTGCCACGAGAGGTGGTGCACGTCGAGGCCGGCCGCTCCCCCGGCGGCGGCGACCACGGCGATGCGGTCGACGGCGCCGGGCAGCGGGGTGCCGGCCAGCAGGTCGTCGACGAGCGCCACCACGTCGTCCGCCGGCCGGTTCGCATCGAGGCGGACGTAGAGGTCGACGACGTGGCTCGCATCGCCCCGGACCTGCTCGACGACCGTGGCCAGTGCGCCGGCGAGATCGCCCTCCGCACATGCGGCTGCGACCACCGCGATGTCCTCGTCGCGGTGCCGGTAGCGGGCGGTGACGAGCGCGTGCCCGTCGACCCGGCGCTCGAGGTCCTCGAGGTCGCGGATCTTGTAGAAGCGCCGCGTGAGCACCTCGGCGACCGCGGCCGACAGCTCGGTGCTGCCCCCGAGGGCGTCCTCCGCGGCGATGGCCGCCATGAGCGGGACCGGCGTGGCGACCAGCAGGGCGATCGCGCTCGAGTCGCCGGGGTCGTCGGCGAGCGCACGGAGCGACCTCCGCACCGCCTCGTGCACGCCGGCCCGCGCCTCGTCGATGAGGGGACGATCGATGCAGCGGTGGCGCACGCTGCGGGCCAGGTTGCCGATCGAGGGGTACTGCGCCTGGGTCGAGGCGATCAGCCGGTCCAGCGTGTCGCGGACGTCGTCGAGCTCGTCGGCATCGCCGCAGTGGGCGAGTCGCCGCTCCAGCAGCGCCTGCACCACCGGGACCTGCTCCTCCCGGCGCTGCACGGCCCGGTGGATGCTGTGGACCGCCGCCTCGAGCTCGGTCGTCCGGTCGAGCGAGCGCACGCCGTAGTGCGCGAGGGCGTCGTGCAGACGGGTGCGGAAGCGCTCGGGGAGGCTCTCGTGGTCGGCGTCCAGCGTGCGCAGGTAGGCGTGGAAGTGCTCGAGCGGGCTCCGGGCCTCGAGGGCGAGGTCGCCCTCCGCGGCCCGGCGGTCCCGGGTCAGGCCGCACAGGTCGGCGAAGATCCGCAGCAGCTCGAGCTCGCGCCGGCGCACGCTCGGATCGCCGGCGTCCCCCTCGTCCCGGTGGGCCTCGACGACCTGCGCGTCGCGGTCGGCCACGTCGAACCCGAGCAGGAGCGAGCGGAGCACGTCGAGGCGGCCGGTCGTGGCATCGGTGCCGGGCGAGAGCCCGGAGGTCTCGAGCTGCAGGCGGAGGCCGCCGTCGCCGCCGGCCTCCTCGCCGTCTTCGACGGCACCGATCCGGAGCATGGGCGCGCCGACGTCGACCTGGACGTTGGGCGTGACGAAGACGTCCTCGACCACGCCGTCGGTCGGCGCCACGACCGCCGTCTCCATCTTCATGGCCTCGACGACGGCGACGCGCTGACCGGCGACGACCCGGTCGCCCGGTCGCACGTCCACCGACACCACGAGGGAGACCGCCGGCGCCCGCAGGAGCCCACCGTCGTCGCGTGAGAACCGGTGGCTCACCCCCTCGACCTCGACGAGGTGCTCGGTGCGGTGGGTGTGGGACACGACCCGGTAGGTGCGGCCGCCCACGACGAGGCGGCTGTGCGCGTCGTCGAGACGGTCGAGCACGACGTCGACGACGACCCCGTCGAGGGTCACCCGATACCAGCCGCTCAGATCGCCGGTCGCGACCCGCAGCCGGTACTCGCCCTGCTCCCACCGCAGCTCGACGTCGTGGCCGGCGTGGAGATCGGACTCGGGGCGACCCCGGGCGGCCGAGCTGAGGAACCGGGCCCGGTCGAGCAGGCGCTCCTGGTCGTGGACGTCGATGGCTGCGACGACGAGGGCGACATCGGCGAACCGGGAGCTGCGGTGCCCGTCGCTGGCGGTGAGCCGGTCGAGCCACGACGTGTCCAGGCGACCCTCGACCACCTCGGGCCGGTCCACCAGGTCGAGGAGGAACGACTTGTTGGTGGTGCCGCCCTCGACCAGCACCGTCGTCTGCGAGAGGGCACGCCGGAGGCGCCGCCGCGCCTGCTCCCGGTCGGCGCCCCAGGCGATGACCTTGGCGATCATGGAGTCGTACTCGGCGGCGATCTCGTCACCCTCGGCCACGCCCGTGTCGACCCGCACGCCGGGACCGGTGGGGAGGACGAGCCGCTCGATGCGCCCGGCGGCGGGAGCGAAGCCGCGCTGGGGGTCCTCGGCGTTGAGGCGGGCCTCGAAGGCGTGACCGGAGGGCTGGGGCACCGAACCCTCCAGCGGCCGGCCGAGGGCGACCTCGATCTGCAGGCGAACAAGGTCCAGGCCGGTCGTCA
>SXGQ01207367.1_pt1 | contig 13555 bp, 8 predicted proteins | sample 3178371 | NCBI WGS metagenome assembly SXGQ01 (sample SAMN11356859, study PRJNA531348) | freshwater metagenome | isolation source: freshwater sample F1-20 | place: China: Fuxian Lake, Yuxi | collected 2017-12-25
AAAAGCACACAAAAAATTTGGAGACTGGACCGCAGTGGCTGCTAGCTACAACATGGGACAGTCGGGGTTTTCAAAAAGACAAGAAGAGCAGTTTCACCGCAATTACTACGACCTGTACCTCAATGAAGAAACTAGTAGGTACCTGTTTCGGATTTTAGCTTTCAAACTTCTATTCGAAAATCCAGCTGCTTTTGGGTATCACTTACAGGAGAAGGACTACTATTCCCTTCCGGAGTTTCGAGAAATTGAAGTGACCACAGATCTTCCCGACTTAGCGATTTGGGCAAAGGAACAAGGCAGTAGTTACAAATCCCTCAAACGCTACAATCCTTGGTTAAGGGCTCAGGAGCTACAAGTGAAAAAAGGGAAGCGCTATGCTATTAGGCTTCCTAAACTCGATGCGGCTGCTGAAAAAAATTAAAATTTTGAGTCAATTGTAAACTACTTGTTTCAATTATGGGTTTCGGTAGTTGTGCATCCCAACAACTGAAAGGAAGTGCTGCCAAGAAGGTCACCCTATATCAACTTGTACTAGGCCTCTGAGACCTTCCAGATTTTACCCATTAGACTCTTGCGAACAAAAATGCGTATTTCTTCCCTTTTCGAACAAGCCCAAGAATTTCTTCAGCTGTACTATTCCGAAGCCAACTTGGTCGGATTAGAAACCAGGCTAGATCAGGTTCAAGTTGAAATTTTGCAGACAGGTACTTATCGCTTGACCGAAAAGGAGCTGAGCTATGGGGCAAAACTAGCCTGGCGAAATAGCAACCGCTGTATGGGGAGACTTTTTTGGAAAACACTAAAAGTTAGAGATCGGAGAAACCTTAGAACTGCAGAGGAGGTATTTTCAGATGCCTTGGCACACCTTAAATCAGCTACGCAGGGAGGGAAAATTCGTTCCACACTATCCGTCTATGCCACTGCTGATGAAGGGGATTTTGGATTTCGTATTTTAAATAAGCAGCTGATCCGGTTTGCAGGATATACACTTCCCAATGGAGAGATCTTGGGCGACCCCGATGCGGTCTCTTTTACAAATTACTGCAAGTCCTTGGGCTGGGAGGGTAAACAAACTGCTTTTGATGTACTCCCTTTGGTCATTCAACGGGAGGGAGAGCTGGCCCAATGGTTTGCTATACCTGAAGATCAGGTACTTCGAGTGAATTTAGTCCATCCGGACTATTCTTGGTTTCAAGAATTGAAGCTTCAGTGGTACGCTGTTCCCGTGATCTCGGACATGCGCCTAGAGGTCGGGGGCATATCCTTTCCCTGTGCGCCCTTCAATGGCTGGTACATGCTCACGGAGATTGCAGCGAGGAATTTTGGAGATGAACAGCGCTACAATATGCTGCCGGTAATTGCCAAAAAATTGAATTTAGACCAGCGTCAGCTTAAGACACTCTGGAAAGACAAAGCGATGCTTGTCCTCCAGGAGGCCGTGCTTTATTCGTTTCAAGCTCAAGGAGTGACTTTGGTGGACCATCATACCGCCTCCGAGCAGTTTTTAGAATTTTGCAGGCAAGAGGAGGCAAAGGGACGATCAGTACAGGCGGACTGGGCCTGGATTGTACCTCCAGCGGCAGCTTCTACGCTTGGGGTGTTCCATCAGGAATGGGAGAATCAAATCTTATCACCTAATTTTCATTACCAGTCAGCCGCTTGGAAGTATGATAAAGCTTCAAAAACACCCAATTTTGCTACTGGAAAGTGCCCTTTTTCGAGCAATTAACTTCAGGGGAAAGTCTTCTGGCTGACCTTTTTCCTTTGGCAAAAAAAGCGTACTTTCACCGATTCCTAATTTTCGCAAAAAATGACCCAACCCCCTGCGGTAAAGGAAGAATTCCTTGAAATTTTTGGAGCCAGAGAGCACAATTTAAAGAACATTGACCTGAAGATACCACGCAATAAAGTAGTGGTGATCACTGGGTTGAGCGGCAGTGGAAAAAGCTCCTTAGCATTTGATACCATATATGCAGAGGGGCAGCGCAGGTACATGGAGAGCTTTTCGGCTTATGCCCGGTCCTTTTTGGGAGGGATGGAGCGCCCTGATGTGGACAAGATCAATGGACTTTCCCCTGTCATTGCGATTGAGCAAAAGACAACTTCCAAAAACCCACGTTCCACGGTAGGCACAGTCACAGAAATTTATGACTTCATGCGCCTTCTTTTTGCCCGAGCTGCGGACGCATATTCTTATCACAGTGGCAAGCCCATGATCCGGCAGACTGAGGATCAAATTTTGGAACAGCTTTTCACCAAGTTTGCAGGCAAGAAATTGTACCTGTTGGCCCCGGTTGTGAAAGGTCGAAAGGGACACTACCGTGAGCTTTTTGAACAGGTGCGTAAGTTGGGATTCTCCAAGGTACGGGTAGATGGAGTGGTACTTGAAGTGGCTCCCAAGATGCAGTTGGACCGCTATAAAATCCACGACATTGAAATCGTCATCGATCGCATAGTAGCGGAGGAGGATGATCGTTTTCGAATTACCCAATCGCTCAAATCTGCCTTGCAACATGGTAAAGGAGTGTTGATGGTACGGGAAGAGAGCGGAGAAATTCACTATTTTTCCAAGTACTTGATGGACCCCGAAACGGGCCTTTCTTACGAGGAGCCAGCGCCCAATAGTTTTTCGTTCAATTCCCCCTATGGAGCTTGCCCTAGCTGCAATGGGTTGGGCGTAATCGAAGAAATTACTCGTGAAAGTATTTTTCCCGATCCAAAATTGAGCATTACTCGTGGAGGGATTGCTCCTCTTGGGGAGTATCGGGATATTTGGATATTCAAAAAGATTGAGGCACTCCTCAAGCATTACAAATGCAGTTTGAGCACTCCAATAAAAGACCTTCCCGAAGCTGTGGTGGAGGTGTTGTTGTATGGGGACAAGGTTGAGGTGTCCGTAGATTCAGTGAAGTATCCGGGTACGCAATGGAGTACAACTTTTGAGGGGATTATCAATTTTCTTCAGAAGTACCAAGAAGGGAGCTCCGATAAAATCCAGGAATGGGTAGCGGAGTTTACGGTTTCAAAAGTTTGTCAAGAATGTCAAGGCTATCGCCTCAAAAAAGAAGCCCTTCATTTTAAGTTGGACGGCACCCATATTGGGGAGTTGGCAATGCTAGACATTCAGGGCCTTGCAGGCTGGTTTGATGGCCTTGAAAGCCGCTTATCTGAAAGGCAGCAGCGCATAGGAGCCGAGGTACTCAAAGAAATCAGAAAGCGCATCGGCTTTCTTCTAGATATTGGACTCGACTACCTTTCCTTGAATAGACCCCTGCGAACCCTCTCAGGAGGCGAAGCACAGCGAATTCGTTTGGCTACACAGATAGGGACCCAGCTGGTAGGAGTTCTTTATATTTTGGATGAACCCAGTATTGGTCTTCATCAGCGAGACAATGTGAAGTTAATTCAGGCCTTGAAGCGACTTCGAGACTTGGGCAACTCCGTATTAGTAGTGGAGCATGACAAGGAAATGATGCTGGAGTCAGACTACATTGTGGACATGGGTCCTGGAGCCGGAAGACATGGAGGGCATGTGGTGGCTTTGGGTACACCGGAGCAGCTCTTAAATTCTGATTCCTTGACGGCACGCTACCTGCAAGGAAAAATGGGCTTGGACATTCCAAGCACCAGAAGGGCGGGGACTGGTGAGCAGTTGATCTTGAAAGGAGCTCATGGCAATAACCTTAAAAATGTGACTGTAGCCTTTCCCTTGGGCACTTTAATCGTAGTTACCGGGGTATCGGGAAGTGGTAAGAGTACCTTAATTCACGAGACCTTATTTCCTTTGCTAAATCGGGAGTTTTACAACTCCAAAAAGGAACCGATGCCTTTTGACCAAATCGACGGGTTGAAGCATTTGGATAAGGTGATTGAAGTGGATCAAAGCCCCATTGGAAGAACTCCTAGATCTAATCCTGCGACCTATACCGGTATGTTTTCAGACATTCGAACGCTGTTTACGGAGCTTCCTGAGTCCAAGATTCGGGGCTACAAGCCGGGAAGATTCTCCTTCAACGTAAAGGGAGGTAGATGTGAGGATTGTGAAGGAGCAGGGATGAAGCTGGTGGAAATGGATTTTCTCCCAGATGTCCATATTCCATGTGAGACCTGCAAGGGGAAGCGGTACAACCGGGAAACTCTGGAGGTGCGGTTTAAAGGAAAGTCGGTCTCCGATGTCTTGGACATGACCGTAGAGCAGGCAGTAGAATTCTTTGAATTTCAACCCAAAATCCTACGAAAGATCAGTACTTTAAGTGATGTGGGCCTGGGCTACATTACCTTAGGGCAGCATGCCACTACCCTTTCTGGAGGCGAAGCCCAGCGGGTGAAGTTAGCCACGGAATTGTCCAAAAAAGATACTGGCAAAACCTTCTATATTTTGGATGAGCCGACTACGGGTTTGCATTTTCAGGACATTGACTTATTGATGAATGTGCTCCAGAAACTAGTGGATAAGGGCAATACTGTCTTAGTCATCGAGCACAACTTGGATGTGATCAAGGTGGCAGACTTCCTGATCGACATGGGGCCTGAAGGGGGAAATAAGGGTGGCACGTTGGTGGTTCAGGGAAGCCCAGAAAAAGTGGCTGCTCATCCAGAAAGTCATACCGGAAGATTCTTGAAGCAGGAATTACATCGCTGAAAATGGGCTTAAAATCAAGCCATTCGCCCTCTTATCAAATTGAGAAGCCTACCTAGGTTTCCTTGGTTAACTTTGGCAATTATGAACAGGAGCACACTTTATTGGCTATTGCAGGTATTGGGATGGGGAGGTTTTGCTTTTGTCAATGTGTTTTTTGCTTCCTTATCTGAGGGGATTTCTCTCCTGCAAACTTGGGCTTTTGTCGTCTTGGCTGCTTTTTACTTGCTTTCTACCCATGCCTTCCGATTACTTATCAAATCATACGATTGGTTTAGTTTAGGAATTTTTCGTTTGGTCGCTCAAGTTCTTGTGGCGGTAGGCGTAATGGCGGTAAGTAATGTCTTGGCTCAAGTGCTGATAAATTTGGCTTTTGGCACGCTAAACCCTGGATTCGATTTTCGGGCATTGGTGATTTCGGTCAACTTGTTTGTTAGTTTTCTTTACTACGGGTTTTGGGTGCTTCTCTATTTTGTGTTCCATTTTTTGGACAATTACAACACCACCCTTCGTTACGAGGCAAAAATTAGTGAGATACAGCTCAATCATTTGAAGAGTCAGCTCAACCCTCATTTTATATTTAATGCCTTGAATTCGGTTCGTGCTTTGGTAGACGAAGACCCTGTCAAAGCGAAATCGGCCATTACCCGAATTTCGAATATGCTTCGTTTTTCCTTGATGCTAGACAAAAAGCAGGTGATTGACTTTACCGACGAGTTGGCTACAGTTAAGGATTATTTGGCCTTGGAGTCCATCCGATTTGAAGAGCGTCTCAAGGTGGAATACCAAATTGAGGAAGCGGCTTATTCCTACAAGATTCCACCGATGATGTTGCAGACCATTGTTGAAAATGCCATCAAACATGGGATTTCTAATTTGGTCAAGGGAGGCGTGATTGAAATTAAATGCCGAGAAGGATTAGAGAATGAATTATACATTCAGGTAAAAAATAGTGGTCAATACCTGCCCATACCTGCAAGTAAACGAGGAGAAGAAGAAGGACATGGAATAGACAATACCCAACAACGCTTGGCACTTTTGTATGGCGATCAAGCAAGCTTCCGAATCTTCAACTCTGGAGCCCAATTTGTGATTACAGAAATAAAAATTCCCAAACAAAGACTTACTTTAGACTAATTAACTCGATTGATATGAGAGCCCTAGTAATTGACGACGAACGCTTAGCTCGTAAGGAGCTAATCAATTTATTGAATCAACTGGAGACAGTAGAAGTGATAGGTGAAGCAGTAAATGTGGAGGATGCCAAAGAAAAAATTGATCAGCTTCAGCCGGATGTGATCTTCTTAGACATTCAAATGCCTGAGAAAACAGGCTTTGATCTTTTGGAAGAGTTGGATAATTTGCCTCATGTCATCTTCACCACTGCCTATGACGAGTACGCGCTCAAGGCCTTTCAAGTGAATGCGCTGGATTACTTGCTCAAGCCCATCGAACCAAAGCGATTGGAGGATGCAGTGCTGAAGCTTCAGGGGAAAATGGAGGGCATTGCCAAGAGAGAAAGTCAAGAAGGGTTGGGTAGCCAGAAGAAACTGACCTTAGAGGATCAGGTTTTTGTCAAAGATGGGGATCGTTGCTGGTTTGTGAGACTGTCCAATGTGCGTCTTTTTGAGTCGGATGGCAATTACATCAAAGTTTATTTTGACAACTTCAAACCCATGATTCATAAATCTTTGAATGCCTTGGATGATCGCTTGGACGAAAAATCTTTTTTCCGTGCTAGCCGCAAGCACATCATCAATCTGGGCTGGGTGGAGGCAATCGAACCGTGGTTTAACGGTGGCTTGGTAGTCACTCTCAAGGGAGGCGATCGCATCGAAGTCAGCCGAAGACAGGCGGCACGCTTCAAAGAAATGATGAGTTTGTAACTATCCAATTCACTCTACAACGCATGATGTCCTTTAAAAAAATTACCGTTAAGGCATTAATTTTTGCAGATAAGAAAAAAGCATGGGATTACTATACCATGCCTGTGCACATTGTCAATTCAAATTTTGCTTCTGACCAGTGGCATTGCCCCCGAGCGAGTAATGATTTGGTTGTTGGAGGAAAATATTTCACTCGCATGGAAGCTAAATTTGTCGATTTTGGCTTTGACTTTGAATACACCTATACCGAAGTGTTGCCTGATGAGGGATTTACCTTCAAGTTGCCCGATGATAGAGAAGACAGCGTTCGATTTATCGAGGAGGAAGGGAAGACCCAAGTACAGCTGATTTTTGACGCCGAAACTGAAAACCCAATCAAGCTGCAAACTCAGGGATGGCAAACCATCCTCGATCAATATAAAAAATACACCTAAGACAACTGATTCCTTTTAAGCTAGTAGGCCGAGATTTTTGACTCCCCTGTCGCCTACTTAGAGCAAGTCGTTGGCCAAGTTCGCCAGTTCAGAGCGCTCCCCTTTTTCTAGTTTCACGTGTGCATAGAGCGGATGATCCTTTACCCGATCGATAAGGTAAGAGAGGCCGTTGGATTGTGCATCGAGGTAGGGCGTATCAATTTGGAACACATCCCCTGTAAAGATGATTTTTGTATTTTCTCCAGCTCTCGAAATGATGGTTTTGATTTCGTGTGGGGTAAGGTTTTGCGCCTCATCGACGATAAAGAAAATATTGGATAGAGATCTTCCACGAATGTAGGCAAGTGGCTGAATGACCAACTTTTCTTGGTTGACCAGCTCGGTGATTTTTTGATATTCCTTATCGGTCTCCTTGTATTGATTTTGGATAAACTTCAAGTTGTCCCACAGTGGCTCCATGTAGGGATTCAGTTTGGACTTGATATCTCCCGGCAAATAGCCAATGTCCTTATTGGATAGCGGCACGATCGGTCTAGCCAAGAAAATTTGTTTGTATTCTCTCCGCTGTTCCAAGGCACCCGCCAAGGCAAGAAGGGTTTTTCCTGTTCCAGCCACCCCTTGGATGGAGACCAATTTGATGCGTGGGTTCAGGATGGCGTGGAGCGCAAAGGTCTGTTCTGCATTTCGAGGCTTGATGTTGTAAGCCAGTTGCTTGTCTACCCGGCTGAGAACATTTTCATCTGCATTGTAGTAGGCGAGTACCGATTGTTTTTGACTTTTTAAGATGTAAAAAGCATTTGCTTTTCGTTTCCGATTTCCAAGAATCATCTTGGCCTCAATAGATCCACGGTCATACAAGGTATTGATGGCTAGCGGATCCAAATCCTCTAAAAGGTACTTGCCCGTATTTTCTAGTTCAATAATGTTTTTGATTTTTCCTGTTTCGTAATCCTCGGCAAGGATATCTAATGATTTTGCCTTAAGACGCAAGTTGATGTCTTTGGACACTAAGATGACTTTCCGGTCCTTTTCATGTTGCTTGATGTAGAGAGCAGCATTCAAGATCTTATGATCATTCTTTTCTTCTCCAAAAATGATGTTTGCATTCAGGTTATTGTCAGGGTTCATCAAGACCTTGAAGTTTCCTTTTGTTTTTCCATTTAAGGGAGTCCACTCGTGAATCATGTGATCATGAGATAGTTTATCTAACAGTCGGATAAACTCTCGGGCCTCAAAATTTTTGGTATCGTTGCCTTTTTTGAATTGATCCAACTCCTCAAGTACGGTGATTGGGATGACCACGTCGTGCTCGGCAAAGTTCATGATGGAGTTATGCGTGTACAGGATTACGGAAGTATCCAGAACAAAGATTTTCCGATCTTTATCGGATTTGGCTTTAGGCATCTGCAGGAAAAGAATAGCGGTAATTGAAGATAAAATTTAAAAAAATATCCCCAGCTCTCCGCCAATTTGACTAATAAATTATAGTTAAGAAATTAGCCGTTTTGGTTACTATATTGACTATCAATAGTATAAAATTAAAATCCATCCTTTTGTATGGATTTTTCGCTGTACCCCATTTTCCTATATCAAAATTTTTTTAGGTGAAAGGGTTTAAGGCTTAGTCGAGTAAAGCACGGATATCTTCATTGTCTAGGTTCTTCATAAAGCTTTCTTCATTACTGATTAGCTCTCCTGCCAGAGCAAGTTTGCGGTCTTGGAGCGCCATGATTTTTTCTTCTACTGATCCGCGGCTGATAAACTTGTAGATGATGACCTTATTTTCTTGGCCAATTCGGTGTGCCCGGTCGATGGCCTGAGCTTCGACGGCAGGATTCCACCAGGGATCTAAGAGGAATACATATTCAGCCTTGGTCAAGTTGAGGCCTACACCACCCGCTTTGAGAGAGATCAAAAACACCTTGCAGCTATCGTCCGTTTGAAATTTTTCTACTTGTTTTTGTCTGTCTTTTGTGGCACCATCTAAGTAGGCATAGGGGATCTTCTCTCTGTCTAGAAACTCCCGAACAATCGATAGGTGGCGAACAAACTGGCTAAATACTAGTACTTTATGATTTTCTGAAATCGTTTCCTGAAGCATGTAGGTAATGTCTTCCAACTTTCCAGATTCCCCAGAATAATCTTCGCGAACTAGCTTTGGATGGTTAGCAATCTGCCGCAGTTGAGTTAGACCGCGAAGGAGTGTAAACTGCTGGCTGCCTCTCCCAGTGCCTGCAAGTTCCCCAATGATTTTTTCTCGGTAATAGCTTTTTACCTCTTCGTATACTTTTTCCTGTGCAGCAGTCATATCCGAATATTTGATGTTGGTAATTTTTTCGGGCAGATCTTTAGCTACTTGAGATTTTAGTCTTCGGAGGATAAAGGGCTTGATCATCGCATGCAAGCGGGAGGCCTTCTCCTTGTCATGCTGCTTTTCGATGGGGTGTAGAAACTGCTTTTTGAATATCAGTTGATTGCCCAAAAGCCCTGGATTTACAAAGTTCATCTGGGACCAAAGGTCCATGGTGCCGTTTTCTACGGGGGTACCCGTTAGAATCAGTCGTCGCTTGCTTTTCAGTTTATTGACAGCGGTGGCAATATTGGAGTTTGGGTTTTTGATTGCTTGTGACTCATCCAGTATGACATAATTGAAGTAAAACTCGCTCAGCTGGTCCACGTCCATTCTCACGATGCCATAGGAAGTGAGCACGACGTCGTAGCCTCGAAATTTCCAGGGGTCCTTGTTGCGCTGGGTTCCTGAATACACCAATAACTTTAGATCAGGAGCAAATTTTCGGGCTTCCAATTCCCAGTTGTAGATCAAGGAGGTAGGCATCACCAATAAAGAGGCAAAACCTGGGTTTTCCTCCTTTTCATAGGCTAGAAGTGCTAGCGTTTGAACTGTTTTACCCAGACCCATGTCGTCAGCAAGACATCCACCAAACTGGTATTCGTTCAGGAATCTGAGCCAATTGTAGCCTGCGTTTTGGTAGGGGCGTAGGGAGCCCTTAAAGGTATTGGGCAGTGCATAGTCATCAATAGAGTCAAAATTACGGAGACGCTCTAGCTTTAAACTTAGGTTGAGACGAATTAGCTCTCCATTTTGTAGCTCCCGAGCAAAGGCTAAGTGGTGTTTTCGCAGAACCAATTCCTCAGCACTACGCTCTTCGATAAAGTTAAAAAGCTCTGAATAGTTGACAAACCAGGATGCAGGGATCACTGCAATTTCTCCGTTTGGAAGCTCAAACTCGTGTTTTCCTTGGATGAGTAGCTTACGCAGTTTGGCAAAGGGGACGAGGTAAATTCCGAACTTGATGAGTGCTTTTACATCAAACCAGTCAATATTTTCATTGACTTCAATCGTAATTTGGGCTTTACCAATGTGGTACGTATTCCCGTTTAGGCCTCCTTTTTGAACGATTTTGATTTTATTTTCACGGAGGTAGTCCTCCTGATTTCCCAGCCACTCAAAAGCTTGTGTTTTGGGCATCGCAATCTTTCCATGCGTAAATTCCAAGCCTTTTTTCTTTAAAATTGTCAGGTAGCGCTCCTCCAATTTGGTGGTACGGACCGTTTTAAAGAAGGTAAAGTTCCCATCTTTTTCCTCGTAGCGACAGGAGTTTCCGCTGCCCTCTCCAGCATGGAGGAGGGTTCCAAAATCAAACTCTCCATACTTAAACCGAGGTTCCAAGACAATGATATCCTCTGATGGAGTAGAGACTATTTCCTCCTCAAAAAGGGTTTCTATTGCTATCCCCCCTGGCAAGCCGCTGACCGTTAATAGGGCTTCTGGAGTGCCTTGCTCGGTGTGGATTTCAAAGCCTCTTGCAACAACCTCAAATTGAGTGATTAAGGAGTTGACAAATTTTCGGTAATATTCTGGTTCAAACTTCCGTTCAATTAGGATCGCGTTTTTAGTTAAAAAGGGCTGTAATTTTTTACCATCAATTCCCTTTTCAAAGTGAAAAAGCTGTTGGTTGACAATTAACCATGCAGGCTCCTTACAAATTAAGTAGCCCCCTTTGTGCTGCCAAGCGAGTTTTTGTGCCTGAAATTTAATGACTGGGTAATACTGGGTATTGAACTCTCCCTTATCGAAGTGAAACTGAATGGTTGCAGGTTCAGCTTGAATAATTATTTCTCTTCCCGTAGGATTTCCATCGGAAGCAGTTTCAAAAAAACGCTTGTTTAGCAGTAGTGGCAGAATTTTGGCTCGTTTGAGCTCTAGGTTTTTGAAGAGTAGCTCTTGAGTAGTTGGGTCAGCCGTCTTGGGGTCAAAGATTTTTTGGAGAAAATCCTTTGGTTTTAGATTCCCTTTTTTCATGTAAGGCTTGACCACTGCATCTTGCTGCATACTATCCATCAACTGGATCAATTCATAATCTTGTGCATCAAGGCCCGAATCAAATTCTTTTGCATTGGCAGAACTTATATTTTGATATGCATACGTAAGCCTTCCTTTATCATCAAGAGGAACTACATAGGATTCAAAAAGAAAGCCCAAATATTCGTGACTAGAAACGGAATATATAAGCTGAAAAGGCTGATCCGGATCAACAATCATCTGAAGTAAAAAATCTAGTATATATATTATTAACTAATTGAGGCTTATTTTTCATTTACCTTGGGTTACTTTTTAGATACACGAAAAGGAAAATTAAGGATAAAAAGAGAATAATTTGTCATTTCCGTTTATTTTTTTGAAGAAAAAAAGAGAGGCCGATTATTGGGCCTCTCTTTTAAATTTCTACTAGCAGCGTTTGATTTACTGCGCTTCTTCCGTCTCTTGTGGAGGGTTTACTGTTTCAGATTTGGTTTCAGGGAAAAACCGATTTTGAAAAATTAAGATGATGGTGACTCCAATAAAAATAGAGGCATCTGCCACATTGAAGATTGGCCAAAGCGCGGTATATCCACCTCCCCATAGTGGTACCCAATCTGGGATATAGCCTTCCCAAATATCAAAATAAAACATGTCCACTACCTGCCCATGAAGCCAAGGCGTTGGGGCATTGTAGGGGGCATTGTCAAGCCATACCCCATAAAACACGGAATCTACCAAATTACCAATCGCACCCCCCAAAATTAGTGCGATACAATAGGTGTAGCCTACTGGACTTCTTTTTTGAATCAAGTAATAAAGGTAATACCCTATACCTACCATCGCCACCAAACGAAAGGAGGTGAGGATCATTTTTCCATACTCCGTGCCAAGCTCCATTCCAAAAGCCATCCCTGGATTAGTCGTGTAGTGCAGCTTAAACCAGTCACCGAAAATTTGAATTTGCCCTGGGCTTCCAAAGTCCATTTGGAAGTGTACCCACATTTTGGTGGCTTGATCAAGGGCAATGACCAAGATAGCAATTCCGAAATATTTGAGGTAGTTATTCATATCTTAAAGGTTATACCTTAACAAGTCGTACAGCCAATTCAAACTCATCCATATCCAAAACGGTTACATCCCCTTCCAAGTTGCCTACAGAAAGTGAGGTAGCCTGCGTTTCTTCCTGGATATATCCTCCAAACAAAGCGATGGAAGCATTTACTAAAGAATTGCTATCGGACACGAGGAGTATTATTTTATCCTGCACCTCCAGACCTAGGTCCTTTCGCAGGTTTTGGATGCGATTGACCAGATCTCGGGCAACCCCCTCCTGCTTCAACTCTTCCGTTAAAGTGACATCCAAAGCCACTGTCACCCCTTGGTCTGAGGCTACCGACCAGCCCGGAATATCCTGGGAGCTGATCAATACTTCTTCCAGTAGCAGCTCGATTTCTTCACCTTCGACGGTCATTTTGAACTGACCTTCACGTTCGATATGCCCAATTTCTGAGGGCCCCCAATTCTGGAGGGCAGCGACGACGAAGCGCATTTTTGGCCCTAATTTCTTGCCTAAGAGGGGCAAATTTGGTTTGATTTGCTTCACCAAGATCCCGGAGGCATCATCTAGGTATTCGATGGCTTTGATGTTGACTTCCGTTTGGATCAACTCAGCCACATGTGCTACCTGTGACTTGAATTTTTCAGAAAGTACAGGCACTAGGATGCGCTGCAAAGGCTGACGTACCTTTATTTTTTCCTTCTTTCTCAAGGAATGTACCAAGGAAGAGATCGTCTGTGACAGATCCATGCTTGTTTCTAGGTCAGGATTGATAAGCGAAAGATTGGCAGGATTCCAATCAGTCAAATGCACAGATTCCAAGCCATGCTCCCCAGCTTCGGTCAAGTTTTTGTACAACCAGTCCGCATAGAAGGGAGCAAAGGAGGACATCAATTGACTTAGGGTAAATAGGCACTCATACAAGGTCTCGTAAGCCGCCTGTTTGTCTGCCTGCATGTCTCCTCTCCAGAATCGCTTTCGAGCGAGGCGCACGTACCAGTTGGAAAGCTGGTCTACAGTGAAGTTCTGAATGGCGCGAGTGGCCTTGGTGGCATCGTAGCCATCCATGGCTGCTTCTACTTCCAGAATCAGGGACTGCAACTTGGATAGGATCCATTGGTCCAACTCCGCGCGCTCCTGCACTGGAATGGCCTTTTCTGCCCGGTAGATGAAGGCATCTAGGTTGGCATACAAGGCAAAGAAATTGTAGGTATT
>SXGQ01135106.1_pt1 | contig 13554 bp, 11 predicted proteins | sample 3178371 | NCBI WGS metagenome assembly SXGQ01 (sample SAMN11356859, study PRJNA531348) | freshwater metagenome | isolation source: freshwater sample F1-20 | place: China: Fuxian Lake, Yuxi | collected 2017-12-25
AAAATAAATAAAACAAACAAATAATATAAAACTAATTCTCTATCTATAAATAAAAAAAAAAAAATAAAAATAATTATATAAATAAAAAAATAATTATATAATTTTATATCTGATAGCGTACGACTCACAGCTCCTTCTTTCGCTGTTCAAGCGCACGTGCATGTTTCTTCGTTTTTTTGTGACTGTTCATGTTAAATAACTGGACCTCGCACCCGCACTCACAAGTAATCTTCGTCTTCGCCTTCTCAAGAATTTCTTCTCTTCTTTTTTGGTAATAGTCCTTGTTGTAATTTTTTATCTTATCACCCTGTTCTTTGTTATATTTTTTTTGGTATTCTAATTTTTTATCCCTGTTCTTATAGTAGTATCCGCACTTTTCATTCTCCTCCTCAGTGCAGCCTCCATCACAAATATTATTGCGGTTGATATTGAGGTGGTCGTCATTCATGTTATTGCTGATGACGGTGATTTTGCTAATATCATTGTTGATAATTTCGCACGTTTCACACGTTTCACTCGTCACATTCAAAATGCGTGATATTGTAGACAAATTGATTTTAATTTTCTTCATCTTTCGGACAACCTCGACGACTGCTTTGGTATCCTCCTTCATGACTGGAGATGGAGTCGTATGGTGTGTAACATTTGATGAAGCCATTGGGATTTGGAGGTCGTGGCGGTTCTGTATTTTCTTCTACCTAAACATATCCCCCGTTTTTTTGTTTCAATTTTTTCGAGTCCCTAAACAACCCAAAAATAAAAATAGAGTATCTAGTCGTGGTTGATGCACTACATCGTTAGCGTTAGCGGCGAACACGCCGTCTTGAATTCTTACGCACTGAAGTGACGCGACGTTTATGCGACCGCCGTCTCTTCATATGTCTTTGTTTTTTGGTCTTACCCCTTACACTACCACCACCGAACTGAGAAAATGCGACCCCTTTTGTTTTACCCATATCCACACCATTCTTATTATTCTTATTGTTCATTTTTTTATTACTTGTGTCAATATTGTTCTTATTGTTCTTATTATTCGTATTATTCATATTGTTCTTATTATTCGTATTATTCGTATTATTCGTTAAGATAACAAGAGACTCGTTACTTACTTTTTTCCCTTTCCCTTTTTTAGTTAGTATCCATTTTTTCAAGTCTTCATAACTACGGTCGCCTTTATAATGTTCAGGCATGTTGTGTCTACCTGGTTGAAAGTATAATATTGTAGGGAATCCCGAAACAGCCGGATTTATTCCATGGGTTTTAAACATGTCCATACTGCCACTTTCGATGGCTGCTAAAATAATTTCGTTCTTATGTTTATCCTTGAGTTCCGTTATTAGTTTATTCCAAGAGGGTTTCATAGTTTCGCAGTGCCCACAACCGTTCATATAAAATAATACAATCCCGTGTTTTTTTTTTAATTCCATAATTTCAGAATCGGTTATTGTTTTAGGTTCATTATCATTTCCAAAGATTCCCATCTTATATAATTAATGTATATTATTTATTATAGGACGTTGTAATATTTTTTTATAATAAAATAGTATATAACATAAAATATAAAATATAAACAATGTTAAAAAATTTATCAATCATTTTTTTATTTATAATGGTTACATATTTTGTATTAAATTATACATCGGCAAACTTTAAAGAAGCATTAACAATGCCAGGTGTTAATACGAATTGTCCGAATGTTTTAATACAAAAAGGAGCGCTTCTTTATTTATATAACTCTAAGAAAAAGGAAGTCCCTGGTGTAAATCCGGTTATATTTAATAATTTAGAAGAATATGTAGAATTCGTCGAATTTCAACGCGCAACGGGAAATATATGCCCCGTTTTATACCTGCAACACTCAAGCGAAGCCAACGGCACCGAGTCCTATAAGATTCGCCCCGGTCCTACAAATCTATTAGGCGGTTTAAGTGGCGTACCCGCTTCCGGTTTTCCTTCTACTCCGCCGCCGCGAAAATATGTTACACCTATATTAGATGCATCGCGCGATCAACCCCCTTTTAATGTCAACTCTTACCCTGGATATAATTATAATGACACTGATCAAGGTGATTTTACGCCCGATATGATGCTTGACTATATTACACAGTCAACAGGACATAGCCCGAATCCCATGGACTCGAATTGGGGAGGTGCCGACTTCACACAAACACTTGTCGATAAAGGATACTTCACAGACGGTAAAGTAAAAAAGTAAATCACCCACACCCATGCACCCACGCGCACCCATGCACCCACGCGCACCCACGCGTTGTTACTATTGATTCTTTCCGCATAAAAACTTTTTAATATTATCCACACAATTTTTATTGATTTTCCGCGTACCGCCTTGTTCCGTCTTTATCATAAACGTATTTAAACACGCAGGGTCTTTTTCAAGTTGATATAAGAGATTTTGTATCGTCTTATATTCACTCATAAGCTGCGTAGCTGTTTTTGAATTTATACCAGGTATGCACGACAACATGATTATATTTATATTTTCAGGAGTTATATATTCATTCTTTTCTTTATGACCTTTAAGAACACCGCAATATTTTTCACTTTCTTCGGTATCTGTCGATGTCGACTCTTGAACCATTTCCCCCGCACCACACATCACCGGCGCAGTAAGGTCGTAATACGGTTTTCGATTTTTTTCAGTTATACTAGTTTTATTATACTTACTGGCAAAATAAATAATCGTATCCGCTGTTTCACATATTGTGTTTGTTCTCAAAACCGAAAATCCCTTATAATATAGAAGCGAGAACATGCAACTAATAAGTGTTTTTTTCGAAATATGCGTTCGTTTTTCATTGTACCTTTCAATGTCCCCTTCAATAATATAAACGATATTGTGATTATGCGTGGCTTCTTTATTTAATCGAAATGATTGTTCGCTGTATCTGCCATCTTTAATACTAGCAGCTAAATCAGAAAGAGTCTTCCTTTCAAAAATGATAACGGGTTTTCCCGACTCGTCTTCAAAAACAACATCGCCGATATGAAGTTGTTCTATTTTCATTTTATGTAATTTCGCATTTTCTCTCGGTTCTGTTACATCTCCGTCTAATAATATATCATTGCTCACGGCATTGCTCACGGCATTGCTCACATCAACGTTGTCAAACATATGAAGAGGAACCAAGCACCCATTCTTGCTCTGTTTGCTCTGCTTCGACGAATGTTCACGAATCGGTGTAGGAGATTCCAGCAAATTTGCTTCTATTCTTCTTTCAATTAAAGGTATCAAGTCTGTCTCACGATTATCTATTTTTATTACCATGCCTGTAGAAGACATTTGCGATGCTATTTCTTGCGTATATATAATATGTCTCTTAATTTTTATATTGTTTACTTACATATATTATTTACTTACAACTACTTACTTACTTACATACGTAATAACTATATGACACAAACGGTATATGGTGTGTGACCTATATACTGCATATAGTTATTATGGAGATAACGAAAATTACAACATGGGTCCAGAGTTGCGAGGGAAATTATACTTTTGTCTAAAATTAAACAAATAGTTGACATTTAGGGCGGGAACAGCAATATGCGACCTTTGCGCGAAAGATGTCATAAATCCTGTTGCGGATGGTTGCGCGCCACCCTTCTTCATTCCACCGCCGTTATTTAAATTGGTACCTATACCGTCGGTTGAACCTGGTCCGCTAAACAATACGCGACGAGCTACAGCCGACCTTCCGTTTCTACTTCTTTGTCCGTTTCTTTGAGGCATTTGATTGTTCTATATAATCTTATAATATTAAATTTAGAAGATTATATAATATGAAAAGTTAATACTCAAGCAAAATAGCAAAACGGCAAAACAGAGCAAATATTTTAAACACCCGACTGGTAACCGTTACCAAAGAGGCGTCTGATACCAGGACGGTTCTGCATTCTTCCAATACCACCAGAACCCTTATTATAAGTAATCAAACCATTTTTCTTCAAATATTCAAAACCGTCTTTGCATCCGGTAGGAATACATTGGTCATTGCAATAACTGGTCTGTCTTCTATATACAGCACCATTAATAGCAAGAACGCCGATCGTGGGAGGCAATCCACCCATACTTCCAAAAATGCACCCTCTGTTAGTAAGAGAACTTATTGCTGAAACTCTTCTAGGACCACTTAAAACCATTTTATTTTATTATATATATGCTAAATATAAAAATTCTTATAGTATTTATTTTTATTGTATGAATATTTTTATTTTATAATATCTACATTTTTAAACTAAATTAAATTGAAATGATTTAAAGTTAAATTCATAATAGTTACTATAAACCCAGATATTCACCCACATTTATTCCAACACAACCACAATCGCGAAGAAAAATGTCCACTACCAAAGAATTTGACAGTTCTCCTTCGAATTCTCCTAAATTAAATACAACACAAGCTCCACAAGGGAAAAATATATTAAACGACATGGATATTATTCAATGCGATGATGGATACATATTTAACCCATATAATCAAGAAAATAGAGAGATTACATTGAGCGAAGTTCAATCTATTCTTTCGTCATATGGTATCCCAACACAGTTGAACAATTTCGAGCTATATCGTCGAGCGTTTATTCACGCTTCATATACAAAACGACCCCAACTAGAAAATGCCAGAGAAAATATTAAAATTATGCCACAACCTGCAAACTGTATGCCCCTGAGAACAAAATCAAATGAACGCCTAGAGTTTATAGGTGACGGAGTACTAGAATGTATTACAAAATATTACCTATATCGCAGGTTTCCTAAAGAGAACGAAGGCTTCATGACCGAAAAAAAAATAGCAATCGTAAAAAATGAATCGATTGGTAAATTGGCTTACGATATGGGACTGCATAAATGGTTTATTATTTCGAAGCATGCAGAGGAAAAACACACACGCACAAATCTAAAAAAGTTGGGATGTTTATTCGAAGCATTTATAGGTGCACTATTTCTGGACTTTAATAAAATTACAGTACACGATGAAGGCAAGTGGTTTGAAAATGTATTTGTTACCGGACCCGGGTTTCAAATGGCTCAAAAATTTATAGAAGCGGTATTTGAACGGCATATTGACTGGATAACACTTATTAAAAATGACGACAACTACAAGAATATTCTACAAGTAAAAATACAGAAGGAATTCAAAACGACGCCTGATTATTTAGAGATACAGCACGATATTGATATGGGGTATACTATGGGTGTTTATTTGTGTCTTGGGAAAGAAATATACCAGGTTGACTACAGAAAAGCGATAAACTATGGTGAACTAAAATCATTTGCAAAAATTCGAGAAATATATGAAGAGAAGGGACATGTTTTAGTTCACTTTGCTTCTGGGACACACAAGATTAAAAAAAAGGCTGAACAAATGGCTTGCGAGTTTGCCCTTCAAAACATTTGATGCATGTCGCTGCAACATTCACACATTAACAATAATAAAGTTATTTAACTATTTTTATTATTGTTGTAAATAGTAATTATTTGTATATAATAAATATTTGTATAAATATAATATAATATAATGGCGGACCAAGAATATGAAAATCTTACATCACAAATAAAAGTTTTAAAACAAAGGTTATCCGATTCAGCAGGTAATCCGCAAGAAGCAAAAGAAATAGAAGAATCAATACGACGCCTACAAAGTAAAGCTGTATCTTATGGCGAACGCTATGGGTCTATCGGTACTGGTGCATCAGCAAGTGAACCCACGTCATCCCCCGGACAAGCAGTAGTGAATGACCCATATATGCAAGCCGAAGATGATGAAACGGTAAGTGTAGCAGAATCCGCGGCTGCTGCTGTATCTCAAAACGAAAAGATACAAAGAGACGCACTATCAGAAAGAGCAAGAGAAAATTTATTACAAATATCAGAGGCGTCTGATGCAGGACCTGAAGTAGGTAGTCGAATTCTTCCTAGTGGAAAACCCGGAGTAGATTATGCACAACAAAATATGATACGTCAACTTCAAACAACATTAGCACCAGCATTTGTTTTAGAAAGACTCGAAAAAAAGCCAGTCCCTACATCTAAACCCACGGACCCGCAAAAACCCAAACCACAGGCAAAACAAAAGGTAAAAATTACATTCAAAAAATATGTTGAACCTAACCTAGAAACAGGTGAAGCAGCAGATATTCAAGGCGTTAGTACGATAGACAAGCGCGCAGAAGACCTAGTAAATCGCTCCGATATTTTAGAAAGACTTCGCGCCGTTTTACCTGTTCGTGAATCGAAAGCCAGCGACTCTAATAAACCACAAAGTCAGAGCAGCAAACGTTTACAGACTTTTATTCCCGACGCCGCCGCCGCCGAGGCAGATACTTCGCTCCTTACACGAAAAATTGTTATCATACGAAAACTACCATCTCGTATATTCCTCGTTGAAGATGCTTCTCTTATTATGGGTGCCGCCGCCGCTGAGCCATCCAAGTCGGGTACGGGTATGGGTACGGGAATGGAAAAGAGCACAGCCACCGCCTCCGCCTCAGCCGCATTATCCAAACGCTTCAGTGAAAAACCTGTTTGGGGATTAGTATCCGAAGAAATAGAAAAAATGGAAATAAAGGGCGAGTTGGTAATGAATCGACTACCAAGACGCCCCTTGCCTAGTGTGTCTGCATCCCACTACTATATGAATAATCGTCAAAAATTTGTTAATTTTATTAATGAACTTTTTTTGACGTACCACGACGAGCTTACTAGTCAAAAGGAACAAATTTCATGCGACCCCGCTGCAAATTCCGAATTTTCTCTGCTAACACATCAAAAAATAGTTCGCGATTATTTAAATGTTTATACACCATATCGCGGCTTATTACTGTATCACGGTTTAGGAAGTGGTAAAACATGCTCTTCCATTGCCATCGCAGAGGGGCTAAAAACATATAAAAACGTCATCGTAATGACACCTGCATCATTGCGCCGAAACTATATCGAAGAAATGAAAAAATGCGGCGACGAAATTTATAAGAAAAACCAATTCTGGGAGTTTATCCCTATTGTAAGCAAAACCGACCCCATGGTACAAACACTGTCTACTATTTTACAACTAAAAGATACTTTCATAGTTAAGAATAGAGGCGCATGGCTCGTAAATGTGAAAAAACCGTCAAACTATGTTTCCCTGTCCACGGATGAGAAAGCGAGTCTAGAAAGTCAAATCGAGCAAATGATAGATGCAAAATATACATTCCTCAACTATAACGGTATGCGAATGAGTAACTTGAAAACACTATCATCCGACTTTACGCAAAACCCTTTTTCAAATCATGTAGTTATCATCGATGAAGCGCACAACTTTATTAGTCGAATTGTAAACAAACTAAAACGCCCTACATCGCTTTCAATGCGGTTATATGATATGTTAATGACCGCCGATAATGTCAAAATAATTCTTCTTACCGGAACACCTGTTATTAACTACCCCAATGAAATCGCCATTATTTTTAATATACTGCGCGGTTACATTAAAACCTGGAAATTCCCCCTCCAAATAGGCTCGCAATCAAAAGTCGACAAAAAAGTACTAATAAAACTATTTGAAGGAGTAAATAGTCTTGATTATTTAGACTACAACGATAGCTCGCACATATTAACAGTAACACGTAACCCTTTCGGTTTTTTAAATTTAGACGAAAAAGGACAATACAATGGCGTGTTGCGCGTATCACCAGAAGGCGAGACCCCTAACTTGACGGATGCCGAATTCGAGAAACAGGTTCTTGGTACATTAAAGACGCGAGATATTAGCGTAACACCGGGAAGTATCACGATAGAAACGTTTAAGGCGTTACCTGATTCTTTGGATGCGTTTCGTTCTTATTTTATCAACTCTGAAACAGGACAAGTAAAAAATATAAATATGTTTCAGAGGCGAATTATCGGTTTAACCTCGTATTTTCGCAGCGCGCAAGAACAGTTGATGCCCAAGTATGATAAAGACATGGACTTTCGTGTAGTGGAGGTGCCGATGAGCGATCATCAATTTCTGGCATATGAAAAGGCGCGTAGTGCCGAACGTAAACTGGAAAAAAAGTCGAAATCGAAAAAAAAGCCGGGAGCAAAAGCGTCAGCATCGGGGGCTGGTGCTGGGGCTGGAGGAGCAGGAGGAGAAGATATATATGAAGATGCGGTATCTACCTACCGTATTTTTTCGCGATTGTTTTGCAACTTTGTATTTCCGACAGAAATCGGAAGACCATTGCCAAAGGAAGACGTAGATGTCGAAGGCGCAATTCGCGAAGGTGCGAACGAAGAAGATGTCGATGCAATAAAAGCGACAGAACGATTGGATAATCCGAATGGCGAGCATACAACGGACGAGGTCGAAGAATTGGCACAGGAGATATTGGGAAAAATGGATACTACATATGATAAAAGAATAACAGCGGCTTTGATGCAATTGAAGAGCGGTATGATGCGTTATTTAACAAAACAACCCCAAGGAGAGTTGCAAACATATAGCCCCAAGTTTTTAGCAATGTTGGAAAATATACAGGACCCGGAACACGAAGGGTTGAATTTGATATATAGCCAGTTTCGTACATTGGAGGGGATAGGGATTTTTTCACTCGTTCTCGAAGCAAATGGGTTCGCGCGATTCAAGATTCGCAAAAATGATTCCGGTAACTGGATGTGCGATATAAGCGACGAAGACCAAGGTAAGCCGATGTTTGCCTTATATACGGGCACAGAGACGGATGAGGAGCGTGAGATAATAAGAAATGTTTTTAATAGCACGTGGGATTATATTCCAGTAACCATGAGAGAACAACTAGCGCCCAAATCGGCGAACAACTTTATGGGGCAAATTATAAAAGTTCTTATGATTACTGCGTCGGGTGCAGAGGGTATTAGTTTACGCAATGTTCGTTATGTGCATATTATGGAACCGTATTGGCATCCTGTACGAATAGAGCAGGTTATTGGGAGGGCTAGGCGCATTTGTAGCCACAATGATTTAAAAGAGGAGAGGCTCCGAACAGTCAACGTAATGCTATATGTGATGAGTTTTACTGAGAAACAAATGAGCGAAGACTCGTCGCTTGAGCTCCGAATGAACGACGTTAGTAAGCGCGATGCTAAGAAACCGTTAACAACAGACCAGTCGCTATTTGAAATATCTACTATAAAAGAGGAAATCAATCGTCAGTTGCTTATGGCGGTGAAAGAAGCATCCATCGATTGCTCAATCCATCGAAACGTCGCCTCCAAAGAAAAACTGAAATGTTTCACATTCGGTGTAGTGAAATCCGACAAGTTTTCTTACGCTCCTTCTATCGACAATGAAGAATCGGATGCATCTGTGGCTCAAAATACAAAAGAAACAGAACTAAAATTGGTAAAGCTTACACTCACTGTAGGTGGTATTAAATCAGACTACGCGTATGACAAGAGTACAAGTATTGTATATGACTATAATAGTTACCTGGCTGCAAGAGAAATGGGAGGTGAACCATTGATGGTTGGTAAAATAATGGAGAAAGATGGGAGCAGGTCGTTTGTTAAAATGAGCGCAGCATCGGAGCCAACCGTTGAACCGAAATCCAAAAAACCGGAGGGAGGTGTTGCTGTCTCAAGAAAACCGTCAAGTAAATCTGCTGCTGCTGCTGCTGCGACCCCCAAGGAACAATAGGAACATGAGATGTTACAGATGCGTGAGATTAATCGAAATTCACGTACATAATATATAATCACAATCATAAGTGATTACATATTACACTTTTTCATCATTTTCATTACACATCTATTTTTGTGATAGCAATTCTAAAATCCTATCTTGTGTCTCTTTTATAGATTCGATATAGTTTTGCATTTTATTTATCTTTTCATCTAATTTCGCATAATCTCTCGAATCTATTGCATCTCTAGTTTTTTCAAGAGTATCATATTGCATGCTCCTATCAAAATATTCACCGCTGCCGTCGCCGTCACCGTCATCTTCGTAACCTGTCATAAATTCGTCTAGAGGTATCGTATTACCATTTGAAATATTTGTTCTTTTTAATTTAGAAAGGAATGATAAGTTATCGTGCGACATTGTCGTATCTTCACCTGCGCGACTCGTTACATCTTTATCGTATAAAATTTCCTCATTATTTTCTTCACTAAATGATACATTTTTTTTACTTGTAGTACTTGTATTACCTGTAGTAGAAGTCTGTGATGATTGCTCGCTTGGACGCTTTATATTATGTGAACGTTTTATAGCAATAGAAGCATTTAAAGCGTTTGTCACAGGGTCGTTTGACCCCGTTATCCATTCCTCTGCATTCAAGTTGCTGTCTTTACTTGTATTTACTACCAGTTGTTCTAACTCTCTCTGACGAGACGACAGAGCATCAGCTAGTAATTTCTCCATTTCATCACTAGCTAGTTTATTATCATTCGTGCTACTATCCGAAAAATTGATAGTTGTTGGTTTTTTATTATTCAACATGGTATCCATTTCTTCCTGTTTCTCTTTTAAACGAATCTCTAATTCGGACATACGATGTTTTTGTAAATCATCGGCTCTATATATCTCTTCTATTTTTTGTTTTTTACCACTACCTCTCGCTTCTATTGCACCTATCGTTTTTGATGAATTGGGTGTCATGTCAAATCTTGGTGGAATAGGTAACGCAGATGATAATAATGGTTGTACTTGTGATGGTGGTTGTTGTTGCGAGACTTGTTGTTGCGGAGCTTGTTGTAAACGTTGTTGTGGTCTTTTAAATTTCCCCAATTCGTTAATCATTTTTTTTATGACTGCCTTATTACTATTCATTATCATTTCTGATGCTTTTTTTTCATAGTCTTCATCACCTTCGTCATTTTTATCGAAAAAAATATCAAACTCTGGTTTCATAGATAAAATAGACATCTCAAATTGTCGTTTTATATTTTCGAAATAACTATTTGGAATATCATTAAAAATACCTCCTTCTTGTAAAAGACCCCATATAATACTTTTATTTTCACTATTCGTAAAATTTGCAAATGACATTTTATATGTAAAACAAAATATAGATACTTCTTTCTTTATAGTTTATTATACTTTAATTATTTAATATATTTTACACAATATTATGTAAACAGTGCGCGTCTATGCGTTTTATTATTTTACAAATCAATATAAACAAATAAAATTATACTTATGTAACCATCATTATATCATCATCACTTATCATAACAAAATGTTTAAGATTGAATATATTATTCCCGTAGTAATGTCGTATCACTTATTGTTTTTAGAATTAGTAAAATATAAAAAGGAAGAAGTAAGTAAAAATATTTTGAATGCTATAAATTGTTTTGTTTTTATATTGTCTCATACTTACAATAATGAAATGATATACATAACAAATGTAACCATTGGATTTTATATATATGATTTGATTTATTTAACTAGACTTATTTTAAAATCAAGTAATAGTTTAAAGCATCACGCTAGTTACATTATTCATCATATTTTGGCAATACAAATTTTATATTGTTCATTATATAACCCACACGTTACATCAACATGGAACGGGTACAATATACTTGAAATTTCGAATATAATGTTATATGTTTCATACCACATACATAAAGAATACAAAAACAACAACAATTTAATATATATTGTAGACTTTGTCCAGTTAATATGGTACTCCTATTATAGGATTATAGACTTGTCGTATTTTTTATACAGTATTCGAAATCAAATATACGAACAAACATTCACTGTATATGTATCAGTAGTTATCATATATTTGATGGGGTTATTTTGGAGTTACAAGTTAGTTGCAATAAATATCAAAAACTATCGCTCGTATGTGTCAACAAGTAGCAAAATTGATAGTTGATAATTGATAAATAATAATATTGACAACACAGTATTATATTAACATATATAAAACAAAATATAATTAAATATAATTTGTTTTATACCACTATATACCACTATATACCAATACATGGAAACTAACTACTTTATATTTAACCAATCTGGAAGATTTGGGAATGCGGTTTTTAGATATATGGCATACGTAATGTTACAAAAAGGTAGTAATCATTTTAAATACATACTAGACACGGAGTTTTCTAATATTCGCGATACAGACACTAAGGATAACGGTATGCCATATGCCAAACCAACAACAGTTATTAACGAAGATAATTTTTTCGACTTTATAAATACGGAGAATCCCGATAATTCAAATGTCTCAAAGTTGCCGACGAATACAAATATTTCATTGCACGGATATTTTCAGTATGATAAAATTTATTTACAAAACAAGAGTTATATATTGGATTTCACAGAACGACATAAGAACGACCACCTAGTTAGAACCGATAATGAAACGTATCTAACAAAGCACATTATTGATGATATGTTGCTAGAACCGGCGAAAATATATGAAAATGTTATACATATACGTGTCGGCGATTTTAACGGAAGACCTGATTTTATAGAGACAGAGTATATGTTGCAGTTATTCGACAAGATAAAAGATATATTTTACAAGAAGACGGCAATTGTTATCGAAACACCGACAAGTGATGTGGATATAAAATATCTAAATACGATATTGGAATGGTTTAAAGAGAATAGTATCCCTGTTCCGGTAATAGAATCGAATGACATGTTAACAGACTACAATATTATGAAACAGGCAAAGACGGTAATAAGCTCGATGAGTACGTTGTGTTGGGTAGCGGCATATTTTTCGAAATCATTGGAAAAAATATACATGCCAAACTATAATTTTTTCGATATAGAGGATAGAAAAAACGGATGTTTTAAGACGCCGATAGAAAATACGATATTGTATAATGTTAAAACGACAAAATTCGCAGATATAAAAGTAGTTATTTTGACACTTGAAAAATACTCACATCGAATGAACAAAGTATACGGAATAATAAATAAACTTTCTCAGATAGGGTTGCAGTGTGGTTTATACTATGGCGTAAACGGAGAAGACATTCGTGTTACAACAACGGAAAGCCCCACCATATACAAGTTGGAATACAACAGCGAAGTAAAATATTATGACACAGCTATAAGAGTAAATAGACAACGTATGACAGCAGGAGAACTAGGATGCGCATGGTCACATATGAATATTTACAAATCTTTATTAGATGAAGTATCGGTATCGGTAAATAAATACTTGATTTTTGAAGATGATGTAGAAATGGTAGAAAGTTTAGAATATTTATACAAATGTTTGTCTACTATTCCAAACGACATTGATATGTGTCATATTGCCAAGTCGGACTGGTATCCTTTCGTGTTATTTAACAACGTGAATGAAATGTGGTATGATGTTAAAAAATCATATTTTAACAGACTTACAGCATATATTGTATCTAAAACAGGCGGGCAAAAGATATTAGACTATGCGAAAGACCATATAGACGTACCCGCCGATGATATATTGTCAAATATGTTTAACAGTTATAAATTACGAGTATATGTTCCTTCGAAATACATATTTCATGAACCAGAGAATACTGTATCTATAATAGGAAACTATGTTGGTAAGTAATAGCGAATATAT
>SXGQ01693813.1_pt1 | contig 13554 bp, 14 predicted proteins | sample 3178371 | NCBI WGS metagenome assembly SXGQ01 (sample SAMN11356859, study PRJNA531348) | freshwater metagenome | isolation source: freshwater sample F1-20 | place: China: Fuxian Lake, Yuxi | collected 2017-12-25
GATCAGGACCTGCTTGCCGACCTCCTTGATGTGACCGAAGTGAATCGACTCGAGCCACTCGATGCCGATGAAGATCTGGTCGCTCTCGTTGCGCCCGGGCAGGTCCAGTTCCTTGCCCTTTGGGGCGCCGGTGCCGACATAAACCGCATCGAACTCTTTCGAATCCACCAGCGCCTTCAAGCTCGTGACGGGCGCGTTGTATTTCATCTCGACGCCCATGTTCACGATGTAGCCGATTTCTTCGTCGAGCACTTCTTCGGGGAGACGGAAGGCGGGAATGTTGATGCGCATCAGGCCGCCCGGGCGCGGCCCCTTTTCGAAGACGGTGCACTGGTACCCGAGCGGCATCAGGTCGTTCGCCACCGTGAGGGCGGACGGACCGGCGCCGATCAGGGCCACCTTCTTGCCATTCTTCGCGGTCGGCGCTTTCGGGATGCGGGCGGTGATGTCGTCCTTGTGGTCCGCGGCCACGCGCTTCAGCCGGCAGATGGCGACCGGCTTGCCGTCAACACGGCCGCGCCGGCAGGCCGGCTCGCACGGGCGGTCGCAGGTGCGGCCGAGGATGCCCGGAAACACGTTCGACTCGCGGTTCAGGATGTAGGCATCGTCGAACTGGCCGTTGGCGATCATCCGGATGTATTCGGGGACGTTAGTGTGCGCCGGGCAGGCCCACTGGCAATCAACGACTTTATGGTAGTAGTTGGGGTCCGAAGTATCCGTCCGCTGCATATTCCCGCGATTATATAGGGGCCCAGGGGCCTAAGGTGCCTGGGGGGCCTAAAGTGCCTAAGGGGCTGGGTCTGGTGCCGGCGCCGGCGGGGCCGGGGTCGCGGCCTCCACCAGGTGGTTGGCGCCCGACGCGGTGACGAATCCCCGCTCGAACTTCTCCTCGGTGGTACGGTCGAGAATGGTCGCGACCCGGTAGAAATCGGCCTGCAGGCGCTCGCGGGTGAGGTCCAGCACGAAATAACCGCGATAGCGCCCATCCACGTAGTGCAGGTGGGGCCGCGCCTTGAGGAAGCCGGCGAGTTGCCGCTCCCCCTCGGGTCCCGACCCGATGCTGCTCGGCGAGCTCACCGAGGTGCCGGCAAACTCCACTCCGAGCGATCCCTTCCCGGACGCCTTGTCGTAGCCGGCGAACGGGTCGCGCGGCAGATCGTAGGCCCACGCGCTGTGGACGTCACCTGTCAACACGGCGACATTTCCGGCCCGGGCGCGCTTGATCAGGTCGAACACGCGCGAGCGCGAGCCGCGGTAGCCATCCCACGAGTCGGGGTTTCCCGCCACGGCCCCGCTGGCGGTCTGTGGCGCGAACATCACCTGCTGGCCCAACAGGTTCCAGTGCGACTTGCGGCGCACCGACGTCACCACCTGTTCAGCCAGCCAGCGTTCCTGTTCGGCGCCAAGCAGTTGGCGCGCCGCCGACTCGATGGTGGCCGTGTCTTCGCGCCGGACCTGCTGGTCGCGGCCGACAACCCGGGTGTCGAGCATCATCAGCGTCGCGAGGTCGCCGAACCGAAACGCGCGATAGATCCGCGACTGCCTGGTCTGGGCATCCTCGCGAATCGGCATCCACTCGTAGTACGCCTGCTGCGCCGCGGCGCGCCGCGGGCCCCACTCGCCCTCGCCTTCGTCCGGATCGTGATTCTCGGCGCCTCCCGACCACGCGTTGTTCGTGAACTCGTGGTCATCCCACACGACGATGAAGGGGTGCTGGCGGTGGATCGCCTGCAAATCGGGATCGGCCTTGTACTGAGCGTGGCGCTCGCGATAGTCCTGGAGCGCAACCATCTCCTTGTCGGGTGCCGGAATTCGGCCGAGCGCGGTGCCATCGCCATACCGCCTGTTGGCGTACTCGTAGATATAGTCGCCGAGATGCAGCACCGCATCGAGGTCGGCGCGCTTGGCGAGGCAGGCGTAGGCGTTAAAGTAGCCCTGCGGCAGGTTCGAACACGACACCACGCCCAGGCGCAGACGGCTGACGCCTTCCCGCGGCAACGTGCGAGTGCGGCCGATCGCGGATCGGGCGCCGAGGGCCTCGAAGCGGGAGTAGTAGGTGCGGCCCGGCTGCAGCCCGGCGGCATCGGCCTTCACCGTGAAGTCGCGCTCGGCGCCGGTCGTGGTTTCGCCACGCGCCACGATTTGCGCAAACCTGGGGTCGCGCGCCACCTGCCACCTGACGCTCGCCGAAGCGGCCGGCGCGGTCGGAGTCACCCGGGTCCATAAGATGACGCGATCGGCCAGCGGGTCGCCGCTCGCCACGCCGTGACGGAAAACCGCGTCGGCGGTCTGCGCGAAGGCCGTCGCGCGAATCAGGGGCAGCGTGCCCAGGGCGGCGCTGCCGGTGGCCAGGAAGTCGCGGCGAGAGACCCTTCGCATGGGGTGAGTGTAAGGGGACCTGCTCCCCTTTTACGAGTCACGCAGGAGATCAAGAGAAATTGATCAACGTCCTCCTGATCGCATGACCTCCTGTTAGATAATCGGGCGGTGTCTGTCGTTCTCGGTTCGACCCGCCTGCTGTCGTCCGGCCACCTGAAGGGCCGGCGGGTCGGCATTGTCTCCAACCCCGCGTCGGTCGATGCGGATTTCATGCACATCGTGGACGCCCTGTTCGCGGCGCCCGGGGTCACGGTCGGGGCGATCTTCGGCCCCCAGCACGGCTTCCGCTCCGATGTGCAGGACAACATGATCGAGACGCCGCACACGAGCGACTCGGCGCGGCGCGTGCCGGTGTTCTCGCTTTACAGCGAGACGCGCGAACCCACGGCCGAAATGCTCGGGAACATCGACGTGCTGGTGATCGATCTCCAGGACATCGGCGCCCGCATTTACACCTATATCTACACCATGGCGAACTGCCTGCGGGCGTGCGCCCGGCACGGCATCGACGTGATTGTCTGCGACCGGCCCAACCCGATCGGCGGCCTCGAGGTCGAGGGGCCGATGCTCGTGGCCGGCTACGAGTCGTTCGTCGGCCAGTTCCCCATCCCGATGCGTCATGGCATGACCATCGGCGAGCTGGCGCGGTTGTTCAACGAGCATTTCGCGATCGGCGCGCCGCTTTCGGTGATCGACATGGACGGCTGGTCGCGCGAGAGCTACGGCGACGCCACCGGCCACCCCTTCGTCATGCCGTCCCCGAACATCCCGACGCTCGACAGCGCCATCGTCTATCCGGGCACCGTACTGTTCGAGGGCACGCTGGCGTCCGAAGGCCGCGGCACGACCCGGCCGTTCGAACTGGTGGGCGCGCCGTGGGTGCAGGCCGAGACGTTCGCGGCCGCGATGAACGCGCGGCGCCTGCCGGGAGTGCACTTCCGCGCCGCCGTCTTCGAACCGACCTTCCAGAAGCATGCGAAGACGGCGTGCGGTGGCTGCCAGATCCACGTGCTCGATCGCGCGGCGTTCAAGCCGGTGCTGACCGGAGTCGCGCTGATCGACGAGATTCGCGCCGCCGATCCGTCGGCGTTCGCGTGGCGGCCGGCGCCGTATGAATACGAGCACGACAAGGAGCCGATCGATATCCTGTCGGGATCGGCGGCCCTGCGCACGGCGATTGATGCCGGCGTCCGCGCTGAAGAGCTCGCCAGGGCATGGGCGATCGACAACCAGCCGTTCGAGACGCTGCGCGAACAGTATCTCGTCTATACCTGAGCCATGGCCACGAAGGGTGTCGTCCTCGACGTGAAACGCTCGCTGCTGATCCAGGCCCCGCCGGCGCGGGTGCTGGCGGCATTTTTCGACACCCGTGACCTCGCGGGCTGGTGGCGAGTGGTGCGCGCGGTCACGGTCGCCCGGCCGCTCGGCTTATATGCCGTCGAATGGGAATCGACGCCGTTCAAGGACGAGGTCCTGGGGCGGCTCGGCGGCGCCTTCCACGGCACCATCATCGACTACCGCGCGAACGCCGCGTTCTTCGTCGCCGAAGCCTACTGGCAGCCGCCCGACGGCGAGCCGATCGGGCCGATGGCGCTCGAAGTCCACTGCCGCCCCCACGGCAACGGCCGTTCCACCATGGTCTCGGTCAGGCAAAGCGGCCAGGGCGAAGGGCCGCGCTGGCAGCGCTACTTCGAGATCATGGGCCACGGCTGGGAGGGCGCGCTGCAGGAGATGAAAGACTACATGGACAAAGAGGCCGAGCGCACCAGGCGCCAGTAACGATGTTCAAGACCGCCACGCGCTACCTATTCGGCGTGCTCTTCATCGGCGCCGGCGCCAATCACTTCATCGATCCCGGGTTCTACACACGGATGATGCCGGCCTACCTGCCATGGCATGCCGAGCTGGTCGCGCTCAGCGGCGTGGCCGAGATCGCCCTCGGTGCGCTGCTCCTGGTCCCGCGACTCCAGGTGATGGCCGCCTGGGGCCTGATCGCGTTGCTAATCGCGGTGTTCCCCGCCAACATCAACATGACCATGCATCCGGAGTTGTATCCGGCAATTTCACCGACGGCGCTGTGGCTCCGGCTGCCCATCCAGTTCCTGCTGATCGGATGGGCCTACTGGTACACGCGTCGCTAACCGCGAGCGCCGGCCGTTCAGTGTCCGTGTGCGAGAACGTATTCGGTGATTGGTCTGTGTCCCGTCTGTGCCTAATCTGTGGCGCATGTGGAGACTTCTCGCGGTCGTCGCCGGCCTCAGCCTGAGCTCCGCGCTGATCGCTCAAGAGAACATCCACTTTCCGCCGGCCGACGCGATCGCCATTCGCGTGATGAGCGAGGTCCCGGCGGCGCAGCTGACGCCGGGCTTTCTCGGCCGGTGGTGCCGTATCCGGTCGCGCCACAGCCCGTCGCGATTCCGGACGACCGGCAACTCGTGGTGCAGCTCGGCCAGGCAGGTCAACCGGCAGGCGTGGCCAAAGAGAGCCGCGGCGAAACCTGCACAGTGGCGTGGCGCCGCCTGGCTCCGGGCGCGTCAGCGACCGACCTCGCGAGCGAGAAGCGCACCGCCGAACTGTTCGTCTACGTCGTGACCGGCTGATTTGACCGCCACTGGTGTCTCACGTCGCATCAGCGCCGGCATGCTCCTCATCATTCCAGGCAGCCAGGCCAACGTGATGCTCAAGGCCGCGGGTTCGGCCGACGTGGCGCTGGTCGAGTTTCGCCCGGCCCGGCCCTGACCATCGCGTGGGGGTCGGCCTTCGGCCTTCCTCGGGCTCGCCGCTCCGCGACTCGTGGGGCGCCCTTCGGGCGTGGGGAACCCCCTACGAGGCGGCGCAGCCGCCGCGCCTACACCCGTCGAATCCGCACGAAGTTCGAGCTGCCGCGATCCAGGTCGGCGGCGGTGTTCACAAACACCATGATCGCGTCGGCGGGCGCGCCCCAGCGCTGCATGGCTTCGTCCACGACGCGGGTGATCATGTCCTCGGTGTTACCGCTGAGGTCGCACACCATGGGCAGGACGCCGCGCCACAGGGCCAGGCGCTGCGCCACTTCTGCGCTGTCGGTCGCAGCCAGAATGGCGGCCTGAGGCCGTAACGCCGACAGCGACCGCGCCGTCTGTCCTTCACGCGTGACGGCAACAATGGCGTTCGCGCCCGAGCGGCGGGCCAGCGTCACCGCCGCCTCGGTCAACGCGCGGGTGTGGCTCACGTTCGGCTGGTCGCCGGCCGGCGCCGGCCACGTCAACATCGATTCGGCGTCCCGGATGATGGCGTCGAGCACCTCGACCGACCGCACCGGGTACCGCCCGGTCGCGGTTTCTCCTGACAGCATGATGGCGTCGGCGCCGCCATCGACCGCGCCAGCCGCGTCGCTGGCTTCGGCCCGCGTCGGCCGTGTCGAGAATCTCCTCGAGGTGGTCGATCGCCTCCGGGCGCTCGAGCTTGGCGACAATCGGCACCTTGGGCCGTCCCGCCTCGATCATGATTTTCCGTGCGCGCGTGATGTCGGCGGCCGCCTGCACGAAGCTCAAGGCCACCATGTCGACGCCGAGCGCGAGGCCGAACGCCAGGTCGCGGCGGTCTTTCTCGGTCATGTCCGAACGCAACGGCACGTGCGGCGCGTTGATGCCCTTGTGCTCGCCGAGCTCGCCGCCGTCGATCACCCGGGTGTGAATCTCGGCTGCCGATGCCGACTCCACTTCGAGCTCGATCTTCCCATCGTCAATGAGCAGGCGATCGCCTTTCGTCACCTTGAGGGCCAGCTCCGCATAGGTGGTGTAGACGCGGCCGGGGCCGCCCACCGCCTCGCCGATCGCCACCACCAGCGGCTCGCCGCGCTCGAGCGGGATCGGCTGGCCGCCGGCCAGACGGCCGATCCGGATCTTCGGCCCGCTCAGGTCCTGCAGGATGGCGACGTGCCGCTTCGCCCGCTTCGCCGCCTCGCGCACCATGTGGAACTTCGCCGCATGATCAGCCTGGGTGCCGTGCGAGAAGTTCAGCCGGACGATGTCGACACCCGCGGTAATCAGGTGGTCGAGAATGGCCGGCTCGCTGCTGGCAGGGCCAATGGTGGCGATGATCTTGGTGTGCCTCACGCTCACCAGCTTAGCGTGCCGCCGGTGACCGTGTCAGAATCCCACGGTGACGTTCGCCGACACTGCGGCCCTGCTGCAAACGCTGGCACACGACCGCGGCGCCCGGCGTATTCTCGAGATCGGCACAGGCGACGGCCAGTTCACACTGTCGCTTGCGGCCGCGCTGCCGCCGGATGGCCTGATGATCAGCATGGCAGCCGACGCCGCGTTGGCCGGCCGCGCGCGCAGCCAGCTGGCCGCCGCCGGCTATGCCGGCCGCGTCAGCGTGATGGTCGGCGAGGCCGCGCGCTTCCTGCACAAGATTGCCGGTCCGTTCGACCTGATCGTCCAGGGCGGTGCCGCGGCGGTGGACGAAGCCAGGCACGAGCGGCTGGTCGCCCTGCTTCGCCCCAACGGAGTACTCGTGACTGATAACATTGGCGGGAACGGCGATTCCGATTCCGTGATCGCGTTCAGCCACCGCCTGGCGGCCGATCCCCGCCTGCAGACTTCCTTTCTTCCGGTCGGTGGCGGCGTGGCGATATCGGTGAAACGAGCATCATGACTGTTGGTGAATGGCTGGAATGGGCAAAGGCCGACGCGGTCACGCGCGACCGGCCCGACTTGATCGCCCCGCTCGAAGGACTGGCCCAGGCCACCGAACGCCTGCGCGCGGCCGACTGGAATGACGACCCGGACAAGGCCACTCCTGTGGATCCCGACGACGCGGAGGCGAAATGACCATTGCCGAAATCGCCCCGCGGCTGGCAAAGGGTGCGGTCAAGTCCGAGAAGTTAACCGAGGAGTGCCTGTCGCAGATCGAGGCGCTCAACCCGAAGCTGAACGCCTTCATCACCGTGACCGCCGGCGCCGCGCTCGCCGAGGCGCGCACGGCCGACCAGGAGATTGCCGGCGGACGCTACCGCGGGCCGCTTCACGGCATTCCGCTGTCGCTCAAGGATCTGATCGACCTGAAGGGCGTGCGCACCAGCGCGGGTTCGCTCGTGCGCGCCGACCACGTCGCCGGCCGCGATGCCGTCGTCACGGCGCGGCTGCGCGCGGCCGGCGCCGTCTTTGTCGGCAAGACCAACCTCCACGAATTTGCCTTCGGCACGACCACCGAAGATTCCGGTTTTGGCCTGGCCCGCAACCCGGTTGACCCGTCCCGCTCGCCGGGTGGATCGAGCGGCGGCTCGGCCATCGCCATCGCCACAGGTATGTCGCTCGGTACTGTCGGCACTGACACGGGCGGTTCCATCCGCATTCCCGCCGCCGCCTGCGGCGTTGTCGGGCTCAAACCGGAATGGGGAGAGATCTCGGCATCGGGCGTGGTGCCGCTCAGCCGGCAGCTGGATCATGTCGGTCCGCTGGCGGCCTGCGTCGCCGACGCGTGGCTCCAGTACAACGCGATGGCGCCGGCCGCTCGGCAAACCGCAACCATTCCCGCGGCGGCGCCGCTCAAGGGACTGCGATTCGGCGTGCCGGCCGGTTACCTGTTCGATCGGCTCGACGCCGACGTCGAGCGCGTCGTGGCCGCGACCATCGCGACGTTACGCACCGCGGGCGCCACCGTCACCGAGGTCGCCATTCCTCACGCCACCGACATGGCGGCGGTGTACCTGCACCTGGTGTTGGCCGACGCCGCCGAGTATCACGGCCGGACGCTGCTGGCGCGGCCACAGGACTACACGCCCAACGTGCGGCTGCGTCTCGAGATGGCGCGCTACGTGCTGGCCGAAGACTACGTCCGCGCGCTGCGCGGCAAGGCGGTGATCGCACACGAGATCGAGCGCGCGCTGCACGGCGTGGACGCGCTGGTGCTGCCGTCGCTGGCGATTCCGGCGCCACCGCTCGGGGCCGCGACCATGCCGGTCAAGGGCGGGCCCGAGGCGGTGCGGACGTTGATGCTGCGCTGCACCCAGCCGTTCAACCTGTCGGGACACCCGGCGATCTCGCTGCCGTGCGGCACAGCTCACGGCGGGCTGCCGATCGGCCTGCAGCTGGCAGGCCACAAGGGCGGGACGGCCGCCCTCGTGGGGGCTGCGCTGGCCGTGGAGCGCGCAATCGCGGACGCCGGATGATTCGACGTTACTTTCACCGCTGGGAGCAGCAGCTCGCCAGCGTCAGCAAACATGAACGCCTGGTCCGCCCGTTCGAGTGGGGCGAAGACTGGATTGATGACGCTTGGGACAAACCTTCAGGTTTGTCGACGGAGGTGCGTGGCGACCAACCGGACAACGTGCGTGGCGACAAACCTTCAGGTTTGTCGACCGTGTCGGCGTGGGTCGAGCGCGTCATGCAGAACACCGACGCCTTCTATACGCCCGAGCCGGTACGCTACACCTTTACGCAGGCGCTGCCCAGCGTGAGGGCCGGCGGCGAAGAAGGCCTGCTGACCTATCCCAGCGGGTTCACGACGCCGCACGACCACAACAACACCGCGATCGCGCGGTACTTCCCTGCCGCGCCCATCCGCCAGCCCCGGCCGGGCGCGCCGCGCCGGGCCGTCGTGGTGCTGGCGCAGTGGAACTCCGACGCCAACGGCCATGTCGGGCTGTGCAAAATCCTCGCGAAGCTCGGCATCGCGTCGTTGCGGATCAGCCTGCCGTACCACGACGCCCGCATGCCGCCGGAACTGAAGCGCGCCGATTACATCGTCAGCTCGAACGTCGTGCGCACGCTGCAGGTGTGCCGGCAGGCGGTGCGCGACGTGCGGCTGGCGCTCTGGTGGCTGCGCGACCAGGGCTACGACCGCCTGGGCCTGCTCGGCACCAGCCTCGGCTCGTGCCTGTCGCTGTTGACGACGTGCCATGAACCGCTGGTGAGGGCGCAGGCCTTGAACCACGTCTCGCCGTTTTTCAGCGACGTGGTGTGGCGGGGCCTGTCGACCGAGCACGTGCGGGAAGGGTTCGAAGGGCACCTCGACGCCGACCAGCTGCGCGACCTGTGGCGCCCGATCAGCCCGTGGTCGTTCCTCGACCGCCTGCACGATCGCGAGACGCTGCTGATCTATGCCAAATACGACCTCTCGTTTCCGGTGGACCTGTCGCTGAAGCTGGTGGACGAGTTCCGGCGCCGGCGCTATCCGGTCCAGGTCAGCGTGCTGCCGTGCGGGCACTACTCGACCGGCGCCGCGCCGTACAAGTTCCTGGATGCGTATTACCTGGGGAAGTTTCTCGCGACGAAGCTATAGCAGGCGCATCAGCCGCACCAGCGCGTCGTAGATCGACCCGGCCAGCGACTGGACGAGCGGCGTGACCTCGCCCGAATCCATCGATTCGGCCACCGTCACCGGGTCGGTGAGCAGCAGCCAGACCGTGGCGCCCGCGATGATCGTGGCCATCAGCCCGACCATGCCGACCAGGCTGAACAGCCGGTCGCCAAGCCCTGACGGCTTCCGCTGGATCTTGATATCCATGACGAAGCGAGGATCATACACCCCGCAATCTAAGGGTTGGACGTAAGCCCGGCCGCTGGGGTTCGAGTTTGCTCGTCCGCCGTAGCCTTGGCGAAGGCGGATCAGGTAACCAGAACAATCTTGCCGAACTGCTGGCGCGACTCGAGCCGGCGCTGGGCTTCGGCCGCCTCCGACAACGGGTAGGTCTGGTCGACCACCGACCGGAGTTCGCCGGCGAAGAAGAACTGCGCCGCCCGCAGCAGTTCGCCCTTGCGGCCCATGTACGACCCGAGCAGCGATAACTGGCGCCCGAACAGGAACCGGAGGTCGAGGCGCGCGTCATGACCGGTGGTGGCGCCACAGGTCACCAGCCGGCCGCCACGGGCCAGGCACTTCACGCTGCGATCCCAGGTCGCCGTGCCGACATGTTCGACCACGACGTCCACGCCGCGCCCGCCGGTGAACGCCTTCATCGCCGCCGGCACATCCTGCGTGGCGTGGTTCACCACCTCGTACGCGCCCAGTTGCCGCGCCCTGGCCAGCTTGTCATCCGAGCCGGCGGTTGCAAACACGCGCGCGCCGTGCCGCCAGGCAATCTGGATGGCCGCCTGTCCGACGCCGCTGCCCGCGCCAATCACGAGCACGTCTTCGCCGGCGCGCAGCATCGCGCGGGTGATCAGCATGTGCCACGCGGTCAGGAACGTCAGCGGAAACGCCGCCGCCTCAACGAAGCCCACCGCATCGGGAATCGCGATCAGGTTCTGGACCGGCACCTTCACGTACTCGGCGTAGCCGCCGTCGCTGCGGTAACCCAGCACGTCGTACGCCGGACACTCGTTGTCGCGGCCGTCGAGGCACGCCGCGCAGCGGCCGCACGAGAGGCCCGGTTGCAGCATGACGCGGCGGCCCACGCCGTACTCGCCGCCGGGCGCGCTGGCCACCTCGCCGGCCACGTCGGCGCCGGAGATGTGGGGAAACGGAATGCTGACCCGCTCGATGCCGCGGCGCTGCCACAAGTCGAGATGGTTGAGCGCGCACGCGCGCACCCGCACGACCGCTTCGCCGGGGCCGGCGACCGGCTCCGGGACGTCTTCGTAGCGGAGGACATCGGCCCCTCCGTGTGCGTGAAAGCGTATGGCCTTCAACTTGGACTTCCGCGTCTTTAGATTTCCGGGGTCAGGGCCTGGTGCGGGCCAAGCCCGAGTTCAGGCAGTGATCCCGACATCTTATCCAAGTCGCCGACAATCACCGTCGTCATTCTGGCCAGGTCCAGGTATTTCCCGGCCACACGGCTGACGTCGTCCGCGGTCACCTGCGCCAGGCGCGGGACAAACTCCTCGAAATAGGTGTCGGGCAGGCCGTGCAGGGCCAATTGCGCCACCGATCGGGCCACCTGGGTGGCGGTCTCGAAGCCGCGCGGGTAGCCCTTGCTGACCGTCGCAAACCCCATCGACAACTCATCGGCAGTCGCCGGGCGGGTCGAGGCGATGTCGCGAATCTCGGTCAGGGCCTCGCGAATCGCCGGCACCGTCACGTCGCTGCCCACGCTGGTCTGCATCACGAACGGGCCGATGCCGCGCCGCAGGTCGAAGCCGGTGCGCACGCCGTAGGTGTAGCCCTTGGCCTCGCGCAGGTTGAGGTTGATGCGGCTCACGAACTGACCACCCAGGATGGTGTTGAGCATCAACAATGCGTGATAGTCGGGCGTGGCCCGCGGCGCGCAGGCGTGGCCAATGCGCAACTCCGACTGCGCGGCGCCGGGCCGCGCGACAACGCCGAGCCTCGTCAGCGGCATCGCCGGCGGCGGCGCCAGCGCCGCGGCGCGGTCCACCGTCATCGTCGAGGTGGCGGCGCGCCACTCGCCAAACGCGGCGCCGGCCAGGTCCAACAGTTCCTCGGCCGGACGATCGCCGACGAGCACGAGCGTCGCGCCGGCGGGGGCAAACAACGCGGCGTGCAGCAGGCGCGCCTCGTCGACCGTGGTCGCGGTCAGCGCCGCGGTGGTGCCGAGACCGAGATGGCCATAGGGATGGCGGTCGTACAGCACCCGCGCGAACGCGCGGTCGGCCATCGCGCCGGCATGGTCCTTCATCTGGCGCAGGCGCTCGAGCCGCAGGTTGCGAATGCGGTTGAAGTCGTCGGCCGCCAGGTTGGGCGCCGACACGATCTCGCGAACCATCGCCAGGCCGGTCTCGCAGAATCGATCCAGCGTCGTCAGCGACACCACGACGGCGTCGGCGCCGACTTCGAGATCGAGATCGCCGCCGATGCGGGCGAGGCGATCGGCCACATCGAGCGCCGACCTACCGCCGCTGCCTTCGTCGAGCAGGCCGGTCGTGATCGAGACCAGCCCGTGGCGGTCGGCCGGATCCGCCGAGAAGCCGCCGGGCACGAGCAACACCATCGATGTAACCGGCACCGCGCTGTGCGTCACGGCCCGGAGTTGAAGGCCATTCGCCAGCGTGCGCCGGGCGATGCGCGGAAAGTGAAAGGGCTGGTCCGGCCCGGGGACCGGCAGCCGGCTGCGATCGACCGGGCTCATGAGACGTGCACCTCGACCGCGCCCGGCAACGCCAGCTCGCGGCGGCCGCGCGGGATGACGCTCAACGCCACCGACGGCGCCTCCATCAGCCAGCGCCGTGTGGCGGCAGCCACCTCGTCGGCCGTGATCGTCTCGTAGCGCCGCCGGTCGCGAGCGAAGTAGCCGGGATCGCCGAGATAAGTGTTGTACGCGTTCAGCTGATCGGACTTGCCGCCAAAGCCGCCGATGGTCTGGAGGCGATAGAGAAACTGGGCCTCGGTCTGTGCCAGCGCCCGTTCCATCTCGGCGGGCGTCGGGCCGCCGGTGGCGATCTGCGTCACCGCGGAACGAATCGCCGCCTCGAGTTCGGTCAGCGACACGCCGGCGGCGGCGGTACACGCCACCTGGAACATGCCGCCGATCTCCCGAGACTGCTGGTACGCGGAGACGTCGGTGGCCACGCGGCGTTCGTACACCAGGAGCTTGTACAACCGCGAGGTCTTGCCGTGCGCCAGCACGTCGGCCGCCACGTCGAGCCCCGCATCGCCGTCGGCGAACATCGCCGGCGAATGCCAGGCCAGGTAGAGGCGCGGCAGCTCGACGCGATCCTCGAGCACGAGGCTGGCGCTCGCCGCGAGCGCGGCGTCGGCGCGCACCGGGTCTGGCACCGGCCCGGCCGGCAAATCGCCGAAGAACTGCTCGGCCAGGTCAAAGCCCTGTTCGGTCGCGAGGTCACCGGCCAGCGCCAGCGACGCGTTGGCCGGGTGATAGAACGCCCGGAAGAACGCGTGCACGTCCTGCAGCGTCGCCGCCCGCAAGTCCTCGGGCGCACCGATGGTCGGCCAGTGATACGGATGCTCCGGCGCGAACATCGCCGACGAGAGCGCAATGCCGGCCATGCCGTATGGCCGGTTCTCGTAGTTCTGCCGGCGCTCGTTCAAGACCACCTCGCGCTGGTTGGTGAACTTCTCCTCGGTGAGCGCGGGCAACAGGTAACCCATGCGATCGGATTCCATCCACAGCGCCAGCTCGAGCGATCCCGTGGGCACGACCTCCCAGTAGTTGGTGCGATCGGTGCTCGTCGACCCGTTGATCAGGCCGCCGGCCCGCTGCATGGGCGGAAAGTAGCCATGGTCGTGATGCGCCGAGCCCTCGAACATCAGGTGCTCGAACAGGTGGGC
>SXGQ01269279.1_pt1 | contig 13553 bp, 28 predicted proteins | sample 3178371 | NCBI WGS metagenome assembly SXGQ01 (sample SAMN11356859, study PRJNA531348) | freshwater metagenome | isolation source: freshwater sample F1-20 | place: China: Fuxian Lake, Yuxi | collected 2017-12-25
ATCCACCTGTGGTGACAATATCCACGCCATGCTCCCTCTCTTCTTTTGAGTTCAGCATATTTAGATGGGACAGCAATAAATCCAGCCTTGCAAAAAGCAGACATTGCTCTACAAGCAAAACCTGGAGAGGCTATATCTTCTAATACATGGGTGCAAATAGCAAAGTCAAATGGACCATTTGCTATTACATCATCTTTAATCTTTTGCCAAACTTCTGGGTGGGATATGTTTCCAAAGAAACCAATCTTGTTTAATAGTGCCTTGTTTTTTTCGGTTGGTTCTACAAGATCAACGTAGTGTGTGGTAAATGGAAACGCCCAATCATCCTGAGAATGACTGGCGCCAATGTCAATAACTCTTGAATAATTAGACTCGCTCAGATGTTTTACTACAACATCACGATCCCACATTTTTGTATATTTTGGATTATTTAGCATTTATTTTTCTTACCTCGTACATCTCTTTGTGGACAGTATGATTTTTCCTGTACGAATCAGCTTCTTTTTCTGTTGACCAAACAGCAACAGTTTTTCGATCTTCCATTAACCAATCACCAATTGCATTGCACCACAAGCCCCATTGGTCATGGGATGTCTTCGATTGTGTGTGACGCATCAAGCCTTATCTCCTTGTTTTCTGGCATAAGACAAACATCAAGATCAACAAATGTGACCTTGTCAAGCCATGTCATTCTTACTGTGTACTCATCACAGTTTTCAATTACAACCTGGCTTCGGATCTCATCATAATACGCATTAGGCTCTGTGTCGTTTGACGAGCAAGAGCAAATTGCCAAGATAGCAAGAAACGATATTTTCTTCATAATGCCTCCAGTAGGGATCGAACCTACGACCTATCGGTTAAAAGCCGAATGCTCTACCAGCTGAGCTATAGAGGCGTAATGCGTAGTCCCAGTGCTGCCCTGGTTTGAGCCGATTATAAGTCGGCCTGCGAAGCTGTCCGCCCACTACGCGAGAGTAAATCTTAAAGCGCATCGAGGGACTTGCACCCATTCTCAACCCTTGGGTCTAGAACCCTAGGTCCATATCAAGCCTAGCCGTTTATCCTCAGCCGCTTGAATGCGCGTGTCTTATTTTAGGAGCTTTCCTCAGGACTTTCCTCACCGCGCAGCACGATCTTGCTCTTTTTGTTGTTTACGTGCCCGCTGGCGTTAGTCATAAAGTAGTTGGACTTTTGGCGGTCCTCGTCGTGTCCAAGACGATAGTTAATTTGGTCAATTCCCATATTGCTAATTTTTTCCCTATCCAGCATAGAAACAATAGCCAAAGAAAACTCCTTGGCCTCGTTCTCATTGAACGGCATTGGGATATCAATATGAAGTCTGTACATTACTTTTGCTGTGTTGCAAAGGTTACTGTTACTGGACCAACACGCGCTTCAAATATTCCATTTATCTTTGCTACATTTAAACCCCAAACAAGAGGCCATACTTGAACAGTAGCAGCGAAAAGATTATTACCACAACCGATACCAAAGTTAAAAGTGCCAAGATACTGCATAAACTTATTGAGTGTTTTGATCATTTTCCATTTCCTTAGTTAATTCATCAATCTCTTCTTCCGAAGACACAACATCCTTAACAGCCTGAGCTGTTGCGTTCACCATTTCTGTTTGCTCGTCTGGATTTGAAACACCAGCAGCCTCTGCCAAAGTTGCTTTTGTAAAGGCCACCAACTGCTTTATTTTGCCTCCTATTGGGGCGTATGTTCCTGTACCTTCTTCATCTTTGTGAAGACCCTTTGGGCAGTTTGACTTTGGCATCCAAAGTCTTGGGCTATAGTCTTTATCAAGCTCCAAAGTTGGATCGTAAAGCGCAGCAAGGTCTCTTGTTCCACAACCACAAGAACCACAAAACATTTTGCCGTCTCTTGGCCTTTTTTGAACTTGATCGCAGCTTTCGCAGGCTTTTCTACGTTCTTGATAAACATCAAGAGAAACGCATCCGTTTTTCATTAGGCCAGAAAATGACTGCAATAACTGAGTCGCTTTGGCAATACTGAATTTTGTGTTTTCAGACATGACAAATTATTTTAGCAACTCGAGCATGGTTTTAGCAACGACCAAAGAAAGAATTTGTTTACTTCGTAAACATTCAATCCAGTGTACTCAGCAACAGGGCCAGTAAAGCAATTAATGTTTGTCGGAAATACATTGCTTGCGCCGCAAGGTGTCAGTAATGGCAGAATGCCTGTTGTTTCAAGCGATCTCTGCCAAGCAAACATATTTCTGTCACCAAGATACATAATGTATCCCTTCTCAACTTTTTCGTAGGCAAAAGGTCTTAGACTTGACGATGTGGCGGTGCAAGTCGATCCGAGTGATTGATATACAGAGTTAACATTGGCTGTAAGAGAAACCCCGCCTGAAGAGTGACCAACACCAAACACTGATATCCAGTGCTGGCTTGCATCTTCTGATGATTTAAATATTTGACCATCAGCGTCACCAGACGGAACAGAAACTTGACCAACCCAATATCTACTGATTGAGTTTCCTGCGCAGGAACAGCCAAGAGATGCCTGTGCGCAAGATGATAGATTTGGGGCCAAAATATCTGACAAAATCGTTAGCCCAGAAGTAACACCGTTTCTGCAAGCAGCCAGTGTACTATTCATCGTGTCAATGCTTACTTGCGGGAACGGTGACTGTTCAGTTGATGTACGCTGGCTGCTTGTGTCACCAATTGCAACGACCTTTCCACCGTTTTTAACGTATTCGTAAAGCTTTGCATTAAGGGCTGCAGCACTGCCAGTGCCAAGCCAATTGTCGTAACTTGGGTAGAGTGACGATGGCTGATTTGTTGAGCTAGTTAGTCTTACTAAGCCAAAGAAAACAACAGAGCAGGAATTAAGCGTTTCTATGCTGTCAACGCGAATAACATTCGCTTTTCCTTCATACATTTTCTCAAAATCTGTTTTGCATGGAGCCGTTACCGTTCCATTAAATGTGGCGTCGTCTGTAAGAATGCCTACATTGTTGCAGCAACAGACTCTGTGAGTGCTCATTTCAGTATATACACCTACAGATTGTGGGCAAGTACATGCTGAAATTAAACAACCAAGACTGACAATAATTGGCTTAATCATCGATTCCACTCGCATAAAGACCTGATTCGGTAAAATAAACGGCGTTCGCGTAATGAACAGCCCTGTGTGGGTCTTCCTTGATATGAAAAAATGCGGCTTTGTATGGATCGTATGTAATTTTTACTGCGTGTGGCGGAAGATTGAACTGGTCTGGTATGGAATGGAACTTTCCGCGAATACCAGCATGAACATTTTTCTGATTAGTCCTTAAAACCCTGGATCTGCCTGCTTGCGAAACCTTGAGGTGTGCGTCTTTGATTACAAATCCATGCGGGAAATGACTAAGCACACGCCGTATCTTTTCTCCGCGAATCGAAAAGCAACTCCTGTGTAAATTGCGATAAACAAATACAAGAACACCATCAAGAGCTGAAGTCCGTGTCATGCTGAACTCCAAGTTCGATTGTTAGAACAAGGTGGGCAATTTGACTCATTTCAACTGGAGTGTCACCGTAATTTTTCATAACCCATTCAAAGATTTCTTTCACAGACGAAAAATAATGGTTTTCTCCACCAATGAAAGGATCACCAATCATCAAGACATATTTTCCGTTTCCATCGTAATCAATCTGAAGTGATTTTTCTGCGTTAAGCATATTCGTACCATCCATTGTCTGTGCTGTAGATAACGCGTCTAATTTCTGGACACGCCAAGATTAGCTGCTGGCATGATTTGCAAGGTTTTGAATTCCTTAGAATGGGCGTTCTCTCTGTCAGAGACGATGAACTCAATCTGATATTGACAAGCGTAGCATTGTAGAACTCGTTTGACTTCTTTGCTTTCAGAATTGCTGAAAGTTCTGAGTGCATCGTTCCAAACCTGCAATTCAACTTAAGCGCAAGGGGGTGTGTCTGCATACTTCTGTTGACACCAAGGGCAATAATCTTGCTTCTTCGCAGAACAAACGAAACGTGCTTTGAATCAGAATCAATATCTTCGATAAGAGACATCGAAAGATCGACGCACTTATTGAGTCTTCGGATCATAGCCGAATCAAGAAGTAGCGATCCTGTCGCACTTTTGTCGCGATTTTGTTTTTCAGAATTCAACCCAGTTTGCGTCTGGCGGATTGTACTCATCGGTGCTATCTGGATCATCGTTGATAAACTCGTAGTCGCTTTCGTTCTCGCCCACACTCTTTAGTCTGTGATATTCCCATACTGGACCAGACGAGCAGTTCCATTCCCAAAGTACACTGCGCATGACCTTGATCTTTTCTTCAAGTTGCGTAATTGTCTTCAGCATCTCGTTTGGATCAGCAAGATTCTTATTAAATTTACGTAGATCAATTGTGTTGTCGTCGCTCATGTTACCATCCAATGAAGGGTTCTTTTTTCTGAAGCTCTACAAAGTATTCTTTTTCCGGGAAGTCTCTTGATGCAACAGATATGGCCTTTTTTAAGCCACTGTCATCAAGCACCATTTCGCAATAGACAGCCTCTTTCTTTTTGCTAACTTTGCGATAAACGACAAACCAAGCAGGATACCTTTGTGGTTTCATGAAAATCTGGCTGAGGTTTTACCCCCAGCCAGACCAATTATAGACTCTCGTAGTGCTTTTCGATGATGTCAGCAATAAAATTAAAAGATTTGCCGCAGTCATTCATGTCAGCAAGAGATTCATAATCAACATCAAGATCTGCGTCAAGAAGAGATCCGTTTTCTGCAATAATGCCAGACCACTTCATCACTTCGGTTGGAAGAGTGTCCTCATTCCACTTGTCTTCCTCTGACTTATATGCAATGACATCCTTGCCATCATTGCATCGATCTTGAACATCTCTTGTGATAAGCTTCTTCTTACGCTTCTTGATCTGCTCGATGTTGTAAAGTTCCGTAAGAACACCAAGACAGCAGTAGCACTTGTTTCCTTCTTCAATTGAGCAAAGAGCATCTCGCCCCTGCTTCCATCTTCCAGAACGGAGTTCCTTGACCCATTTCTTTGCGATTAGCTTCTTCATCCTATTCCACTCAGTCCTTGTTAATGTTGAAGACGATGTAAGAATTGTCTGGCATATCAGCAAGATCGCAAGACTCATCAAGCCATGACTGCTTCATACGCACATTTTCGGCGCTTCGTCCAGGCTCAACAGTATCGTGATGGTGCTGATCTTCAACGTAGGCGTAGTACTGACCATCGGTCTTTTCGATAATTAGCTTCATTGTGGTTTCCTTTTGAGGAGTTTTGGGGACCGGGCAACGCACCCGGCCCCCATTACCCATTTCTTAGATGAGAGCGAGAGCGGAATTGAACGCCTCGCGCTTCTTAACTGCGCCAGAAGACATCAGAACGCTATACATCCTGTTGTTTGCGCGATCAGCGTCATCAGTGCCCTTGGTGCTGCGCTGGTGATCGACAAAGCGAGTAACAGCATTGAAAGCTGCCCACGCAGTGCCTTCGATCTGGGCAAACTCAGTCTCAAGCCAATTATTGTAAATCTGATCACGCATATTTTCGGTGCGCGTGTTGTTCTTGGCGTTCTCATTGTCCGGGAACAGAGACTCAATGTAAGACTTAAGCTCAGTCTTGGTGATGTTGCGCTTTGCAAGAGCGTTCATCTGCTCATTGTACTCCTCAACTTGAGTGTTGACGATACCAAGACGCTCACGAGCAATGTCAATCTTGGTTGACATATTCTTCGTGTGGCGCATCTTGATTCCGCGCTCAATTGAGAAGCCATTGATGGCAAGGGTGAAGGTGTTGTTGCACACGACACGAACAAGCGTGGGCATCATGGTGACGCTCATGCTGCCATCGTGAGAAGTGGCAAGCATAACATACGAGTTGGTGACATCATCAGTCTTGCCAACACGCAGTTCGGCAGGAAGCTTTGCGAGAATCCAGACAATCTTGCCGCCGTGAATAGCTCCTGCGGTTTCATAGATTGCAAGCTTATCGCCAACAACACCATCAAAGAACTCAAAGGCTTCGCTGTTCTGGAAGATCTTGTAGTTCTTGCCAACAACACCAAGAACGGCATTGGTGTCGCCGCGAACAACCGCAAAGTTCTCAGGAACGTCAATCTTGTTGCCATCGCCATCAATTGTCCAGAGAGGAGTCTTGAAGAGCGAATAATCAAGACCGGCGTACTTGATTGCGTCTGCAGAAGTAGCAGCGTCCTCTTGAATGACGGTCCCAAGACCGTGCCACGGAACCATTCCGCGAGAGGAGAACATAGCAGCCTTACCAGTCGTCATGTCAAGCTTGTGGCACTCGTTCATTTTCGTATCCTTGATGTTGAGGGGGAGGGGAAATAGCGACACGCTACTCCTCCTCCCCCAGACCAAAGCATTCTAGCAATTATTTTGTTGTTTGTCTACTCTGTTTTCAGTAATTGTAGTAGTCGTACTCGTCACCACGGGTCTTCGGAGAATCGCAGCAGCAGTCTTCGCTGCAGCAATCATCCTCATCGTCGCAGTCGTCATCCCAAGAGAAGTCGCTGCCATCGACAGAATAGCAAGCGTTGTTCAGCTGCTCCTTGAACTCAGAGAGAACAAGGTATTCGCAGCAGCGCAGCTTACGGCTGTCTTCGGACGGAACGGAAACGACATCTCGCGGATTGATCTTGACGATCAGGTACTTGGAGTCTCCCTGTCCGTAGCCACGAACGTAATCAAGGCTACCGGCATGGAGACCAAACGAGCATCCACGGGTGCAATCATCATCAACCTTGGGACGGGGCATCGAAACACGAGTTCCAATGCCATTGAAGAACTTACCGCTGTAGATATCGTAGTAATCACTACGAACAGCCTTGTAAGCCAGGAAGTGACCGTCTTCGGTGATTGGCAGACCTTCGTGCTCAAGGAACTCGTAAAGCTCATTACGAGAACGGAAGGATGGATTAGCCATCATGTTCTCAATGAAGCGAATGAGCGGCTCGAACGGGAGATCCTCTCGCATGAACTGGAACACCCGATCAACAATGAGTCCGTGCATCGGCTCATCGTTGTAGTAGAGGGTTCCATTGGCGACGCGAACACCATTGCTTGAGACATAAGTACGAACAGCCTCTTCAACGTTGACAAGCTTGTGAAGCGACTGCCAGTCACGAGCGCGAATTGCTTCACGGCACTTGTTGAAGTTGGGGTGATCGGAGTTGATCACCTTCGGTGCTTCGCCAGAGAAAACGACGGTCATGCTGAGGTTGGTGCAGATGATGGATGGAGTGTTCATTGTAGTGGTTCCTTTCGGTTCAAAGCTTGACGATGTAATCAATGATTTGGTTGTTGGTCTTGTTGTTGCGATCAAATCCACGGATCATTGGAAGAAGAGGATATTGCTTTTCCAAGTTTTCAAGTTCCGACTTGAGATTAACAGCGTCTTCGTTTTCTGCGTTGATACCTTCAGCGAATGACGGAAACCATCGTGAAAGTTCCCTGATGTTATCATAGGAGCTGCTCTTTGACTTGCTCTTGTTGTCCTCCATGAATTTCTTGACATTTTCCCACAGGCCGATAATCCTCAGAACATCTGGCTTGTGAGCGAATTCGCTACTGCGATCAGAAAGAGCATCAAGCATACTCTTGCTAAATACGCCCATTCCGTAGTAGCCATTCAGTGATTCCCATAGGTCACTAACACTCTTGAACTGCACAAATGAATTGACTGTGGCGTTGTTCTTTAGCTTTTCTTGAATATAAGAGATTACATCAGTCCACTTACCGTCAAGGTTTTCAGCATCACTAGCTCTGAAGACAGGGATCTTTGTCGCGTCAAGAGACTCTCCAGAGATCTTGTTGAACGCCTTGATGATTGACAAAAATTCCTTTGCGTTGGACTTAGATCCGTAGATGCTGACAAAGAATTGATATGTCTTGATGTACAAGCCACCAACCTTCTTGTCGCATTGTCCAGGGTCGAAATTCTCAGATTGAGTACCCCATCCCTTCAGGCTCTTTTCGTCCTTCAGGAAGAAGCAGTTCTGAAGTCTCTGCCCCTTCTGTCGTGGCGCACGAATTGCCTTTGGAGGCTCAGGCAGGACACTGGCGTTTCTAAAAAGTGATGCGCTTAGATGGTTGTTCTTCAACCAAGAGTCAGCTGAAGTGACGCCGTTCGTGCTTGGATCCTTGTAATCAAAGAAGCTGATAAGAACGTAATACTTGTTGGTTGTCTTGGCAAGATGCGTCATCTTGGCGTAATTACCACGCTGCCCATCGTGATAGAAGATTTCTTCAACGCCACGATGATTAGTCTTGTCCAAGAAGATGTGATTTACTACCTCGCTTTTGCCATTAGGGTTGTAAAGACGGGCAGAGCAGAAATGTGTGTTGATGTCAATGTTTGGCGAACTGATAGATACGCCATTCCACCTCATCTTGCCGCCGATGATGTAGCTCAGGTGTCGATTGTACGCAGCATAAGCACGACGAGCCTCAATGATGTTTTTGCAAGACTTGATGTGTTGTTCTGCGTTCGCTGCAATTTCGGCTTCAATCTTCTTTACGCGATCAAGAATTGCCTTCTTGGTTGCGTCGTTGTACTCAAGCTCTTCACGGTTTGCGGAAATGTTGAGTTCACCAATGGCAAACTCGATACAGATTGGTGCGTTAAGGGCACTGACACTGTAGTTGTTGTTTGTCATGGTCTGTACATTGATTGGATATCCAATGTTTCCCATGATCGCAACAGCCTTGTTATCGTAATAGTTGCTCTGCTCCTTGTAAATAGACCAGCCATCTCCAGAAATCAGCTTCTCTTGATCGCTCTGGAACACGACGTTGCTGATGTTCAGTACATTCGGCTTGATCTTGAAATACTTAACAGCGCGAACGATTTCTCTCTCAAACGAGCTGATGTCTGAAATGTTGGCAGGGATCACGATTTCAATACCGTTCTCCTCTGTGGTTTCCGACTCAGAGATCTTGGCAATAGAACCAAGACGGGTTTCATCAATGTACGCGGTGTAAGTGTGCTTACGACCATCCTTGTAAGACACAATCGTAAATGAATCGCCGTATGCAAAGCCGCTCTTTGAGCCAAGACCAAGCTGACCAGTGTAGTCATTGCTGTTTCGCTTGGTACTGCGACCATACATACAGTAAACATTTCGGATCTCGTCTTCGCTGAGTCCACGACCGTAATCACGAACCTTGAACTCAGGACTCATGCGAGTAGGAGCGGTGATCACGATTGGTCGATCACGCATTCCATTTTCGACATTTGCATCTGCTGCATTTGTCGAATACTCGCGCACAACTGCTGCAATCTTGTTTGAGTACAGCTTGCTGCGCAGAATGTCAAAGATGTAAACAAGGTCTTCGTTTGACGAAATGCCAAACTTTGACTCTGTGAATGAACCGAAACGTTCAACGTTTGGAGGGGTGATGTTTGAGATCATGCTTTCCTAAAGGTTTCATCTTGCGACAAAAGTTCAGTCTTGACGGATGCTGTCTTTTTTCCAACTTCTTGAGTTGTTTTGTATGTTAGTGACTGTTCATCTGCTTCAGTTTGATTTGACACAGAATCCACTATTTCGGTTTTGATACCGAAAGACACAGCTATTCTAGCTGATTCTATGGCTGCAGCTCTAAAGGAAGTGAATGTTTTTGCTCCCCCAACTGCTGAGAAGGTGTTTCCGTTCCAGAAAAGTCCCAGTGCTTTATCGGACTTTATTTGCCTTATTTGCAATGCCATGATTGTAATACACTAGAGATGTTCCCTAATTACCTTTGTCATTTCAACGGTTACGTTCTTAAACTCCTCAAAGCTTTCCTTTGCGTTGATCAATCTTTGACCGTAACTGCTGCAAAGCTTAAAGTTAATAGGCTCGTCCTTGCTTTCGCTGCTCAACCAAAGAGAGCATCGCAAAATAGTGGGTCTACGATAGGTTTGTCCGCTGTATGTGGCAGTTCCAACAAATACGGAATCACAAACATAGATTTCGCAACCAATGGTAAGACCGCCATATCCTCGTGACCACATCTTTACCCAAGTATTGAATTCGCTCATGTCCATAAACGACATTCGCCTCATATTGGTGAAGCCGTTGATGCTTGGGATGGTCTTGTTATTGAACAAAACACGATTGAAAAGTGCGGTCACTGAAGTCCTCCGATTGAGTCAAGGCCGATTTCAACAACAGGCTCAAAGTCCTTTGCGTCGCCGCCAGATTCAATAACGCTGTTGTATTGTTCGATTGGAATTACGCAAATTGAACATCCACGGACATCGGTAAAGGTTTCGCCATCGTTGAGAACAACGACAGTAATAAACTCACTCATTTTCTTCTCCGGTTGCATCTTCGATGTGCCAGTTGTAACCAACGGTGCTTTCAAGACGCTGAAGGTCTGCAGTCAAAGCATCAATCCAGAAGTCAGCTTCGTTCGACTCAACATCCTTGATGTCGGGAAAATCAAAAACAACGATTACCTTCATAGCCAATGGTCTCCGTAGATGTTTTCGTTTTGCGTGTTGCCAGAACGGATCTTGTCAAAAACCATCTCTGTGAAATCAAATGACTCAACAAAGTTCACAACCCGATTGTATTCATTCTTATCTACAAGCGAAAAGCCGATACCCCAAGATGTTTCGATCCCCTTCTTGTCCTTCCTAGTGTAGTCTGTTAGTTCGATTCTCTTGATGTCCCAGATGCTTGACATATAGTCAAGATGGTTGTCGTCATCATCTTCGTCTTCATGGAGAAATTCGGTATAAACAACAACACGAATAGTATAAACTGCAGTGTCTCCGGGAACAACAATGTCATCAAGAACGAGCGTGTTTTCGTGCATTAGTGCCTCAAGTAAGCAATGGTTGCGATTGACTTGTCCCAACAGTTTCTGCAGTCTTCGCAGTTTCTACGGTCTTTTTCAATTGTAACAGGGCACACATTCTTGTGGCCCGTTGGATCATCAACAACTACTGATGTGTTTTTGAATCGCTTTGGCGCCTGCTTTCCGACAATATGTGCAGAAACGCGAACACAAAGGTTGTCAGGAATGTCAAAATCAACAGAGTCAATGACTTCATATTCACGGGTTGGCAACCAGTGAAGCGTGTTCGGTGTGTGTTCACAGACTTTGCAAATGTTGTAAAAGTGATTCAACGACTGAAGATCACCACTGTCGTGCCATCTAAACTCTTTGCACTTGCGCTTGAGTATAGTGAAAACGATTGCTGGAACCCACATTGGATCAGTTAAAGAATCAAAACGCCTCTGATTTGCCGACTTAACGTTCTTCCAAGGATAGTTCGAGTGGTGGCCTCCTTGCTTAGCCCAATTCCAGTCATCTGCTGCGTAGCAAGAATAACAAACAGAACCCTTGACAAAACGCAGAGAACCACCTGTCCTGCACTTGCTTGCAGGAAGACCATAGCCAAAACCTGGCATCTTTGATGGCGACGAAAACTTTCCGTAAACAAGATCAGCTTGCTTGATTGTCTTGAATCTCTCCAGATCCGTCTTGATTATCCCTGCATACCGTTGAATCTGCAGAGGTTGCAATACCGGAAGACTCTGAAGAACTGCTGGACTCTTTGTTACCAACACTGAAGCGTTGTTCGTAAGCATCAAAGACCTCCTTGACTGGCTTGTTTTGAAACAGCGCAGTTGCTAGATCGGTAATAAACTTTTCGTGAAGAATGATTTGGTTGTTCAATCTGCACCTTCTTTCTCTTGGTTTTCGTTTTCAGCGAGCTTTTTTAGAACCTCTCCGTATTTGTCATTGACTCTTTCAAGAGACCTTTTCCAAGAGTGATCCGGTGTTTCGCTAGAGTCGCTCTGTGGTGTTTTGTACTCGCCTTTGTTCACAAACTCTCCCAGTTCTCGTCAATTAGATCTGCTATTGAATTGAAAGAGAAAGACTTTTCATCATTCAAATACGCAAGATTTGTTCCAGAAACTTCTCCGCAAGTTGAGTTCATGCCAGCCCACTCCATAACTTCTCGCGGCAAGAAGTTTGATTCTCCAAGGTATGTTTTTTCTTCTGACTCCTCTACTTCATGCCAGCTGTTTCCTGTCTGCTTACTGTGAATGTCGCAAAGAACAGCCAGACAGCAGAACTGGTTCTTGTTAAGAAGAACAAAGCCGCCCTGCACGTATTCTCCAGATCGTAATGCGGATGTCCACATTTCAGCAATTTGCTTGTACATTAGAGTCCAATGTCCCTGAAGTAGTTGGAGTTCTGTTCGTCAAGAATGTCTTCCGCTTCGCGCTCTTCTTCTGTCATTGAGTTGTTGTTGACGTACTGCATCAGTGATTCTGCTCGCATCTCAATAAACCAGAAGTCCTCCTCCTTCATCTTTGAGCTTGCCATTCGCAGTATGTCATTGACGTAAATGGCAATGCTTTCCGCAACCTTCTTGTCAATCTTTGGATCCATTTTAGTTTACTCCACCGTGACGCCACCAGGCTTCAACAGCTCTTGCAGAATCTCCCCAGTCTTTGCGCATCGTTGGGTCTGAGTAAGTGTCTTCGTATCCAGCCTTGTACGCTGCAACCTCATTCTGGTCTGTAAGAGTCACAGGTTCACACTTGTAAGTACCCTGCGGATACTTGTGTGGGTTGTACGGCCTTCCATACCAAGCATCTGCGCTGCCTCTGTCGTATGGAGACCCATTCCAATTTGGGTGGTTGCTCATGTTAGTCATCTCCTTCATTTTCAAAAGCGTCATCCCGGTACATATCGTCAGGATCGAAAGATCCGTAGTAATGGTCATTCCATGCTTGCTTTTGTTCTTCGATGTTAGAGAGGCTTAGATGTTCTTCTCCGGTCTTTTCTGTGTTTTTGCCGCTAAGTGCAATAAATTCCTCCTCAAGGATCGAAATATTGTCTGCAAGACGCTTTTCGTGATCCATGTAGTTTGGCAGTTCAGCGCTCATGGAGCAGCCGTCTTCGCAAAGCGAGAAAAAGCCGTCAATCTTCTCTGACTCGACCATCTCCTCAAACTCGCCGTAGAAACTTTCAATCTTTTCTTGCGGAACCTCAACTAGCATCACGATTCGCGGCATCTGAAATCTCCTCAATGGTGACTTCTGAAACAGGAAACCATCCAAACCAGTCTGTGCTTTTTGACACCACATAAATTGCAGCGGTGTGCCCAAAAGACGGATGTGAAGTTATTGTGTCCTTTTTGTTGAATACAGGACCGTTTTCACGAATCCTATTCTTTGTCCTATTGCTTGCTTTTTCGTTTGGCGTAATTGTAACTAAACCCATGATTAGTCCATTTCGCGCTCACGGGCAGCTTCCATTCGGTGTTCTGCTTGAACGCTTTCGTGATGAATTGCCGCTTGAGCAGCCCAGTCATTGTCTTGGGCGTCCTCAATGCAAAGTTCTTCTATGTGCTTTCTTACAAAAGTGCTCAGCGGACCCATTTCGTAATAAGTCTCGCTGATTACTTCGTATGAGGAGTCCACCGATTGATTTAGGATCGAAACCACATTGACACTCAGAGGCTCGTATCGCCTACGAAAGATTCCAATTTCCGGCTCTGGTGGAAA
>SXGQ01539108.1_pt1 | contig 13553 bp, 4 predicted proteins | sample 3178371 | NCBI WGS metagenome assembly SXGQ01 (sample SAMN11356859, study PRJNA531348) | freshwater metagenome | isolation source: freshwater sample F1-20 | place: China: Fuxian Lake, Yuxi | collected 2017-12-25
GTATCCGTCAGCACGACCTCGACCTCATTCGGGAACCGCAGTCGCCTGCTCGTCGGGTCGAGCGTCGCGAACAGCTTGTCCTCTGTCAGCACGGAGGCGCCTGTCAGGGCGTTCAACAGCGTCGACTTCCCCGCATTCGTGTACCCGACGAGCGTCACGGTCGGCACCTCGTTCGCCAGCCGTCGCCCGCGCCGGACGCTCCGCTGTCGCGCGAGCTCCTCGAGTCGCGCCTCGAGCGCCGCGATGCGATCCTTGGCCCGGCGGCGGTCGATCTCGAGCCGCGTCTCCCCAGGGCCCCGCCCGCCGATCCCGCCCATCAGACGGCTCATCGCGGGATTCTTTCCGGTCAGTCGCGGCAGCGTGTAGCGAAGCTGCGCCAGCTCCACCTGCACCTTTCCCTCGCTGGTCCGGGCCCGCTGCGCGAAGATGTCGAGGATGAGCTGCGTGCGATCGATCACCTTGCTCGCGATGGCCTCCGCGATGCACCGCGCCTGAGACGGGGTCAGCGCCGTGTCGAACACCACGAGCTCCGCGTCGTTCTGCAGCGCCGCGAGCCCGACCTCGGCGAGCTTCCCCTCGCCCACGACGTGACGCGGGTCTGGTTGCGCCCGGCGCTGCACGACCGTCTCCACGACGTCCACCCCCGCCGAACGCGCAAGCTCGGCGAGCTCTGCCAGGGAACGCAGCACCTCATCGGAGTCGACCGCGAGGGCCGTGACGTGCACCGCGACCGCCCGCACCTCTCCCTCGGCGGTGTCGACGAGCCGCCCCGCGACCCCGAACCCCGCCTCGAGCCCCGCGACCAGCGCCTCCACGTCGAGACTGAAGGCCGAGAGCCGCACGGGCGCGAGCACCCGAGGCTCGCCGTCCGTCTCGAGATGCGCAACCTCGATGCTGGTCTCCCCTGGCGTCCCGGTCTGAATCACCGCCACGAGATCGAGCGACAACTTGGCGAGGTCCGTCAGGTCGTCGCGCGACAACCCCTCGCCCCCGACGTGGGTGTGCACGAGGCGCAGACCTCGAAGCCGCCCCTTGCCAGCGCGTTGCCGTCCGAGATCGGGCAGCAGCAGTCGCTCCGCATCCCCCACGATCACATGCGCGATACGCCCCCGACGATCAATGAGCACGCCGACCTGCCGGTTCAGATCCCCGGAGATCACCGCGAGCTGCTGCGCGAGCTCCCGCCCCACCACCTCCGAGGGACCCACCGACCGCCGGTACAGACGCTCCAGCGCCTCCCGCTGCACGGCCCTCAACCCCCCTGTATGCCCGTGAACCTGCCCTGAAATACCCCACCTCCCGCGCGAATCGGCCGCCATCCTGCCAGCGCAGCCACGTCCCGTCGATCGCGATGCGACAGCGACCGCGGCCCGCACCACGACCACGAGCCCTCGCAGGGTCAGCCCTCACGCAACGCACGCCACGGGTTCGGCAAACCGAACAACGCAGAAGCGCGCCAGCCCACCCCCGCCCTTGCGCCGCGAGCGTCCCCGAGGCACACTGCGAAGCGGACGGAGGCCTCCCCGAGGACGCGCCTCCCGGCTTGCCTTCCGAGGATTCGCTTGACATCCGCGCGACATCCTCGCTAAACCCGCGCCCTCCGCGCGCGTCCCGCCGTCGTCGTCCAAGGCTATCCCGTGATAAACACCAGCGTAACCCCTGCGATTCCCGCGTTCACGCGTCTCGGTCTCGGCGCCATGGGCCTCGTTGGGCTGCTGTCCGCCGACACCCGCGCCGTCCCGCCGGACCTCGCCGCCGCGCCGATTCAGGTCGCCGCCATTGTCCCACAGGCGGCGGGTGCGACCTCGGGCGACGCTGTCTCCGCGACTGGCACCCAGGCTCCCTCGAGCCTCAGCGGCTCCCTGACCCTCGACACGTCCGTCGGCCTCGGGACCTTCGCGCCCGCGCCGCACCGTCAGACGCTCGTGTCCACGACGGTGCTCGGCAACGTCGGCTACCGCCTCACGGACACGCTCCGACTCAGCGCCGGCATCTCCGCGACCTGGTTCAATGTCAACGACAGCAGCACGCCACTGCCCGACAACTTCGTGATGCTCTCGGACCTCTCGCTCGGGGTGTCCCACGGGCGCATCTATCGCCATGAAGGCTCGAAGTTCAACCTGTCGGGTGCGTTCCGCCTCCTCCTGCCGACCTCCCCGGCGAGCCAGTTCCAGAACCGCTGGTTCACCATCGTCCCCTCGCTCTCCGCCTCCATGCCGGTCGGGCCGGTCTCCCTCAGCTGGGGCGTGGCGTTCGGCAAGTTCTTCGGGTCGACCTCGACCGCGACGGTCGACTGCTCCGACTTCGACGACCCCGAACAGTGCTACCAGGGCCGTTCGGGCAACGCCACCCTCGGCTATGAGACCGAGCGCCGCGGCGGCGAGGTCTTCGTCCCCGGCGTCGGTATGAACTCCTTCTACGTCTCCAACTCGCTGTCCGCGTCCTGGTCTCCCACGGAGCGCCTGAACTTCGGGCTCTCGCTCGGTGTGTTCTCGTACTTCGGCCTCCGGTCGCTCCCGGTCGACGCGCTGTCGAGCGTCAACGCCGTCGGCGGCCGCGCGCACCGCGACCGCCTCGTCAGCTCGCTGACCGTCAGCTACCAGCTGTTCGACAATCTCTCCCTCAGCTCGGGCCTCATTACCGACACGAGCCAGCCTTTCGGCGCGCGCGGCGACTCCCCGCCCGTCGTCTTCGACTTCACGCGTCCCGCCGACAACATCACCTCGGTGAGCCTCGGTCTCACCGGCACCTTCTGAGACCGCTTACCAGCAGGTCCTCCATGCTCCATTTCGCCAGCGCTCCGACTTCGCCAAAGGATTCCCGGATGACTCACCCCATGCCCACGCGCGGCGTGCCTACCTCGCCCTGGCAGCGGCTGCTCCGACTCGGCCTGCAGGGACTCGTCGCCCTCTCGCTCGTCACCACCTCGGCGGCCCAGCAAGGCTGCGTCGAGGACATCCGGACAGTCAACCGCACGTCGCCTTACAAGCTCGAGAAGACGGCCTTCGAGGGCGTCTGGCTCTACATGCAGACGACTATCGACGTCCCCTTCAGTTCGGCCGTCAGCTTCACGGGCGAGACCCCCTTCGGCCAGTCGACGAAGGTGGTCTTCGACATCCAGGAGAACTGGCTCATCGCCTACCCGGTCGTCGAGACGATCGAGGGCACCGAGCGCGAGTGGAAGATGCTGCCGATCCGGAACTACTGGACGCCCGGCAAACGCAACGAGTTCGTCGACATGTACGTCGGCCCGCCGATGGCGCGGTGGCCGATCGAGACGCACTTCGACCTCGTGCGCAGCTACAACGCCTTCAACGGCGCCCAGTCGAACGAGCTCACCGAGAACACCTTCGACCGCCCGTGGTACGAGCGCGACTACTTCCGCGTCGCGTGGCACCGCCAGGGGCTGGTCGACTTCTTCTACTCGCTGAAGGGCGGCAATGAGGCCTACTTCGTGGGTGAAGAGCAGCCCTTCCACCCCGACGAGTTCTACCAGGACCCGAACGGTGGCTACTTCGACTTCGTCATCCGCTCCATGGCCTGGTCGGTCGGTCAAAACCGCTGCAACATCTACGACCTCGGCAACTACGACTGCGCTCGCGCCGAGGTGAAGGTCCGGCACAGCTTCAAGCGCTACGACCACAAGCGCGACTACGAGCCGATCCGCTACCACAACGACGAACACATGGACCGCTTCGGCTTCTTCCTGACCGAGCGCAGCGCGTATGACTACGATTGGGGTCCGACCTACCGCGGCTCGGTCTCGTACGCGAACCGCTGGAACCTCTGGAACGACAACTTCGATTTCAAGAAGCCCGTCGACGCCAACGGCGCCGAGCTGACCGTCGCCTGCTTCGCCGACCGCGACTGCGACCGCGACAACGGCTTCCGCTGCCAGAAGGCGCAGAGCTGGTTCTCCGAGGGCACCTGCGTCGAGCCCGTGCCGCGCGCCTTCAAAGAGCGCAAGCTGCGCCCGATCATCTATCACCTCAGCAGCGAATGGCACCCCGACTACCGCGAGGCGGCCTACCTGTCCGCAGACTCGTGGAGCGACGTCTTCAAGGAAGCCGTCGCGTGGCTCTTCCTCTACGAGGAGAAGGGCGTCGCGCGCCCGAAGGCTTGCACGACCCACGCCGACTGCGCCAACGGCGACCTGGTCGCAGACCGCAACGTCCGCTACCTCGACGAAGGCGTCCCGTGCCACGCCGACACTCACTGCGGCTCGGGGCAGGTATGCGCCCCCGATGGCTACTGCGGCACGACGCGCGCCTGTGACACGGACAACCCCTGCAAGGCTGGCCAGACCTGCACGGCGGGCGCCTGCCAGAACGCCGACAACACGCCAGCCTACCTCATCCCGACCACGACCGCTCCCCGCTCGTCGACCCTCATTCACGCGGGCGCTGCGACGATGGTGACCCACGATTACTTCCCGACCTCGGTCCGCCAGGCCCCGTCCCTCCCGGCTGGCCACGCCTGGGTCCGATTCGCCCACCTCGCCCCCGACGCGGGCGACCTCGGCGTCGCGATTGGCGCCGCCGCGAGCGAGACCGCCATCACCGGCGGCCCGTCGAACAAGGACGCCGATCTCGATCCCCTCGACCCAGCCACCGCCAGCTACATCGCGGCGGTCCCGGTCGGCTCTGCGGTCCCCGTGGCCGTCACCCAGGGCGGGGCCCGGGTCAAGGAGACGATCGCCGACTTCGTCGCGAACCAGCACTACCTCGTGATCTACAACGGCGATGACGTCATCGTGGTCGGTGAGTCCTACGGCCGCACCACGGGCGGCGTCCGCGGCGTCAACGCCGGCCGTAACAGCGGTCAGCTCGACTTCGGTCTCGAGGGCGCCAAGCTCGCGGAGGCTGTCGACTACCAGACCGCGACCTCCTACCAGACGGCCTCGGGCGCCTGGCAGCGCGCCACCTTCTCGCGCGCGGGCGGCCGCGGCGAGTTCACCTGCTTCCAGGCCGACACCCTCGGTTTCTGCGCGGGCTGGGGTAACGACATCAACGACGCCGACCGCGATCGCGTCCGCGAGATCAAGGCGACCCTCCCCGAGATGTTCGTCCTCTGCGAGAACACGTTCGACCGGCTCGCAGCCTCCGAGACCGTCTCGGACTTCAAGACGACCTTCAAGGACGCCCGCTACACCCGCCCCGACGGGTACAACCCCTGCGGTGACGCAACCCGCGTCCCGCATCCCGAGGAGCTCAAGCGTCAGGGCGACGCCCGCTACTCGTACTTCTACTGGGTCAACGAGGCGCAGCGCGCGGGTCCGCTCGGCTACGGTCCCTCCGAGGCCGACCCCGAGACCGGAGAGATCCAGGTCGCGAACGCCAACATCTACGGCGGCGCGATGCACACCTACGCCCAGTACACGAAGGACCTGCTCGACCTCGTGACCGGCGACCTCTCGCTCGACCGCGTCGCGACGGGCGAGTACATCCGCGACTACCTGAAGGCGAAGGACGACCCCCAGACCGAGGCCGTCTATGCCTCGCTGAAGGCCGCCAAGACCTTCGCCGCCTCGCAGGGGAACGCTCAGGCCGGCCATGACCACACAGGTCATGACCACGCCGAACTCCCGACGAACCCGCTCGACTTCGCGGCCGCGACGCCCGTCGACCACCGCGGTCAGGCGGTCGTGGCTCCGCAGCGCCACTACCAGGACTACGAGGTCCCCGAGCTCGTCGACCTGATGCGCGACCCCGCCCGCATGCAGATGGCGGTCGAGAACGCCTTGCCGCGCGTCGCCCCGAAGGAGCTCCATGACCGCCTCAACCGCGTCACCGAGACCCCGCTCGGCGAGATGATGGTCACGGACGAGGTCCGCTACGCCATCAACGCCGTGGCCGATCAGGAGGGCCTGTCTGCCGAGCAGGCCGAGGCGCTGCTCCACCCGACGGCGTGGACCACGAAGTTCGCGATGCAGCGCGAGCGCGAGCGCATGCAGACCCTCTCGAAGAGCCACTGCCTCTTCCTCGGCGAGTTCGTCGACGACGCCCTCTACGGCCTCGCGATGGACATGAAGAACTCGGGCAAGAGCTCGGATGAAATCCGCATCGAGGTCGGCGCCCGAATCCTGCGCGGTGTGCTCGAGCACGAAGTCGGCCACACGGTCGGCCTCCGCCACAACTTCTCGGGCTCGACCGACGTCTTCAACTTCTTCGACGAGTACTACAGCATCCGCGAGAAGGAGCTCATCCCCTGCCAGAGCGACTCGTGGTGCGACCAGTTGAGCGGCGAGATCTGCGCCATCACGACGTGTGACGCCGACGCGGCTTGCCCCGCGGGAACGCTCTGCGGTGACGCGGGTCAGTGCGTCGCGCCCGACGCGCTCAACGCCACCCGCAACGTCCCGACGGGCTCGTGCTCGAAGCCGGTCGAGGGACTCACCTGCCAAAACGACGGCCAGTGCGGCGACGGCAACGTCTGCTTCCAGAACCGCTGCTACGACCCGCGCGAGCAGTTCGCGCCGCGCTTCTGGATGACCGAGTCCGAGAAGGCCAACAAGCGCGTCCAGTACCAGTACACGACGATCATGGACTACGGCGCCCGCGTGAACTCGGACATCCAGAGCCTGGGCAAGTATGACTACGCCGCCATCCGCTTCGGCTACACCCAGCTCATCGACGTCTACTCCGACACGTCGGCCATCGACCAGCGCATCCAGGACGCGGCGCGCCTCACAGGCAACACGCCCGCACAGTACTCGTTTTACAAGAACTCCCGCTTCTGGCCGACCCGCGGCAACGGGTTCTTCCACCCCTTCAACTACATCACGAACTACATCGGGGCCGAGGAGAACCTGAAGCGCAACCCGGTGCCGTACCACCTTGTCCGGAACCAGCGCGACATGGTCGTGAACTCCGTCCGCGAGTACATCGACGTCGATTACGTCGAGGTTCCGTACGCCTTCTGCTCCGACGAGTTCCGCGGCAACCTCGGTTGCTACTACTTCGATCAGGGCATCGACATGGGTGAGATGGCCGCTGGCGCCACCGAGATGCTCTGGAACTACTACGTCTACGACGCCTTCAAGCGCGAGCGGCTCTACTACGGGTCCTACGGGAACCCGATGGGCTACTACATGCGCATCATGGACCGGTACTACCGCGTCCTCGGCGACGTCGGCATGTTCTACGCCCTCTATGACAGCCTGCTCTTCCGCTACTCCTGGTACACCGACTGGAAGACCTCCCCGCTTGGCGGCCGCGCCATGGAGCAGGCGGCCACGGCGGCCTTCGACACGCTGCGCGACGTCATCGCCTCGCCCGCGCCAGGCTCCTACAAGTTCGACCCGGCCCGTGACGCTTACGTCAGCCTGAGCTTCAAGAACGACCAGCCCGGCGCCGACTTCAACGTCCCCTTCGGAATCGGTCGCTTCCCCTACACCCAGTTCGGCGCGGACCTCGGCTACTACTTCTACGAGCACCCGATGTGGTTCGGCTCGTTCTGGGAGAAGCTGGCGGCCCTCGTGACGCTGACCGACTCGACCGCCTACTTCGTCGACACCTTCGTCGGCGAGCAGATCAACATCGGCATCGGCACGTCACTCGGCTACAACACGGTCTTCGCGCCTGAGCTGTCGAACTTCGTCGGCGGCATCATCACGGGCGACCTCGACTTCTACGCCGGCCGCATGGTCAACGGGAAGTACGTCCCGCCGAGCCTCTCGGCCGGCCTCACGGGCAGCAAGCACGTCGAGCCGTCGATCGACAACTTCACGATGAAGCTCTACTCGGCCATCTACGGCCTCGCCTTCATCCCAGCCGGCTTCGACCCGCAGTTCATCGACCGTCTCGCGGTCTTCTTCGATGGCGAGGCCCGCCAGTACACCCCGTCGGCGGTCGCGCAGCTGAACGAGGTCCGCTTCAACGACCCGATCGGCGGCAAGGTCTACATCGCCTACTCGACCAACTACGGCCGCTTCGGTCAGCCGAAGCTCGACGTCGCTGCGACGCTCGTTCAGAAGGCTCAGGATCTCGCCGACGACTGGAAGGACGAGACCGACCCGGCGACGAAGTCCCAGCTTCAGGATCAGCTCCTGTCCGTGCGAGAGGTCCTCGACCTCCTGCGCCAGCTCTACCAGGTCTACGGAAGCAGCACGCTCGGCCTTTGATGGCTTCGCGACTGGAAGGATGAACACGATGAACAACCTGCATGTGAACAATCCGCGCCGTCTCTTGTCGCGGCTGGTCCTGTCCGCGAGCCTGGCCCTTGGACTCGTGACTGGATGCGCGTCGCCCGAAGAGATCGACCGCGTCCAGCCCGACCTCATCAAGAAGACCGACCTGCTCGACGGTGAGTGGTACTCGCTCGGCACCGTCACGCGGGCGCCCTACGCGAGTGCTGCGGCCTTCCCCGGCCTCCAGGGCACGCTTGAGCGGGGTGTCTGGCGCATCGAGCGCAACCAGTTGTACTTCTACCGGACCTACGAGTTCGTCGAGGGCGTCGAGGCTCAGGGCATCCGCCCGAACGAGACGGATGTCCCGCTGCTCGACAAGAACGGCAACCCCGTCCGCTACGAGAAGACCAAGGCCGACGGGACGAAGTACTGGGTGACGCGCTACGAGTACCGCAGCGCTCCCATCAAGCGCTTCAACGTCCTCGGGCACTTCGACGTCCGTCAGCAGTACAACCCCATGACGGGCGAGGCGGCCAATGTCCGCGTCGAGGACGCCTCGGAAAAGTACTGGTTCGAGCGCGCCTACATGCGGGTCGACTTCGGCTCGAACTCGGCCAACAACTTCGCCGACGTCTCGTTCTGGTCGCATCCCGCGGGTGACCTGCCGGCCAACTTCACCATCTACGAAGGCGACGAGGGTCAGGCCAACTACCAGTTCCGTCTCCAGGATGAGGGCCGGTACATGGACTACGTCGTCCGCGGCTTCGTCCAGGCTCCCCAGGAGTGGCTCGACGGCTGGGGTTGGGTCCCGACCTGCCTCTTCTTCCCGAACTACATGGGGGCCTTCTTCGAGTGCAACGAGGAGGAGGTTCACATCCGGACGTCCTACATGCGCGTTCAGGAGGACAACACCTACGAGCCGCTCGACTGGAACGACCACCTGATGAACAAGTTCGGCTACTACCGCTCGGCCCGCTCGTTCTTCGACGAGCGCTACGGGCAGACGTGGTCGGACGCTCACCGCCCGATCCGTCGCTTCCGCATCTGGAAGGACTACCTCAAGGGCGAGGACGGCAAGCTCGACTACGCGAAGATGGAGCCGCAGCCCGTCGTGTACTACCTGTCGCAGAACTTCCCGCGCGAGCTGCTCCGCGGATCGAAGGACCTCGCCGACAACTGGAACGCGCCCTTCACCGAGACCGTCGAGGCCCTCACCGGCAAGACCCTCGACGGTCGCATGTTCGTCCTCTGCGAGAACAACACGGCGGAGGCCGACGCGGTTCGCGCGAGCGACGCCAACGCGCCGCTTGCGGAGACGGATCCCCGCTACTGCAAGGACATGGACCGCCCGAAGCTCATGGGCGATCTCCGTTACAACATGCTGTACTCGGTGAATGAGCCGGTCCAGTTCGGCCTTTACGGCTACGGCCCGATGCACTCGGACCCGATCACGGGCGAGACCATTCACGCCAACGCCTTCCAGTACACCGCGAACATCCGCCTTGGCGCCCGCACCGCGACCGACATGATCGAGTACGCGTCCGGCGTTCAGGACTTCGTGGACGTCACCCAGGCCCGCCACATCGAGACCCGCCTCCGCGCCAAGCAGCTCCGGGGCATGCAGAACAACCCGCGCCGCATCGGCACCATCGAGTCGCTCCAGTCCGAGGCGCTCCAGGTCGTCCCGAACGGCGTGCTGACCTCGCTCGCGGCCGTGGGCTTGCAGCGCGAGGAGGCCGATGTGGCCTCGGCGCGCATGGAGCGTCTGAAGGGCACGGATGAGTTCAACCACCTCTGGCTGAACGACGACATGGCGGCCCTCGTGGGCGCGCCCGTCCACCAGCTCGGCGCCTACACCGCCTCGGACGCCGCCAAGCTCAATGCGCAGGTCCACCCCGCCACGCTCGGCAGCGAGAAGATGCTCGCGTGGCAGTTCCAGCAGGACATGGAGTACGGCAAGCACGCGATGTGCAAGCGTGAGTTCTTCGACGACTCGTTCCGCGGTCTTTCGCTCGAATACAAGGCCAAGTACGACAGCGCGCTCTGCGCGGACCTGGCCGAGCGGGTCGCCAACGGCGCCGAGCTCGCCTTCGACCTTGAGGTCTTCGGGGAGCCCTCCCGCTCGTGCGCGGCCGATCCCACCGTCTGCGCGGCCGATGAGGTCTGTGAGGCGCTCGACCAGGGCGACGTCAGCGGCGAGTACTGCGTCAAGCGCTGCAGCGCCGAAGCGCTCTTCAAGCAGCTCCGCCAGGAGATCCGCCGAGTCAACCAGATCAGCCAGTTCCAGTACTGGGACCCGAACGCCCTCTACACGAACACCCGTGACGCCCGCGTCTCGGCGGCGCAGCACGCGTCCCGTGAGATCGTCGAGCGCGTCCGCACCGAGACCTTCCTCGATGTCTACGACCGCATGTGGTCGACGATCGCGATGCACGAGGTCGGTCACAACGTCGGTCTGCGCCACAACTTCGCGTCCTCGACCGACGCCCTCAACTATCACGAGGGCTTCTGGGGCTACAAGGGACGCGACAATGGCCAGGGTTGGGAGGCCGACACGCTCTTCACGTCGGACACCGACGAGCAGGTTCGCAACAAGATCCGCGAGTACCAGCAGACCTCCATCATGGAGTACAGCAGCTCGTTCAACGCGCGCTTCCAGGGTATCGGTCTCTACGACCGCGCCGCGATCCTCTACGGCTACGGCGAGCTCGTCGAGGTGTTCCAGAACCCGCCCCCAGCCAACGTGTGGGAGCAGTACCTCGCGGAGCCCGCCGAGACCAACCCGGACCAGTTCCCGACGCAGCCGCGCCGCATGCATCCGTTCGGCTTCGCCCTCAGCAAGGTGCACCACACGAACTTCCCGCGCCTCTTCGGCGGCGTGGACAACATGTACGCGCGCCGCGTCGTGAGCGTCGACTCGATCAAGGACGCCGCCAAGCCCTGCACCCAGCACGACAGCCCCTACGACAGCTCGGTTTGCGGCGATCCGACGTCCTTCTGCCAGCCCTTCCCGGACGGCTTCTTCTGCACGAAGGCCGGCCTCGTCGAGGTCCCGTACCGCTTCTGCTCGGACGAGTACAACTGGACCTCGCCCGACTGCCAGACCTGGGACGAGGGCACCGATGTCTACGACATCATCGACAACCAGCTCGCCGACTACGAGTCGTACTGGCCCTTCCGCGCCTACCGCCGGGATGACGTGCTCTTCAACCCGCTCCGCAGCTACTACGGCCGGATCATGATGGACATGTACGGCTTCCGGAAGCAGTTCGAGCACTGGGCCCTCGACCTGGCTCGCTACAACCACGGCGACTGGTGGGAGAAGCGCTACGGCACGCCGTGGCACCTCGACATCAACGGCGGCCTCGGCCGGACCCTCGCTGCGCGCCGCGTATTCGAGTACCTGGCCAATATCTTCGGTCGCCCGAGCGACGGCTTCTACGGCTTCAACCAGCAGCGCAAGGTCTACGAGCCCGTCGTCGACAACGGGGCGAACACCTACACCAACATCTTCCAGGTCCGCGAGGACGTAGGGGCGCGCAGCATCTATCCGCGTTACGACTTCGACGGCTACATCTTCATGCCGTACAGCGCGGGCACCTTCTTCGACCGCATGGCGGCGATGATGTTCATGACGTTCCCGACGACGATGTTCACGGTCGGCGTGGACCGCACCTACGACCTGCGCCGCTTCCGCCTGAACTTCGGCACGATCTGGCCGCAGCGCATGCACACGCTCTTCTCGGGCATCATTTCGAACGGCATCAACCTCTACGGGTGGTGCGTCGAGCACGACGGCGTCAGCCCGGTCGACGGAGGTTCGGGTGACCCGAGTCGAATCAAGCCTCGCCTCTGGTTCGGCACCGACGCCGAGCTCGACGCCTGGTACGCCAACTGCACGCCACTCAATCCTGAGCCGCAGTACGACTTCCCGCAGACCCAGTATCGTCTCCCCGCGCTCGCGGCGATCTACGGCTTTGGCTGGATGAGCTACACCTACGATCGCTCGTTCATCGATCGCAACCGCCTGTGGCTGAAGGGCGACGCGACCGGTGTCGACCTCGCAGAGGGCTTCGAGACGATCGAATACGCCGATCCGTTCTCGGGCAAGACCTACGTGGCCGCCTACGACCCGCTCGAGGAGGATCCGACGGCGGCGCTGACCGCGCGTGACTCGGTGCCAGCGAGCGACCTCGACGAGCACAAGACCACGTTCTGGCCGGCCGCCCGCCTCCTTGCCCTCGCCAATCAGCAGCTCGCGAGCTACGGTGGCAACCTGAGCGATCTCTCGAACACCTACCAGTACAGCCTTCTGCAGCAGACGGTCGGGCGCCTCGAGATCCTCCGTGGTCTCTACCGCTACTTCGACCACGGCTTCTGACGCACCTGGGGCCGCGTCGCCCCGTGAAAGCGCCCCGCCTCCGGGGCGCTTTTTTTTTGAGACGCGCCCATCGCCCCCTCCAGCGAGGAACTGCTCATGACCCGCCTCGTCGGCCTCAACGCCATCACCGACCTCCTACGCGTGGCACCTCAGGCCGTGACCCGCCTCTATTTGCCCGACGTGACGGGCCCAGAGGAGCTCCGCCTCGCCGAGCGCCTCGAGGCGCTCGGCTGTCCGATCTCCCGCGCCACGGCGGCGACGCTTCACGATCGCGCTGGCGGGCGAGGGGGGGTCTCGATCGCAGCCGACATCGTCGTCGCGCGGCCGCGCGGGCTCGAGGGCTACGTGGCGGGCGTAGGGGAGACCCGCCTGATCCTGGCGCTCGACCAGGTGACGGACCCCCACAACCTCGGCGCGATCCTTCGCAGTTCCGCAGTCTTCGGGGTCGAGGCCGTCATTGTGCCGCGCAACGGATCGGCGGCCCTCACCGACGCGGCCGTGCGCGCTTCCGCGGGCGCGGCGGCCCTTGTCCCGATCGAGCGCGTCACCAACCTCTCCCGAGCGCTGCGCGATCTCGAAACGCAGGGCTTCTGGACGTGCGCCGTCACGGGGGACGCCGAGTCCGGTCTGTGGCGACAGGACTTTCGTAGCGCCTCGTACGTCTTCGCGCTCGGCGCGGAGGGCGCTGGCCTTCGTCCGGGTGTGGCGCGGGCCTGTCAGCTGCGCTGCCGAATCGACGGCGGGGGTACGATCGCGACCTTGAACGTCGGGGTAGCGGCCGCCATCACGCTCGCCGAGGCCCGCCGGCAGCAGGCCCCAACCAGCGCCTGATCACGTGTCTTTTCGAGATGTCTCGGCTTTTGTTCGAAAGGACGTTGACATTCTCGGGAACGATCTCTAGAAGGCTGGCTCCGTTGCGCGGCGCCGCGCGGCCCGGTCGCAAAGTCCAGCCGCTGACGTAGCTCAATCGGTAGAGCAACTGCCTTGTAAGCAGTAGGTTGCGGGTTCAAGTCCCTTCGTCAGCTCTCGCAACGTTCTTTTACA
>SXGQ01604560.1_pt1 | contig 13549 bp, 10 predicted proteins | sample 3178371 | NCBI WGS metagenome assembly SXGQ01 (sample SAMN11356859, study PRJNA531348) | freshwater metagenome | isolation source: freshwater sample F1-20 | place: China: Fuxian Lake, Yuxi | collected 2017-12-25
ACGTTGGTGATGGTGTGGGATGGCAGTGTGTGGTCGATTGTGTCGAGCCCTAACGCCGGCACCAGCAACGCTGAACTGTATTCGGTGTCATGTGTGAGTGCGTCGGACTGTGTAGCTGTCGGGTACACGGACACCGGGAACTCTGTGTACGAAACGTTGGTGGTTTCGTTGACCGGCCCCGTGCCCCCATCAACAACAACCACAACCACGTCGTCGGATCCTGTCGCACCAGCATTCACCGGCTAAACCCGCGGCAGCACCTCAGCCGTCATCGGCTCGGTCGGGGTGCGTTTCACTTTTGGCCGAAACGCGTTTCACCTGACGTTTCTGTAAACCCGTCGACCTGCGGGTTTTGAATTACGCGCCATTCTCACGAGGGCGGGGTGTGAGTGGAACCTGGCGCGAAACTCGGCGCAACGGCCCGCAAGCCATGGGGGGAAGGCTCGTTCGGGGGTTCTGGGCCGGTCGAAACTTGCTTGGCGGTTATGTTTTAGAAGTCGATCGGCGTAGGTCTCTCGGCTATCTAGTCAAGGGGTTTTCCTATGGTTCGCAGATCGGTTCTCGCAATGTTCGCTGTCATGGCGGTTGTGTTGGGTTGTGTTGTTGCATCGACCCCGGCGGGTGCGGTGGTTGACAGAGCGGTTGTCGTGCCGAGCCCGAACGTCGGTGCCGATGACAATTATCTCAATTCGGTGTCGTGTGTGAGTGCGTCGGAGTGTGTTGCGGTTGGTTCCACGCAAATTGGTTTCGTGATTGAGACGTTGGTGTTGGTGTGGGATGGCATCGAGTGGTCGATTGTGTCAAGCCCCAATGCCGGCACCAGCAACGATCAGTTGAGGTCGGTGTCGTGTGTGAGTACGTCGGAGTGTGTTGCGGTTGGTTACGCGAGGACCGAGGACGATGTGTACGAGACGTTGGTGTTGGTGTGGGATGGCATCGAGTGGTCGATTGTGCCAAGCCCCAACGCCGGGACCATCGACGATCAACTGTTTTCGGTGTCGTGTGTGAGTGTGTCGGACTGTGTCGCGGTTGGTTCCACGAACAACGGTTCGGACACTGAGACGTTGGTGCTGGCGATGACCGGTCCTGTGTCGCCGCCAACAACCACAACCACGGGATCATCTACTCCCGTTGTACCTACGTTCACCGGCTGAACCTGCAGCAATTTCGCCAGGGCAACGCTGCTAGATAGGACCGCTTTTCACTTTTGGCCGAAACGCGTTTCACCATCTATTTCTGTAAACGCGGTGACCTGCGGGTTTGGAATTACGCGCACGTCCGAAAAAGGCGGGGACGTGCGCGGAACGTGGCGCGAAACTCGGCGCAACGGCCCGCAAGTCACTGGGGGAAGGCTCGTTCGGGGTCTATCGGGCGGTCGAAAGTTCAGTTAGATCAAACCGAAGTTTCGAGTGGTGTTTAGGCGCGCTGAAGCCACCCGATCCGAAGTTTCGGGTGGCTTCAGGTTCAGGTCCTTTCGGGTGGGCGCCAGTTCCCGAAGAGTTCATCGAGGGAAGCGCCGGTGCCCGGAGCGAGTGGCGCGCAGCGCTCGAGTGCGTCGGCGTTCCTCAGCGATCTCGTCTTCGGTTGAATTGTGTCGGATTCGCCCGGTGGGTCGCTGCGCAGATCTCCGTTTTGCCGCGTCAGTTCGACGGAGTCAGCGTGACCACGCCGCGCTCAACGGCGGCGGTCTGCACGAACGAACCATCGGTGACGGTGAAGACGAACACGGGACCGCTCCGGATCTGGCCGTCGGCATCGAACGACAACTGCTTGGTGATCCCTTCCACATCGGAATCGTCGAGGGCCTTCGCCATCTGGGCACGGGAACGCGCGCCGTTCACGATCGCGTCGAGCACCAGTCGAGTCGCATCGGCGTATTCGGTGGCGTAGGCGGGAGGACTGGAGCCGGTGCGACGTTCGAAAGCGCGGCTGAAGTCGCGCGCGGCGCTGCTCGAACCGCCCCCGATGGTGCATGGACACGTGACGATCGCGCCACGAGTGGCGTTCCCTGCGAGCGAGATGAACTCGGGCTGGAACACACCATCGCCGGCGACGAAGGATGCTTTGATGCCGGCGTCGCGCAACTGTCGCACCAGTCGAGCGGCCGGGTCGGTGACGCCACCGAAGTAGACAGCATCGGCGCCGAGTGATTGCACGGACTCGACGGCGGAGCGATAGTCGAGGCGGTCGGCCTCGATCTGTAGGCGCGGCGCAACGACCACGCCGCGGCTGCCGAGCGCGGTGGTGACCAGATCGGCGAGTCCCCTGCCGTACAGGCTGCCGTCATCGATGACGGCGACGGACTTCACCGCCAACTGATCGACCATGAAGGCGGCCGCTGCCGGTGCCTGTGTTGCGTCGTCGACGACGACGCGATGGAAGAACCGCCATCCCTTCGTCCCGAGTGCCGAGTTCGTCGCCGAAGCGGTGATGACAGGAACGCCGGCGGCCTCGAGGATCGGCATGGCCGCTGCAGTCTCACCCGAGAACGCTGGTCCGACGACGGCGACGATCTGCGGGTCCTCGGCGATCGCTTCGGCGAGCGCCGCAGCACGCGTCGGATCAGCGCGGGTGTCGAACGTGACGAGACCCACGGGACACTTGGCGAGAGGCCCCGACTCCGACGCCACCGAAAGTGCCGTCTCGATCGCGCTGCGGAACGACCGACCGTTCGCGCCGTCACTGCCGGTGATCGGGCCCATGAACGCGATCGCGCGCTGCGGACAACTGCTCGATGCATCGTTGCTGCCACAGGCCGGCGCCAGCAGCGCGACGACACCGGCGATCGCGACTGCTGCGAGCGACGACCGGACACGACGAGAGCGCAAACGTGATCGGTTCATCCGTTGCCCTTCGCCCGGCGGCGCATCTCGGCCGCACGACCTTCGAGGTCTCGGAAGAAGTCGCTGTCGGTGACCTCCTCGACCTCCTTGCGACGACGCTCCTGATCGACCTCGACCTTCAACGACCGAACCTGCTCCTTCAACCTCCGTTCACGCACTGCGACCTGTTCGGCCATTCGTGCGAACACCCGTGCCAGGCGACCGATGTCGTCATGTGACCTCCCGATCCGCTGCAACTCGTCGTCGTCGGGTGGAGCACCGTCCTCGACCGCTCGGGCGGCGCGTGTGAGCGCGCCGATCGGTCGCGACAGGCGACTGGCGACGAGGAGGGCTCCGATCGCTGCGAGGATGCCGACGACGAGCAGAGCGATGGTGATGGTGTTCACGAGTCGATCGATCGGAGCCATGAACGCCCGACGGGGTTGCGTGACGATCGCAGTCGCTGCGCCTGCGGTGGTCGCCCACGCTGCGACCTGATCACCGCGACCGGAGAGCGCGGTCCGAGCCACGCTTCCCTTCGGCTCCGACGAGATCTCGGTGGCCACCGTCGTCATTCCCAATTCATCGAGCGTGCGTCCCTGCAGGCGACCATCGCGTGCTGTGATGACGGTGCCAGCGTCGTCGACGAGGATCGCTTGGCCGCCCGGACCGAGCGGGGCCTGATTGAGGGCGAACAGGAGGTCGTCACCGCTCACCTGCAGCGCCGCAACTCCGACGACTGCGGCACCGGGTCGACGAGCGGGAGCGGCGACGGTAACGAATGATCGACCACCAGTGGCGGTGAGCTCGCCGATCGCCGGCTTGCCGGCAACGGCCTGCACGAACCACGGTTCGGTTGTCACCGACGTACCCAGCTGGTCGGTCGGTCCGGCGACGATGGTTCCCTTCGAGTCGGCGACGAGCGTCGCGACGACATCGGGGGCGCCGCCGAGGGAAGGTGCGCTTCCACCATCGGCCAGGAACTCGACGACTGTGGGGTTGGTGCCCAACTGATCGGCACGCGCGGCGACACCGTTGAGGTACTCGTCGACTGCAGCAGCGCCCACGGTCGCTGCACCCTCGGCGGCGCCGAGCTCCGATGCCTCCACTGCTCCTTGACCAGTGCGCGTCGCCATGACGGAGACCAGCGCCATCGGCACGAGTGTGGCGAGCACGAGCGTGACGCCGAGTCTCGCTCCGAGGCTCCACCGTCGAGGATCGATGACTCGTCGGAGTGGGGAGCTGCGCGACGCTCCGACGAGCGGAGCCGTCTCGTCTGGAGGGGGAGCAGTGGTCACGGGTCTCCGGATCGATAGTGCTCGCTGTGGCAGTGTCCGACGACACCAGTCGAAACATGATAGGCAGACGCCATGACGACTCTTGTGTCCATCCATTCCTTCCGTGGCGGTACCGGCAAGAGCAACACCTCCGCCAACCTCGCCGCCCAGCTCGCCCGCACCGGTGCGCGGGTGGCGGTAATCGACACCGATATCCAGTCACCCGGCATCCACGTCCTCTTCGGCTTCGACGAGGACGACCTGGGTACCACCCTCAACGACTACCTGCATGGCGCGGCGCCGATCGAGGCCGCCGCCCACGAGGTCACGGACCAGATCGGCGCCGCGACCGACGGTGCGGCGCTGTTCCTGGTGCCATCGAGCATCAAGGCGTCCGAGATCGCCCGCATCCTGCGCGAGGGCTACGACGTCGGTCGACTCAACGATGGATTCCGGGAACTTGGAGAGGCGCTGAACCTCGACTACCTCCTCGTCGACACGCATCCCGGTCTGAACGAGGAGACGCTCCTGTCCATCACGGTGTCGGACGTCCTGATCCTCATCTTGCGTCCCGACAAGCAGGACTTCCAGGGCACTGCCGTCACCGTCGACGTGGCCCGCCGTCTCGATGTCCCCGAACTCCTGCTGCTGGTGAACAAGGTGCCGTCGTCGGTCGATCGCGACACGCTCGCTCGCGATGTGGCCGAGGCCTACCAGTCCGAGGTCGGCGGCGTGCTCCCGCTTAGCGAGGCGGTCGTCGAGAACTCATCGGGTGCGCTGTTCAGCATCACCAACCCCGACGAGGAGTGGTCGAAGACCCTCGTGGCACTCGCGGCGCGCATCGCCGAGCGGTCGTGAGCGACGACGGCCTGTTCAGCCGCGACGAGATCCTCGCTGGCGGAGCGTCATCTGGCGATGTCCGCCGCGCCCGGTCGTTGGTGTACCTGATCGAGCAGGAAGCGCAGCGGGCCTCGGACCTGCAGCGGGCGGTCACCGCGTCGGCGATGTTGGCCAACCAATCCGCGTACATGTCGTTGGAGTCGATGCTCGACCCCGAGGCCCTGCGTGGCTCGCTCCCCGGCGAATCGGACGAAGCGTTCGTCGAATCGTTCCGAGCGGCCCGACGGTCGGCGAACAGTCCGCAGCTGAAACTCATCGAACGCCACACGCGTGAGTGGATCGTGCTCGTTCCACCTCGCGTCGATCTGCGCGCTCGAACCTTCGACCTCCTCTGTCAGCGGTACGAGATCAATCGCAAGAAGTGCAGTCGGATATGTGCGGCGTTCGGCGTGGACGATCCGGCATTCGCCGAGACGTTCGCACGCGTTGCGCAACGTCCGCTCGACGAAGCCTGTCCGACCGGTGGCGGGGGGCTGTTCTCGCGCTTCCGCAAGAGCTGAATCCACCTCGACTCGCGCCATGTCTGCTCCATCACCGCCGCACACCGCTCCACCGCTGTTCCAGCTGCTCCTCGACGGCGACAGCGGACGGATCGCTGTCGCGGGAGCAGCCACCGAGGAGGTGGGGCGGAGTCTGGGCCTCTCCCCGCTGGAGGCGGGACGGGTCCGCGTCCTCGTCGAGGCACTCGTCGCCGACGCCGTCGAGCGGATCACCTCGCGCGTCGACGAGCCGGTGACGGTCACCGGGACACTCGAGGGCACGCTCCTCCGACTCACGGTGTGTGATCAGGGGGCGCCGACCGATCACTCCTCGCTCCCAGCCGTCGCCTCGGCCCTGCTCGACGCAGGAGTCGCCGAGGGTCTCCGCATCGATCCTCCCGGCCCGCACGGCAACCGGGTGGCGGTGGACGTCGCCCTTCCCTCCCATCTCGAGACAGTCGTCGGTGATGAGCGCGTCGACGGCGACGATCTCGCGCCGTCCGATGAGCAGTTGCACTACCGGCGCATGCGACCGGACGAGGCCCTCGCGCTCTCCCGCGGCATCCACAGTTGCTACGGCTACAGCTATCCCGATCTCGTCTACTACTTCCCCGAGCGTCTGGCCTCTCGAGTCGACTCAGCGGACTGGGACTCGTACGTTGCGGTGAATCCTGCCGGCGACATCGTGGCCCATCTCGAGCAGGACTTCCGCGATGACGGACACATCGTCCATGTCGGCGGCGCGTTCACCGACCCGCGCTATCGCGGTCGCAACCTGTTGCTCAAGCTCTCCGAGTCTGCGATCCGCGATCGCGAGGAGCGGAACCCAGGCCCCGTCATCCGTTACAGCGAAGCGGTCACGACCCATCCGATCACGCAGCGCATCGGTCTCAGTGAGGGACAGATCGAGTGCGGGATCCTCCTCGGGTGGATACCGGCCCTTCGACAGGAGGGGTTCAACGACGAGGTCGTCGGACTGCAACGCGCCTCGGTCCGTCCCGGCGTGATGTTCATCGGTCCTCCCGAGCAGAGGACGGTGCACCCGCCGGCGTTCGTCGCCGACTACGTGCGACGGGTGATCGAGCAGCACGACCTGCCCCGATCCGTGGAGGCCCCGCGTCCCCGATCGCTGGAGGAGGCGCCCGATCGCACCCTGCGCGTGGTCGAGGTTGATCGGGAGATGGCGGCGGCCTCGATCATGGTCATCACCATCGGGCGTGATCTGGGCGACGTCCTCGCCGCCGATCTCCAGACGCTGCAGGGCCAGGTCGTGCACGTTGAACTCCGCCTGCCGGCAGGGGATCCCGTGCTGTCGGTCGCGGCGGCTGGTCTCGACGAACTCGGCTTCGTGTTCTGCGCGTACCTGCCCGAGTACCGCGCCGCCGGGGACGAACTGCGACTCCAGTGGTTGCCGAACGCACAGTTCGATCCGGACGCACTGGTGCTGCACACCGAGTTCCTGCAGGAACTCGTCGCCGATGTCATCGCCGACGTCCAGGCGGCCAAGGATCGAGATGTCGATCAACGTCGCCGTCGGGCGACGACCCGACGGATCTTCGCGGCGTTGGACTGAGCTCTCTATCGGCTGCTGGCGTCAGGGGACCATCGAGCCAGACCGAGGCGATCACGACACCGACGAAGGCCTGCGGCGCACCGAACCAGGCCACCGTGTCCTCATTGGTGCGGGGCCCGCTTCGATGACGAGATATGCAATAGGCAACTCCGGCCGTGCCGCTGTGTCGGCAGCCCAGCCAATGCCCATTCGCGCAGACCTCGCAGCGATGCTGGAGCGGGCAGGTGAGCGATCGCACTGACGCGCTACCGGTTCCATGACGATGAGTTCTCGAAACACCCCTAACCACCGGTCGCGTCATGGCTGGCTAATTCCTTGAGTGCAGATCATTTAGATGTCGATGGAACCGCGTTTCACTTTTGGCCAAAACGCGTTTCACCATCTATTTCTATAAACGCGTTGACCTGCGGGTTTGGACGTTCGTGCACATCCCACGAGGGCGGGGTGTGAGTGGAACCTGGCGCGAAACTCGCTGCTCACTAGAGACTTGAGGCGATGGCGTCGTTCCTTAGACGCGCTCGAACATCGACACTTCGGCGGTGAAAGCCTCAAACATCTGCGCGGTGATGGAGGGCCTGGTCCTGCCGATCGCGGTGATCAGGTCGTCGCCCGTCACTACGACCGATTGCGTTGTCGACCTCGCCCGCGCAAATGCTTCTGCGGCGGCGCGCTGTGCGGCAAGATCCACGTCGCCGGGGGTGAAGCCCGAACACCCCTCGGCAAGCACCGACGGGTCGACCCCTGCCGCCAGGGTCATGCTGTCAAGCGCCTGAGTCCACAGCATGGTCAGTGCGGTCATGTCGGGCGGGCCGATACCCATCACGAGGTCGAACCGTCCCGGACGCAATACGGCGGGGTCGATTGTCTCTACGAAGTTGGTCGCACAGATCAGGAGCTTCCCGGGCCGACGCCGAAAGTCTGGAATGCACTTCAGTAATTCGTTGACCACGCCTGCGGATGCGGGGCGACTTTCACGGGCAGGCGCGATCTCGTCGAACTCATCGATGAAGATCACCACGTGATCAAGTTGGCCCAGCTCCAGGAAGGCTTCACGGAGCTCGTTCGCAAGAGTCCCGTCGCCACTCGACAACTTGGAGGGCAACAGCTCGACGAATGGCCATCCGAGGCGACCTGCCGTGGCTTTGGCAAAGGTGGTCTTGCCGGTGCCGGGTGGTCCAAACATGAGAGCGGTCGCAGGTGGACGCAGACCGATTTGCGCTGCGAGTGCTGGATCCGAGAGCGGCGCAACGATCCGCTGATCGATAAGCGTTTTTTCGCGTTCCATGCCGGCGGCAAGGTCCCACAGGTCACCGTCGAGGATCTGGCCACCCCACTTGTCGATGAGGCGCACGTCGCCCGGTTCCAACGACAGTGACTTCTCGTACAGCACCATGCCCTCTGTTGCGATGAACCCGCGATTCAACAGTGCTCGTTCGCCGACCTCGCCGGGGCCGAGCAGCGCGGAAATCTTGCGCACACCCACGTGCAACAACCGATCCTCGAGACCTCTCGCTAGCGCCGAACCAATACCTCGGTGGCGCCATTCAGGAGAGATCGCCACCAATTGAGTCCACGCGCCATCGCCGGCTACGCGAGCACTCGCAAGACCGACAAGCGCACCGTTGGCCAATGCCACGACAACGACTGCACCACTATTTACATCGGAGATGAACTGAGCGATATCAATCGGCGAGCTATCAGGCACCAATCGCAACGTCTCAAGAAGTCGCACTGCGGCACCGATATCGGATGGTGCGAGGTCACATACCTGATAGTCCATGAACTGATACTCGTCGCCAATTACATGGAAATCAACACCGCGTCACACCTTTCTTTGAATGTCAGACCACATCGGCGGATATCGATGCCAAGTCGCGGCTAGCCGGAGTTCGATTCCTCCCCAACTTCACGAATGGGCCTCCGAGCAATGGCCCACTGGGCCATGGACACCAAACGTGGTCCGGATCACGAAGGGTTCCTGACCCCTCCAAGTGTGAGACCGTTCGTTACGTCTGCGGGTAGCGAGAACCTTCAGGGAAATTGCCATATAACGGGCGTTCTCCTTGCGTGACCGCGTCAACAAGCAAGTCACCTCCAACGAATGCACCCTTCCATGAACTACCTCGACCACCAAAGACTTCTTCACGATCCCCGCGAGACCGAGGTTTGTTTATTCCCACTTTGAAAGCCTGAATATCTTCCTTAATACGCTCTGCAAAATTGAGGTCATCTGTGGCGAGTGACGCAACAAGTGATCCATTAGATGCATTCATTGCTGCGATCAGTTCGGCCTCGGTATCCACAACCACGATTGAGTCGAGAGGACCAAAAGGTTCTGAGTGATGCAACGCCCAACCAGATGGCGGAGAGAGAACACATGCAGGAGCAACATAAGCAGACGTGTCCTGGCCTTCGATGAAACGACCACGTTCGACATGATCTCGCAAAAGTGGAATTCCACCAGTCTTCACAGCCTCGTCAAAAAGAGAACGCAAGGACTCCGCCTTTGAGCGTTGTATGACGGGACCAAAACTGAGTTCTGGTAGAGGATCACTGTCGTTTTCAACAGCGCATGGATGTCCAAAAGTCAAAGAATTGACGACTGGAAAGTACATCTCCAGAAATGCGGGTAAAAGGTCTCGCTGAATCACATAACGCGGATACGCCGTGCACCGCTGCTTGGCATATTCAAAGCCCTTCTTCAAATAGCCAGCGAGATCATCCCATTGCGAATAGTTCCAAATACCCCACGCATTTAAACCTTCTTGCTCAAGAATATGACGTTTACGAAAGTCGGCAAGTGTGGTTGCCACCTTGCGACCATTTGTTCGTCCCCCGACAAACGCGAGAGCTCCAAGTTCTGGCGATGAAATCAGGGCGTCGCTGAGAGCAGCACCCGTACCAGACACAAGAGTCACTGGCAGACCTGCACGAGCCATACACACATGAGCAAGTGTTAAGGCGTGAAATCCACCTTGTGTAGGTGTCTTCGCAATGACCGCATTTCCTGCAAGCATTTGAACAAGTTCTGCATGCACCAAGACGCTTAGCGGATAGTTCCACGATGCAATGTTTGACACGGGGCCATTAAGGGGAGTTCGATTTTCCATCTGGCGATCGATTTGAGTCAGATACCACTCCACACCATCGATACAACGGTCTACGTCTGCACATGCCGTACTCCATGGCTTTCCGATCTCCCACACCAAAAAAAGAGCAACGGTGTCACGAACTTCGCGCAGCAAACGAAGGGCCTCAGCAACTCGACTCTTGCGTTCATCCAAAGAAACTTTTGACCATTCTTTATCTTGTCGCAGGGCGCCGGACATCGCATCAAATGCCTGCTCACCCGTTAACAGAGGTGGTCCAGGAATCAAAGTGCCGTCCAGCGGTGAGGCATGAGGTGAGGTATCACCAATTTTCAACCAGTCTCCATTTACCAGATTACAAATTCGATCTGATTCGAAAGCTTCTGGTGCAATTGTTTGAGCCTGAGCAAATACATCACTCCATGCTGTGCCCGTCTTGATTGAAAGTCCCATGAATGGATCCTATTTGTCCAAGGCAATTTCACAAGGGTCCAAGACAGTTGTGGATCGACTCGGTGTTTGTTCTGGACCGCATCCGCACGGGCGACGGTGATCCCCGCATGGTCCGAAAGAGCTGACTGCCATCGCAACTGCTCTTAGTGCGGGCGAATTCCTCAAGGTCGCTCAATCGGTCGCATACCAAATTCCTGCGTACAAGGAAGCACGATGAAGGCCGCCTTTTACTTTTGGCCGAAACGCGTTTCCTTACCTATTTCTCTAACGACGCGATACTCGGCGCAACGGTCCGCAAGTCACTGGGGGAAGTTTGGTTCGGGGGTTTGGCGATACATCTTGACTGTGGAGCGAACTGGCTAGGGCTTTGATGTCGCACCGATTCCGACCACGCGCAACTTCAGTCGATCAAACAGTCGGTCTGGCAACAGTCCACTGAGCCGCACCAACATGCGCGCGTGCGGTCCGACGGGATAGCGAGACTTGGGACGTGACGTGGTGAGAGCTCGAGCGATGACCGTCGCCACTCCCCCAGGAGGCATACCCGCCATTTCTTGCTTGCGCATTGACGATGCCATCGAGAGGAAGGTTGTTTCGTAGTGATCTCGGTCGGTTTCGGTGAACGTGTCGGTGATCAAAGCACGGGCCTGCTCCAACATTTGGTCTGCAGCGTGGGTTGCAATCGATGATGGATCTACGGCGATGACTTCAATCCCCCAGGGTCTCAACTCGGAACGGAGTCCTGAGGTGAGCGATTCCAATGCATGTTTGGATGAGCAGATTGTAAAACCAAACGGAATTGTGGTGTGTGCACCTACCGAACCGACGTTCACGATTCTGCCACGGCTTATTCGCAGTAGTGGAATCATCGCTTGGGTAATGGCCACTGCTCCGAAGAAGTTGACATCGAAGATCTGTCGAAGTCGTTCGATTGAGAGCGTTTCGATTGGTCCAAACTCGGCGATGCCCGCAACGTTGACTAATGCATCAATTCCTTCGACGCGGTGAAGACTGGTCAATTGCTCGATGGCGGCGTCGATCTGATCGGGTCTCGTCACATCGAGAATTAGGGGAGTGAGCCGAGGCGAGGCATTGGCCTTTAGTTCTTCAGCGTCGGACTCCCGACGAACCCCTGCGTAGACAGCGAAGCCGAGTCGATCGAGTTCCAAGGCCGTTGCTCTGCCGATTCCAGAGGATGATCCGGTCACGAGGGCAGTCCGAGCATTCATCGGGATTCTCCATCTGTTGTTGGCTTCGCAGTTTCGCTTCGGAAGGTGCTCCTGGAGTAACTCTTTTCAGTGCACGGTGACAGTGTCTGTGTCGCGGCCTGAACGCAGCACGGCCCCGGGCCGCGCTCCTGTGGACGCTCCATTAGCAACGGTGACAACGCCTCCGACAAAGACGCGCACGATGCCAACTGATTCGGCGTGCATGCGCGGCGAGCCGCCGGGAAGATCGTGCGCAATAGTTGGCGTGGCGGTATCGACGGTGGCGGGATCAAACACCACAAGATCGGCGATCCACCCTTCTTTGACCTGGCCGCGGTCTCGCAGCCCGAGATGACGCGCCGGAACATCGGTAAGCGCCTGCACGGCGCGCTCGAGACTCAACAACTTTCGTCCCCGAAGCGAATCGGCGAGCAGGCGAGTGGGGTAAGAACCGCCACACATGCGGTCGAGGTGCGCACCCGCATCGCTACCGCCGAGAATGACGTCGGGGTCATCCCACAGTTCACGACGCATATCCCAGTGAGCGTCGTCATCGTCGGGGGCACTTGGCCACAACACCGTTCGGAGATCGTCGGCGATGACAATGTCGATGAGCGTGTCGAATGGCTCGACATCACCACGCTCGGCAGCGATATCGCGCACCTTGCAGCCGGCGAGTCCCTCGTTGGCAGCGCTGAACGTATCGCCAATGATGTAATCGGCGAATCCTGCGAGGCGGCGGAACATGCCAGCTTCTTCACTGTCGGCTCGGGCAACCATCATTCGCCTCGTCGGCTCGTCGCGCAGCATTTCGATGCGCTCCGGAACTGGTGCGTTGAGAATCGGCCCCCATCCGGGCATCAAATTCAGTGCGCAGTAATTTCCAAAACTCATGTTCATCGGAACGATCACCGGCATGGTGAGCGCAACGACGCGACCGCCGAGTTCGCGCGCACGTTTCGATACTGCAAGATGACGATCGACGCGATCGGGGTCGCGTGTATCAACAACAAGCAGGTTCCAGTTGAGCGGTCGGTTGGCCCGCACGGACATTGCCGGCAGCAGTTCGAGTTCTGATTCGTCGAACCCGTCGCTTGCGCCATCGAAGATTCCTTCGAGGGTGGTGCCGGGCCATTGACCGGTCTCCTCGCATAACGAGAGGATCTCTTCACGGTCGGCGCCCTTCGCTGGCACCGGGTCGCCATTGCCGTCGCTGTGCGAGGACGAGCAGTCCATTGAAAGTCCGAGCGCGCCAGCTTCGATCGAAGCACCAAGTGCGCGCCGCATGTCATCGAGCTCGCTCGGGGTTGCAGCTCGGAAATTCGCTTCCGCTCCGAGCACGTAACGGCGCAGCGCACTGTGGCCGACCATAAAGCCAGCGTTGACTGCAATCGTTCCCTCGAGCGCGTCGAGGTACTCACCAAAGGTTGACCAAGACCACGGCACTCCCTGTTCGAGTGCGGCGAGCGGCATGCCCTCGACCTTCGCGAGCATCCGTCGGATGTAGTCGGCGTCCTGCGGCTTAACGGGGGCGATGCTGAAACTGCAGTTACCGCCGATCACTGAGGTAACGCCGTGAACGTTCGATGGAGCAGCGAACGGATCCCAGAAAAGTTGCGCGTCGTAATGCGTGTGCATGTCGACGAAGCCGGGGCTCACGATTAGGCCGGTGGCGTCGAAAGTTTCGAGCGCTTCTTCGTGCAACATTCCTGGTTCGACGATCGTCACGATGCGGCCGTCGCGAATGC
>SXGQ01319723.1_pt1 | contig 13548 bp, 14 predicted proteins | sample 3178371 | NCBI WGS metagenome assembly SXGQ01 (sample SAMN11356859, study PRJNA531348) | freshwater metagenome | isolation source: freshwater sample F1-20 | place: China: Fuxian Lake, Yuxi | collected 2017-12-25
CTATGATAGGACATAATAGTTGGATAGCTCCATATGGTAGATACTATAAACAATATACGGTAGGGATTTATAGATGGCATCAGTTTTAGAACAACTAAAAGATAGTATGACTACTCATTTTATTAATGAGTATCCTAGAGAAGCTTGCGGTATAATTACTAAAGACTGGAAATATATACCTTGTAAAAATATAAGCTCATCACCTAAAACTAATTTTATCTTAGATCCTCTCAGTTTGTTAGAGTATGAGGATAATACTTGGGGTATTGTACACTCACATCCAGGTAGCGATAATCCTATACCTAGTGAAGAAGACATGGCTAGCACGGTGTTTGATTGCTACAAATTCATCGTGGGATTTAATAATCGCTTTTACATATATTGGTACAATAAACTTTTAAAAACTCTTATGTATGAAGAATTAGAAGAAAAACATCTTGAGTAATGTAACAGTAGTATTTCATAATAGTCTTTTACCATATACAGGTGGCACGAAAAAAGTAGAGATGACGCCTGATACCGTATACTATTTATTCTTAAATTGCTTAAATCTTTTCCCTGATTTAGAAAAGTTGTCTAAACTAGCAGCTTTCAGTAAGCTAGAAGACATAGTTATAATTAAAAATAATCAATGTTTATCTAAAGAAGAATTTCTTTTTTACGCTAAGGAAGGTGATACATATTATCTAGTCCCAGTTTTTAAAGGTAGTGGTGTAGAGATAGCAGTAGGATTTGCAATAGGGTTTGCTTTTAGTTTTACTATTTCTCTTATACAAGGGGCTAGCTTTGGACAAGCTCTATTAAGGGGATTAATAGGAGGAGCTGCTGGAGCCGTAGGGGCCTACGGTTTTTCAAATTTTAGTACACCTATAATGGACGCTGTTGGGGCAAATTTTGCCGGTATGGCTCCTTCTATAGGATCATATGCCGCCGCAGGATTAGCCAGTGCTGTAGGTAGTATATTACAAAATGTAGTAGCTCCTATAAAACCTAAAGTTAAAACAGCCGATTCAGCTGACTCAGGCGACAGAACTAGTAACGATGCTTTTGATGGGCAAGTCAATACCATATCATCAAGCCAAGCTGTTTCTCTTAATTACGGAATGTTAAGAGTAGCAGGTCAAACTATAAGTGCAGATGTGCATTCTGTTAATCACGGCAAAAGTGAGCAGATAAAAGTAGTTGATTATGTATAATATAAGAATTCATAAAGCCCTATTAACAATTAATCAAGAGTCTTCTGTTTCTGTAGATATTAGAAAAATATCGGATCTATTATCTTTTCTTACTACTTTTTATCCAGATATTGATAGAGCCAAGGTATTATTAATTACTATTTCAGGTAATAAATTTCCAGAAAGTTGGATATCTAAGGACGAAATTCCAGGATCTGAAACTGGTTGTTACATAGTTCCATTAATATGTGGTAATGCAGAAATAACTGCTGCAGTTGTGGGACAGATGCTGCTTAGAGTTGTGGCTGCTACTGTTATCAATTTAGCTCTCAGTGCCGTTATTAGTGCAGTAATGCCAAAACCTAAAAATAACTCTAATACAGGCATGAGCGATCAAGATAGAAATAATAATGACTCTTTCGATGGTATAATAAATACAGTTGACAGCAGTAATTCTGTACCTTTAAACTATGGTATGTTAAGAGTAGGTGGACAGATTATTAGCGCAGATGTGAATACCGTAAATCACGGTAAGAGTGAGCAGATAAAAGTAGTCGATTATGTATAAATCTTACTATATCATTAATGGAAAGCCGGTACCTTTAATTCAAGGCGGAAAGGGAGGTTGTTTTGCGGCAGGCACTCTGATTGATGTTCCTGGCGGAGCAAGAGCTATTGAGCTTATCCAAGTAGGAGACTTAGTAACTAGCTTCGGAGAAGACGGAGCTGTTACCAGTAATAAGGTTACACATATATTTGAACACGAAGATGACGAGATATTAGAGGTTAAATATTGGAATGGCAGTTTTGATATAACTCCTAATCACTGGGTTTTAAATGAATATATGGCTTTTACTGCCATAGGTAATCTTAAAGTAGATGATGTATTAGTAGATAGGTTAGGATATTTTAGACCTATCTTGTCTATTAACAAAAAGCCTAATGCGAGAGTATACAACCTAACTATTGATAACGATCATACCTATATTGCTAATGGTATAAGAGTACATAATAAAGGCGGTAAAAAAGGAGCTTCTGCTGCTCCGGCAGTAGAGGCGCCTAACTCTTTGTTTTCTACAGATCTGTTTTTCGGAACTCTAGGTTTTGGCGAAGGTCCAATATATAGAATTAATCCTAACGGTCCTCAAGATATAGAATTTAATGAGTCTAGTATAGATGACTTGGTAAAGCTAGATAGTGACGGTACTGTTAACACAGAGTTATTCTTTACGGCCTCTTCTACCGGAACAGTTACAGGTAAAGGACTACCATCAAGTTTAGGTCGTTTTGCTGGTAGAACTGTAACACCACAAGGTTTTAACTCTCCAGTATCTCTTAAAAAAGGTAACTTAGAAAGTATACCTGCAATTGCGGTTACTCAGAATACTAGTCAAAATTCTTGGGATTCCCTTGAGTTTAATTTTTTAGTCTCTGGGTTACAGCGTATGGATGACCAGGGTAACGTATTTGGGTATTCTGTAGGTGTTAAGATAACTGTTTTCGAGCACACAGGTACTACAGTTTTAAAAGATGAAAATGGTGTAGAATTAATAGTTGAAAAAACTATTGAAGGTAAAACTAATACTAATTATAAATTTAGTGTCTCAGTTGTAATACCAGACAATGCGAAGAGCTCTAACGGATATAAATATAAGATTGAAAAAACAAATGATGACTCTGACAGCTCTAAGATACAAGATGCGATATCTTTCGTGGGATGGGATGAGATAAAAAATTCCAAACAATTATATCCTAGAACAGCTCTATTAGGGTTTGCTCTTAAATCTCAAGCGGAATATTCTGGTAGTATTCCTACAGTTACTTCGCTAATTAAAGGTTTGATAATTAAAGTACCTAGCAACTATAATCAACCTATTCTTAGCACCGGTGAAATAGATTGGAGAGAGGTAGAAACGCCTGCATCAGGTGCTAATAGTTATACTGTGTGCGGGTATAATTTAGAAAGTCCTGGTGCAGCAACTTTGTTAACAGAAGCTAATCCAATTATATATAAAGGTGCATGGGACGGAACTTTCGTATACAAATGGACTCAGAATCCTGTGTGGGTACTATACGATTTATTAACTAATCAGTCGTATGGATTAGGAATACCAGAAGGTAATATAGATAAATTTAAATTTTTTAAGGTAGCTCAATATTGTGACGCAGTAAATCCTAAAACTGGTAGATTTATCGGAGTAACTGGGTTTGCAGATGGAACTTTTAGACATAAGCCTAGGGGAAAATTTACCTCTGTTAGACAAAATCAGATAGGCATAGATTTAGGTACTTCTGTTATAGAACGCAGATTTACCTGCAACATATCTATCAATACTCAAAAGCAGGTTATGGATATAATAAATCAAGTATCTGCTATTTTCAGAGGCATCTTATTTTATAACGGCGGAAAAATATCTATTAACGTAGATCTACCAGATGAAATACCTGTAGCAATTTACAATGAAACTAACATATTAAAAAGCTCTCTAACCATTAGTGGCATGAAAGAGTCGGAGTTATTAACTGGAGTAGAAGTATCTTACTTAGAGCCAAGAAACCACTCTAGGAGAGAGCTAGTACGTATAGATGATCCTAAAGCTATCTCGGAACTCAATTCCATTGAGAATGTAAAATCTGTAGATTTACCTGGATGTGATCGTAGAAGCCAAGCTATCAGGTTTGCTCAGTACTTATTAGCCTCAAGTAAATATGTTAGACGAAAAGCTACTTTTAAAACTCCTGCTGAAGGCATGACCTCTACTATCGGAGATGTAATCGCTCTTTCCCAAAGAGTTGGAGGTATATCTTATGGATATGGTGGAAGAATTTTTGCTAACTCTAGTGTAGCTTCTGCAAATGTTATACTAGAGCATTTTACAAGCCCTGCTATTACTGCCTCTGTTATCACAGGTAACACAAAACCCATAGCTCTTAGAGTTATTAACAGAGAAACTGATAGAGTTGAGCTTTACATTTGTCAAAATACTTTTGGGTCTGTTTCTAGTTCTAATGTTAATGCAGGTATAGATATTATAGAGCTAACAGTATCTAAAATATATAAACCTCAAACTAGAACTTTTGTAGCAATAGGTAATTTTACAGCTAACAATGTACCTATAAAAGCAGATATCTGGTCTCTTGGAGAAGTAGATCCTTCTAATTATTATACGCATACTAATGATAAACTGTTTAAGATAATAAACGTAGAGAGAGATACTGACGAGATAGTTTCAATAACTGCTACTGAGTACGTATCTAATGTTTATGTTGATTCTGATAGTATTATTAGTTATGTACCCGTAAAATATACAGATACAGCTAACCCGCTTGTCGCTCCTCCTGCTCCCGTGCTAAACATAGTTCCAAGACCTATTAAGCAATTAGACGGCTCTGTTCAGTATGATCTAGATGTATATACTGCAACAGATACTACAGGTTATCCCGTTGCAATTAGTACTGAGCTTCAGATTTCTAGACCTTCAGAGATAATGACTATACAAGGCATATCATAATGGCATATAAAACAATAACTGTAGAAAATACTGCTAATATCAGCAACGGAATGGGAGTAGCCATTGTAGGTAAAAATGGTTTTAATACTATCCTCGGGTCTATTCCTATCTTATGTAATGCTATTGCTAAAGTAGACGCTACCGGCGACAAAAGTATTAAAGATGGTAATGTAAGGTTTACTGTTGAAGGCCTTTCTGGACTGATAGATCTTAATTTTAATAAAAATGTCTTACTTGTAAATGACGATCCAGCGGTATTCGGAGGTTTAAAAGGTATTGATTATATTGGAATCCCTATTAATGAAAAACTAAGCACCGGATCAGAGATAGGTCATGTAGGGCACAACTCTATTCTTTCACAAATTAGTTTACCTATTGAAAGTTTTGATATCGCTACTAACACTCTTAAAGTAAATAACAGTGTTAGTGCAAACCATCCAGAGACTTTTCTATTAGATTCTTTACCTCCAACTCCCTTCTATTTAAAAATTAGTCAACTATTAGATCAGACTCATTTTGCTAATAATAGTGTTTATGTCGAGGGATTAAGAGAGACTTTTACAAAAACCTTTAATACTGCTTCTACTGCTGTTGGTGGATTTAGCAACGTTAATATAAATATCGTTCCTAGATATAAAACAGCTATATCAGTTTACATAGATAACGAAGAGCAACAACAAGCTATCTTTACATGGGATAACAAATCTAATGTAAATGTACAGGTCGGAACAGGCAAGGTATTAACTATTAGAACAGATCACTATACGGTTCCAGTAATTGAGCCAGGTGATAATATATCTCTATTTTCTGGTAATGTCTATGCTATCTCAGAAACTAGTTATAACTCTACAAGTCCTAGCTATAACGCAGCCCTAACTGCTAATAGTCTTTATAGAGTTAAATTTGCATCAGTCTTAACCGCTAATATTTCTGGCTCTACTGGCGTAAACATAACTTCCGATATTCAAGGAATGGTAGGTAATTTAAACTCTGCCACAAAAACCTTTACTATAGATTATGATGAGACTGTATACCCTGGAGGTTATGGATTAGCTAGTTATAAAGTATATGATATTAGTCTTACCAGAGACTTTGAAAGTCTAGAGCTCACAAAAGAAGGAAAGCTAAAAAATGTACCAACAGGCAGTTATGTTGTAAGAGCTAGAAATACTAATACTTTTAATAGAAAGAGCCCTTACTCCACTAAAAAAGTAACTATTGCTAATATACCTATCGGCAAAGTTACAGATTTGAATGTTAGTGAGAGTCTCTATCGAGACAAACAAGTGGGAGTTGCTGTTAGAGCAACTATCAGCTTCACTCCTATAGTGAATCAGTCTGTAACAGAATATGAAGTGTCTTATAAATTAGTTAATAATTTTACTAGTGTTAATCTAGTTACTTTTACAACTGTTAAAGTACCTGCTAACGGAGTTGCCGAAGACGGTAAGATATATGTTAAACTAGACAATATTGAAAGAGGTGGAGCCGCTTCTACCCACAAACTTCATGTCAGGGTAACACCTCTAAATAATGATATGAGAGGTATTACTACAGAAATTTCAGCCGATATAGTAGGTAAAACTGCTAAGCCTTCTGGAGTTACTAGATTCTCTGCTAGTCAGCTAGGAGATCAAATACTGTTTAGTTGGACGGTTCCAAGAGATGAGAACGGTGACCCGCTTGAGATTGACCTTTATCAGTTTAATATTAAACAACTTGCAGGTACGTATAGTAGCGTTACAGAGGAAAATTGGGAATCTTCTACAGAGATTGGATCTGCTTTTGCTAATGTTAGCTTCTTAAACGCACCGGTTAGAGAATATGGTACTTTTACGTATCTCCTAAGAACTAAAGATACGACAAGCAACCAGTGTGAAGCTTCAGATATAGCTATATATACCATAACTACTATTAGACCTCCTAATCTACAAACATTTAGGGCCTATAGCGAAGATGATCCAGGGGCCAATGACTATATCATCGGATCTACTAATAATAATTATTTTGAATACTACTATCCAAGCTTTGCCAATTCAGTCCATGGTGGTATAGCGGGAGCAGGTAGGCACATTGTGGATAACTCCAATGGAACCTCTACTGGTTTTAGCGTTGCTTCGGGAGTTACTGACTTAACAGCTACCTCTAATGCTGTTTATACTACACAGATTAGAGATTTAGGACAGCTTGTAACAGCCAGACTTGTATCCAGTGTTAATCTAATTCAAATTATAACTACTGCATACAATGATTTTAAAGAAAACTTATACGTTGGAGTATCAGAAGTTTCTGCATCTTCTAACACTTTCAAAGACATAGGAGTAATTGGATTAATTTTATCTTCTAACAGTTCTATTTATGATTCTAATAATAAAACATTGACAAGCGGAGGCCCTGCTGGTAATGTATATGCAATATGGAATTATGGGCAGTTTTCAACAGGAGGCGGCGACTCTTCAAATTCTAATAGTTATGCTCTAATTGCTGGTGTAATAAATAACGATCAGGTAGCTTTAGGTAATACTTATTTTGCTAATGGTGTTGCTACTGGAGGTAACACCTTAGCCAATTTAACTAGTGGTATATCTTATGCTCTTGTTAATTTAAGTCAATACAGTGATAAATCCACTGTTACTTACGCCGGTCCGTCAGGATCTCTTTCTTTTAACGTAGACTTTAGATATTCTACAGCAAGTAATGTATACTATTCAGGAAATAATCAGGTTAATACTAATGCTTTTGTAGGCTATGCGATTAACGATGGTTTTACTCCTTTAACTGAATCCGATATTACCTTTAGACACTTTCAACTTAGGTTATCTATCACTAATAGTAAACCTGGACAAGTTTCTTCAGTTTTAGATAAGTTTAGATATGCCGTTAATTTAACAAGAAAAATTTTTAATACAAGCAATACAGTTAATAGCAGTAATACTCGTATAGATTATAGTTCTGCCGGTTTTTCTGTCGTACCCACTGTTAATATAACACAAACTTCTGGGCTTGATCCTATTGTACCTGTAATAAACTTCAAAAATACTAATAATTGTTTTATATCCTTATATTATTCTGCTAACGGAGTATCAGTTACGGGCGTGTCTGTAGATATTCAAGCAAACGGAGCTTAATTTATGCCAAGTTCAAATACTTTCTCAACACCCTCTGCATCGCAGAGTATAGGTCAGGGTAGAATTCAGATCAATGAAGCACTATTTGCTTTATTACAAAATTTTTACAGCTCTGCCAGACCTACTTCTGCTAGTATTACTTATGAAGGAGATGCGACTTCTCCTCCTAACGGGATGTTTTATGTAGATGCAAATAACGGTGTTCTTTACAAGGTAGATAGTACTCATTCTAAAAATGCAACCGTAGGTCAAAACCTATCTAGATATGGAATTGGGTACAGAATAGAGAAAGACTTAGTTCATGCCGCTGGTAACGTAGTAAACCAGTATGAAATAGGAGAAATATTTAGCACTACGTTTACAGGTGCTCCAGCTTCAAACGCTAGACTGTATATGAAATACTCTAATTCTAGTCCGTTTATAGTAGATGTTGGTATACCTCCTACTAATTCTGTTGATTCTACTATCTTACAAGACTCTGCTGTTACGGATGGTAAACTTGCTACTGGAGGTAATATAAAATATGATACTTCCGGAAGGTTAACAGTAGGTAGTACTACTTTAAATAGCAATAATCAATTTACTGTATATGGTTCTTACAATACAGCATACGCCAATGCGTCTACTCAAACACTAGCAGACGGAGCTACTATTAACTGGAACTTATTTATAGGTCAAGTAGCTACACTAACTTTAGGCGGGAATAGAACTTTTGCTGCCCCGACTAACATGAGAGTAGGAACTTATATACTACATGTTATTCAAGATGGGTCTGGCAGTAGAACTCTCAACTGGAACGCAGTCTTCAAATGGGCTGCAGGGGTACAACCTACACTCACTACTACTGCTGCAGCTAGAGATGTGTTTTCTTTTGTATCTGACGGTACAAACATGTATGGCAGTTTGTTACCGGATGTTAAATAAGGAGCTGCTATGGCATTAACTAAAGTAACCGGCTCAGTAATAGCAAGTAATACTGTAGGATCTTCTCAGATAGCAAACGGAGCTGTTTTAACCAGGCATATAGACTCTAGTGCCATAGTTACAAGTGCCGTAGCAAATACATATGATACATATTTAATTTTACAAGCTAATGACTTTGATACTCTTCAGAGTGCTTTTGCTAACGTTCAACAAGCCAGATCGGTAGCCAGAGCAAATGATTTTATTACCTTTTCTAATTTATCTGCTAATGATTTCGGTACCTATAGTAATGCCTTAGCAAACGACTATAATACTTATTTAGCTTCTCTGTCTAATGATTATAATACTTATTTAGCTTCTCTGTCTAATGATTATACTACTTTATTAGCTGCTCAAGCTAATGATGGAGCTACTTTAGCAACCGCTCGTGGTAACGATCATACAACTTTTTTCGCTGTTCAAGGTAACGTATATAATACTTATACAGCAATAACTAATGATCCTAGCATACAATTTACAGGTAATAAAACTTTTAATAGAGATGTCGTAATAGTAGGTAATTTGTTTATTTTAGGAGATAGCGTTACTGCTAACGTTTCTAACATATCTACAGAAGATAAAACTATAGTTGTTAATTTTAATAGTACTGACGCTTTAGCAGAAGAATCTGGATTACAGGTAGCAGGTACAACTAATAAATTAATAGCTAATATTGTGTACGCTGCTGCGTCCACTTCTAACTTTAGAATAGGAACAGGTACTTTAACAAGTGCAGACGATATAGCTAGAACTAAAGATTTTCAAGCTAATGATTATGCTACATATCTTAACGCTCAGTCAAACGACGGTACAACCTTAGCTACTGCACGCGGTAACGATCATACAACTTTTTTTGGTGTACAATCTAACGTATACAATACCTACATAACTCTTGTCGCGAATGACGGTGCAACTCTACTAAGCGCTCAGTCAAACGACGGTACAACCTTAGCTACTGCACGCGGTAACGATCATACAACCTTTTTTGGTGTACAATCTAACGTATACAACACCTTTGTAAGTTTAAACGCGAATTTGAACTCCGTTCAAACTAACGTAGCTGCAAAGGTATCTAAAGCTGGAGACATAATGACCGGAGAGCTTACGCTTTCAGGTCCACCGACTAGTGCTTCAAATGCAGCAACTAAAGCCTATGTTGATGGCGCACTTGGACTAAGTTTACAACCACGATTTAATACTAACGTTTCTTCTGGTACTAGCAACTGTTTTTTTGTTGGAGTAGGTGCAAATAGCCCTGCAGCTATCGGATACGTGTATAGTTCTCTAAACGGTGTAGATCAAGTAAATAATATAGATTTTGTTTATAATTCTGGAAATGATACTATCCAGTATACTGATAGTTCTGTGCCTGCTGGCCTTAGAGTATTTATTAGAGCGTTCACCAGTTAATAAAATTAACTTTGCCAACTAACTATGGGTAAAGTAAAATCATATAAAGGAGATAATTATGCCCTTGAAAAAAGGTAAATCTCAGAAAACAGTTTCTTCTAATATTAGTAAATTAGTAAAAGAGGGATACCCACAAAAACAGGCTATAGCAATTTCCTTATCTAGCGCAGGTAAAAGCAAGCCTAAAAAAGGTAAAAAATGAAAAAAGCAGAAGATTATGATTACGAAGGAGAAATGGCTAAGAATACACTAAGAAAACTTGTTGTATTTTCTAATGAACTTCTTCCTATGATAAAAGACGATCAACAAATGCCTGCATGGCTACAAGATAAGTTTTCTAAACTAGACTATTATATAAATAGTGTGTATAGTTATATGAAATTCTCTAATCTTGAAATGAATAACAGTGCGCCTGAAAAAAACGAAGAAGATATGTCGAAGGTTTCAGAGCAAATGGAATTAGAAGTTAATATTGAAGATGTGGTAAAAAAATGAGCATTGTTCCAAGTTTTTTACAAGAATCCTCTTCTATAAGGAGATTAAAAATGAAACACGGTAAAAAAGATATGATGAAAAAAGAGGCGGGTCTAACCGCTAAGCAAAAAAAGCTCCCTCCTGCACTTCAAAAAGCTATTATGAAGAAGCAGGGAAAAGCTAAATAAGGAGAGACGTATGGCAATGAATAACGAGACTAGCGGTAAGCCTGTACTAATGAAATATAAAGATACTCCAATGGGAGGATCTGAGGCTAACGTAACAAAACCTGGAAGCGGCGGAGCTTCGGGAGCTACTGAGTATAGCCTAAAAAATCCAGAGGCTCATTACAATGTATCTGGTGGACCAACCCTAGGAAGACCTCTAGGCGGACCAGAAGAAGATGCTTCTTCTAAGACTGCAAAGCCATTAAAGCGTATTACAGTTCCTAATATGGCACCAAACAATAGTGCGAGAAACTAATTATGGCTAAACCTCTAGGGTCTGGCAGAATTATGGTAATCCGTAGTATATACGGAGACGTTACAGGTCGCGACGTTGAAGAAGTTGACGACATTCTGAAGCCTTCTTATAACGGTATTAATGCAGGTGGTAAGACTGATAAATCAAGAAGAAGTCTTGATTACGGCCAAGAGAAACCTGTAAATAGCGCAAGATAATATAGCTAAGAGTAAGAAAACAACTAAAAAGTTAGGAGTTGCTCTTGAAGGACATCCGTATCCTCGTGGAAGGTTACACTATGGTAATAACCATCCATCAATTCCTAAACCTGTAAAAACCAGACGTAAGTCTAAATAGTTAAAACCCCGGATCACTCCGGGGTTTTTTCTTGTATAATAGGAAATACTTTTGATATGATTTTAGCACATTCTCGTGCTATCAACATATGCTCTTTTTGCGTTCCGTTATCACTACGTAATTCTATATAATGAACCCAGCTACGTAAGCTTCCATTCATATATAGTACGGTTTTAGTTAGCCCTTCTGGTAAGATGGCTCGGGCTTGTTCTTTAGCAATCCCATTGCTTACAGCCCACTTGTAGTATTGTCCTGTGACATAGGCAACACTACGTTGATATTCTTGCCAAGATTGATCTATATCTTTCAACTTCTCATCCGAAAGATCAACCTCTATAGATTTCTGCCTGTTTTTAGAGTCTTGTAGTCTTGTCTCTCTAAACTCAAACATATCTCCCATCACTTTAGGATCAGCATATCTCTGAGAAAATTCTTGAAAAGCGAAGGATCTATGTCTAACTATCTGATGAGCTATATCACGAGTAGTTTGTATCTCTAGACATACATTAACCATCTCTAAAGGAGACCAGTGTTTGTGCTTAATAAGATATCTTATTAGCTTTTCACTCGTTTCAGTATTAAACTGATTAGCTGGGTTTGATACTCTAGCGCAATATGCTACTAACTCTTGGGCATCCGTGATACCTTGGAGGTATAACTCTTCCACAGATTGAGAATAGCTTATTAGTTTAACGTACATTAAAAACGTAACCACCTTTTCATTCTAGAATTGAAGTCTTGAAGACATTTGATTAAGAAAAATATACTTGTAGTGTAGATTAGCGCCATTAATAGATAGAAATAATTTGAGTAGAAAAAGTACACCAATATAACAATACTGTTAATTAGAGTTAACAGAATCCAACTACTGTAGCGATTAAGATACTCCAGAACTACCAAAACCGCCTCTTTCTGTATCTTCAACTTTATTATAGATAAAATTTACCTGAGGAACTGGTCTTATACAGACCTGTGCAATTCTATCGCCTGGATTAATGAAGAAATCTTTATTGCCATTATTGTATAAAATAACCTGTACTTCTTGTCTATAGAGATAATCTATAGTCCCAGGACTATTTAGTACAAAAACACCATGTTTAGCAGCTAATCCACTTCTAGAGCGAACCTGTATTTCCCAAAACGGATCTCCTAAGATTTGAAATTTAAGTCCGGTCGGTATCATCTTATAGGTTTTTGCAAATAATATTTCTGGATCTAGGATAGCTGCTCTTACGTCGTATCCAGCATCAAAGTCGTGTGCTCTAGAGATGTCCCAGTTTATTCCTAGCTTCTGCTCTAAGATTAAAGCTTTTTCTGTTTTTTCAGCTCTTACATTAATGATTGAATGTGGTAATGGCATTTAATTCCTCTAAAGTAATTTCCTCTCCTTTACCGGATAGGATTGCTTCCTCGTTGTATTTTACAAGGTTGATTAGCTTTTCATTACGAATAAGAATCTCTCTACCTTGATTTAGGTTCTGAATATACTTTGAACGACCTTTAATAGGTAGGGCTTCTAGGAGACCCGAGAAGGTTTTATACTCTCTAGCTAGAGCCGTAGCACGCTTTTCGCCTATTCCTTCAATACCGATAATGTTATCTCCATCGTCACCAGAGATAATTCTAGAGATCATATATTCTTTAGGGGTAACCTGTAGTTTTTCTTGTAGAGAGGCTACGGTTATCTCTTTTCTAGAAAAGATATTAAATATGCTAACATTACGATCTAATAGCTGATAGATATCTCTATCGCTAGAGATAATCCAGATATGATCTGCTGAGTTACGGTTTTTCAAAACAGCATGAGTAATCAAGTCGTCTGCCTCTACTCCTCTAAACTTAGCTACAGCAAATGGTATGTTATCTGCTACATCATTAAGGCAGGCAAAAAACTGATCGTAATGCTCTTTTTCTTTTTCGTCTTGGGGTTTTTTACGAGTTGCTTTGTATTCAGGATACATAGTAGTTCTGTAATAGCTCTTACCAAAGTCAAAAGCTACTAGTATATCCTTGCAGCCATAGCTCTTAGCTAGACTTTCTACAGTTCTGCAATAGTCGTCTTTAAAG
>SXGQ01312423.1_pt1 | contig 13547 bp, 8 predicted proteins | sample 3178371 | NCBI WGS metagenome assembly SXGQ01 (sample SAMN11356859, study PRJNA531348) | freshwater metagenome | isolation source: freshwater sample F1-20 | place: China: Fuxian Lake, Yuxi | collected 2017-12-25
CTCTCTTGCCCCACTTGCTTCAAATTTCATGTCCTTTAACATTAATTCTAAATCATTTGTTACGTCATCATTCTTGTAGGCTTTTAAAAATTCTGTTGGTTTTCCTTCTGTAAATCTGCTATAACAAGCTTGGTCATCTGTGTCTCCAAGATAGTCAACTACATCTGGCTTAAACCACTTCATTACTTTAAACCAAAGCTCGATCATTTTATTATCTTGGTATGGAAATTGTTGATCCGAAGATAACATCCATTTTAGGTCGTTAGACATTTAATATCCTTACATTAAAAAAGTCACAAAATTGTGACTTTAATGTTACAAGGCAATTGTAACATATTTGATGAGGGTGTCAAGCGCTACACTGATTTATTCTGTATTGCTATATAATTTACTTGTATGTTTTTATTTAATGCTACGCTTGATTGCACCATAACCGCTGGGGCAGTAGTGGCTGAAACAAGGCGTGGGGAAACTATTGCACTGCCAATTTCTCCTCCACCAATTGAAACAATAAATGTTGGAATTCCTACAAAATTAGCATTAATTGGAAGTACGACTGGTCCGTTAGACCCAATCTTGCTAACAGCAACGGATACTGAGCCAAAATCTATTATTGGAACAGTTTTCCCATCTATTGTAGCGTTTTGCAAACTTGAGGCCATTTGATAAGTTGTTACTTGATTTAATCTAATGTTATTAAGCTTGTTAACGTCTAGGGGCTCTCCCTCATTAAAGGTAACTGGTATTAGTTCTGCCATTATAAGTTTTCTCCTAGGTCGTGCATATTGGTTTCTGAGTCGCTAACCTCAACGATATTAGATCTATTAAGACCATACTTTTCAAAAGTATCTGGGCTTACAATATGCCTACGTTTGTTTTGCGATATTAAATATATTTTACCATCTGCTATATTCTTTATCAAGGTTCCGTCTCTAAATCCTAACTTACCAGCCACCTTGATTCCAGCAACTGCTTTATCGGTTGCTAAAACAGTTGGGAATGACCAAGACTTGGCTGCACGATTAGATATAAGCTTAAACCTTTTATCGTCTTTTACCCAATAAACTCCACTGTCTGTTTTTACTGCCAATCCTGAAGGCAGCATTACTGGATTAGTTAGAGTCTGAGTCTGGGGTTTTTTCTTTATCTTTTTCCACAAGTTGTGTAATTTCTGCACGTAGAATTGCAATTTGAGTTTCATAATTTGATACAATCTCTCCAATACGTTGTTGCAAGGCGGCAATAACTAGTTCTGCTTTGTTCGACATAATTCTCCTTTAATAGATACCTATAATACCATTATGCTTCTAGGGCGTCAAGCCTTGCTGATAACTCTTGTATAGCCTTTACCATTGGAGATATAAACTCTTCATATCTTAAAGCCTGTTCTGAATTTGGATTATCTTTGTCTGTTAAAACCCAACCAGAAAAGTCTTGGTTTGGAGCAACAAGGTCCAGGGCTTCCTTAACTTCTTGTGCTATAAATCCATAATGAGTTCTTTGTCCTGGCAAATCTTCTATTCTAACAATGGAGCTTGATTCCTCATCGTATATAGGCATTCTAGTTCCAACTATCCATTTATAAGAAACTGGATTTAATGCATTAATAAAGTTTAAACCTAAATTAGAATTTGAAATATTTGTTTTTAGTCTTTGATCAGATGTTTGAATTGATCCTGTGTTTGACCAAATTGCTGACCATTTCCAACTAGAAGAGCCAACACTATACCCACCATCGGAGCTTGGAGACATATTGCCTTGAGATTTCCAAAATGAATTGGTTGAAGAATTTCCTCCAGCAAATAATTTAATTCCGTAATTAGCCTGAAACCCATTGTCTGATAAAACAATTCCAGAAAATAAAGCACTATATCCCGCAGATGGTGATGCAAATAATGCTGTAGATTGATTAGTAGAAATTAATGTACTACTGGTTATAGAAGAAGAATTAATAATCCATCCTGTTGAAGAATTTCCTAAATATCCAGAATTGGCTTTAATTTCTCCCGCAAATCTAGCGTTGCCAGATCCAGCATCAATTCCTACGGTCTCTTGTCCTGAACCATTATATGCATAAAATCCAGTATTTGTTAATTCTACTCTTGACCCACTTGAGACAGTAGAGCTGGAAACTACAATTCCGCCATTAGTGCTGATTCTAGTTACTTGATTAGATCCATTTTTAGTAATACCGTTACCATCTTGTAAGGCGGACGTACCACTTGCAGCACCAGACTTTACGGTACTAGCTGCCGTTCCATCAATTGTTGAAGATCCGCTAATTGTAAATGTTCCATCAATTGCTAATGATGCAGAAGCTCCTGTAGTTAAAGTAAACTTACCGCTTGCTACTCCATTTGCATTTCTATGAGTAATACCAGAAGGTGTAATATCAATATATGGATTAGATGTAGATCCTACTATAATACCGCTGGTGTCAATTTTAATTGTAGGATTTATACCAGCATTTTGAAAATATGTTCCGCCTAATGTCCAGCCGCCTATTGTTCCTGCTTGTGCCCTTAATATTCCATTTCTAGATACACTAAACGGGGCTAAGCTTTCCGTTGCGTTTCCTAAATATATTCCGTATGAATCTGATTTGAATATTGAGTTTCCTGATCCTGCCGAAAGATCTCCAGTAAATGTTCCTCCTCCATTAACTGTTAAAGTAGCAGGGTTTGTAGTACTAAATTTTAACAATTCTGTATACCCGTTTGATCCATAAATTACAAGTGGTTCGGAGCTTCCAGATAAAACTGCTCTAGCTCCTCCACTAATGCCAGCAGTAATATATGCTCCTGCCTCAAGTGTTCCTGTTACAATTTCACTAGCTGCCACTTTATCAACCGTGACATTTGTTGGATTAGAAACAACTGCTGTTGCTGTCTCAACTGGTGGCACAGCTGCATTTACAGTTTTAATTTTAACATAATATGGCACCCCATATTGTAATTTTGTTCCAAGAGATTTATCAATTACGGTTCCAACTCCGATTGATACCTGATTAGTTCCGTTTGCAAAGTTTAATGAATGCACCCAATTATTATCACTTGGCACAAATCCAGCTGATGTTCCTATATAAACTTTAGCGCTTGCAAAAGCCCCTTCAGAAAAATTACTAATACCGTCTGCCTGTTTACCATTCCAAGAAACAATAACTGACGCAAGTCCTGCAGTTATTGTTGGAACATTTGGATTTTCTGGTGCAGCTAAAGGGTTAGATATTCCTAAAACTGTTTTTGTAACCGCAGCACTTACTGGAGACAACTTGCCTAGTTTTGAAACAGCATACAAAACTATTTGATATGTTCCTCCAGGAACAGCAATCGATTGAGTTCCAGCAGTTTTAAAAGTTGCAGCTGCAATATTTCCAACAAATGGCGCCCCGCTAATATAAACATCTACTCTGTCAATATCCGCTAAAGCGGTATTGTCGTCAGAAGTTCCATCCCACGTAATTTTTAAAAATCCAGGGGTTGACACATCAACGTTTGAAGCAACAAATTTAGGAGTATTTGGACTTGACTCCCCAGGAGTTGATATAACTCTAACTGCTGACCAAGAAGAAAAAGTTCCGTCGGTATACTTCCATCTAAACTGAATTGGACTAGATTGATTTATATCTAAATCAGTTATTGTTACAATAAAATAATTGTTGTCGCTTGAATCTGGCTTAGAAGTATCTTTTAATAAATCTTGATATGACATTTAAAAACTCAAATCTAGTCTATACTCTACGTCTATCTGTCTTCCCGCAACTTTTGTTAAATAAGGCGTAGATAAAATTGACCTGCTAAGTAAACCAAAATTAGGATCAAACGTGTCCTCGTCATTAATTCTTAATGCATCTAGTCCAACTGTTGAGGTCGTTGAAGAATTAGGAACAATCTCAATCCCAATAAGATTTATTCCTGATTTAACGGGAGTTCCAACAACATTTGAAAACAATGTGCTTAGCAATATGTTTGAATTAATTTTGCTTCCAGTACCGCTTTGAGGGGTTACGTTTACGTAATAATAATTACCTGCAGAACTGTATAGCTTTATTCTTATTGTATTTAAATTTGTATCGTTTTTATAGTAACAAATGCTTAACGAGTCTAAGTTGCTATATCCTTCTAAATCTAAAGATATGTTTGCCTTGTATTCATTTGAAGAGGACGGGTTAGATGTCATGGTTAGTACGCTTCCACCTACTTTTGCCCCCACATTAGAAAGAGTTGGACTGTATCCGCTACCATCTACCCAATCAAAATACTTGTCAAAGTCTGCTATAAACTTGCTATCAAAATTATTGACAGACGTTCTTGTAGAAGGGTATAATCCAATTTCTGAAATTATGCCAGAAATATCTTGAGGTATTGTAGATTTATAAACAATCGAATATTTAGCAACATCGTTTTGAATCTGAATATCTGTGCTTCCAAGCAAAACTGGAGTTCTGTATATTTCAAATCCTAGTCTTGTATCTATATCTGAAACAACATTTCCTCCTGATACATAGGTTCCAGATGCTGTATTTAAAACTGTAAAAGTTGTGCTTGTTGTAGAGTCTATAATAACGTCTGACAAATTATAAGCAATAGGGTTTATGTTTACCATGCTAACCTTATTGCCAGAGGATAATCCATGAGGAGAAGATGTAGTGTAAGTTATAACTCCGCTGCTTGCAGACACAGAAGAAATTGTTTTTTCTTCGCTAATTCCAAAAACAAGATCTTTTGCCCCTGACTCAATTATTCCTGCCAAATATCTAGTAAAATATCTTTTTCCAAATTTAGTTATAATGTTAGGAGAACGGAATATTTCTTTTCCGTCTTGGTAAAATATGTATGTTCCTTTTATCATTTTTCTCCTTTAAATTGCAGTAGAGTATGACGAATAGTATTTCTTACCATTTGTCCCAACCACTACGGCCCTAGCTTTAAGCCACCTTGGTGAAGCACTAGATGGAGTGTCTCCTTGCGAAGAACTAATTTTATATTGTTTTGTTTTTCCGCTATCGCCTATTCCGTAATACGAAGAAGAGGGATATGTTTTTGTTCCTGAACTAATTTCTGTTCCGCCAGTTTGCAGTGTTGTAATTACCCATTCATATGATATTGATGAATAAGATCCAAACCCAGATGAATCGTTCCACCCCCAAGACACTCCAGTAGATCCAGTTCGGTCAAATATTACGGAAGGTGCTGTTGGAGTTGGCATTACAAAAGATGCAGGATTTTCATACGCTGGGGTATTGCTAGCTGCATAAGAAGAAGAGGCTGAATCATAAATTCTTGCATCTACTCCTACAACAGATTTTGGTTTTGAGCTACCATTTCTTATTTTTATATAAGCATTATATTTAGCAATTTTAGTAGATGGGTCAAAATACTCTTCAAAAGTTATGCTTTCAATGTCTGTCATGTCTACGGTGTCTACTATTGGAAGATTTGTTCCTGGTATTTTTTCTAAATCTTCAGACTGTTCTGTATCTAATAATGCTGTTGGCCCACCCAAATATTTGTTAACTTCATATCCAGTAGCATCATAAGTTACTAAATTTGGGTTTGCTCCTACCCAAAGCAAATCAGGGCTGGTGTTTTTTAAGATTAATGCTCCCTTAGGAACAACATCTTTTCCCTTAATTCTTTTTAGCTTTTTTGCATTATTATTCATTTTATTATTATACCATTTTAGAACCTAAATGGTTCTACATTTAATAGAGGTATTTATTCCTTCCTCGAAAGACTGGGATATGTTTGTTATTATTATTTTTTCAGTGCCTAGGAGACCCTGATAAGTGTATTTTACAGATACAATATCACCTATTGAAAGCAATGGGTTTCCAAATACCTGCATATCAATAACCTTGCCCCTGTTAATAGCTTTATTTTTTATAAAACTAGCTAATTTTTCAACATCGCTTTGATTTTGTAGCCACCTTGATTCAAAAATTACTGGCTCTTTGTTAACGTATTCAGGGCTATCGTCTGTAGAATACTCTAGGGTTCCTGAAGAATTAATATCGTTTCCAAATATATACAATGAAGATTTGCCCTCGTCGCTTAAGGGGACGGTAGTTGATGTATTGTTTAACACGTAAGCTTCTGCATCAAAATTAGAAAACCTTTGTCCTATTAAATTTACAGACCTATTGTCTGCAGTAGACCATCTTATTGGAAAAGCGGGCCTAGCGTTTAACTTAGTTTTTACATAATAAATTTCTCTAACAACGGTTCCAAAATCATCTACTGTATCTTTTTTTAAAGTATTCTCTGAATTATTTGAATTGTATATTATGTCTCCAAAGGACATGTCTAGCAAATCGTTTGAGTATTGGGCCAGATATAAATTAGGCACAACTAAAGACTCTTCGTATTTAGTTTTTGAAATGTCCGTTCCATAAGCATAATCAAAAGCTACATTTCCATTCCCACAAAGAATAGCCACTGACTTAGTTGGAGCCAGTATTTTATTAGTTTCTTTAGCGTTAAGGTTAGAATTGGTATCTGTTGCGTTGATTTTGTATCCATTAATAGAAACGTTAATCGTTATAGAATTTCCATCTAACTTAACCCTTGCGTCAATGTTATACTGAGTTCCTCCAAATACACCCTCAAAAGTGGACGAGGCTGTTCTTTGAGAGTCTGCAAGAACTCTTACCCCAACCCCGTCTGCTTTTAAAATTCTAACAGATTTTGTTTCTTTTGATACAGAAGACTTAGTTGTTTCTACAACAACAAAATATCCAGTTTTACCTAAATCATTTACAAAAAAACCAATGCCAGCGGAAGATCCTTTTGATCGGCTATCTGCGTCTAAAAAAACGCTAGTACCAAATGAATAGTATGCTGAAGAATAGCTGTTTGTTGGTGACGAATACGGAGCATAGCTTGTATTTACGGTTGCAGAAGACAAGCTAATACCTTCAAAGTTTCTATACGCCATTACATATTTATCTTTGCTGGTAGTAGTATTTGTTAATTTAAAATAAGATTTTTGAGGTATTAAAGTTGCTGAATTTATATTACTAGAAGATGTACTTGCCCCAGATGAAGTTTCGCTCATAGTAAAAATAGGACTTGTCATAGAATTTCCATACGTATCTGCTCCGTTTTTAGGAGTAACTTTAAAAGTATATTTATCTCCTGGATTTAAATTTGTAACCAATAATGGAATTTGATTTGTATATTGTGGCAAAGTAATCGCTGGTCCATTGTTAGAATTATCTTGATTTAATAATTGAGTAGTTACTAAATAATGTGTAGGAGAGATTGTTGGCGCAACAAAATCTAGCTCTACGCTAGTAAGAGATATTTGTTTTGGCCTAATTGTGTAATAAAAATCTAGGCCTGATGGAGGAACTGATGTTCCAGAAGTAGAAGGTTGTTTAGAGTCCCATGAAACTTCTACAGGAGTCCAGTTATTTAAATTTGCCGCTTGTGCAGAATGGGCTGCAGGAACAGTTCCCAGGGCTCCTCTTTTTTTAATTTTATAACGACCACTTGGTTTAAAGTATGCAGTATCTGCTGGATTAGATGAATCAGAATATCCTGCTTTAGCCAAGGCCCTGTACTTGTTAACGTCGGAAGATGATTTTATTAATTGAGTTTGTTTGGTTCCATTTAGCAATGTTAGGTCGTATTCTATTCCTTCGTATTCTATTATTTCTGAATCAATTAAAACAAATCCTGAAAAATTATAAAAAGATTGTTGCTGTGAATAAACGTCTAAAGACTTAGTATCTATTGTTAAATAATCTGTTTCTGTTTCTGATAAAGGGACTAGCAGTCCGCCAGCGCTTAAAAATGTTGTTGGCGCTCTCCATAAATCTCCTGAAGTTCCAGTGTAATTTGAGGTTATTGCAGCATCCCACAACACTTTAACAAAATTTGCTCCTACAATATCTTTTTGTACAAAGTCTATAATGTTTGAAAGAGTAGAGCCTTCTTGCTCATGATAAAAATCCCATACCTTAGCTCTTGCATTATCGTACATGTAGTCTCTGCTATAAAATTGAAGAACGTTGTTTTCATCAAAAAAGGCGTTCATTTGGATGTCTCTGCAAAGTTCTTGGATTGATTCCCAAACAGTTCTTGAGTCGTCTGTCCACCAATAAGCAACTTGAGGAATTGAGGTTTCTAAAGTATTGTTTAAGTTAAAGTTATAATTTGCAAATCCTACTGAATCTAATAGTCTTCTTAATATTGCAGTAACTGGATAGTTCTCGCAAATTACATCTGGGCACAGGGTGTCCATTAAGTATTTAGATCCATCTAAAGCAAATACTGTTGTGTCCCCGTAAGCACTAATATTAAAATCATTAATGTAAAACATTCCTTGTTTTACTTTATCATATGATCCAACAACTGTGGTTGCCCCAGAGTGATATATTTTAAAGTATGGTCTAATTTCTACATTCTTTGCCATATATATTAAAGATGAGTCAAATCCCGTAGATAGTCTATTGTATGAAACTGTTTGAAGAGATGACTGATTGTATTTTAAAACTTCAAGACTTAGACTGTTTGCGCTAACAAACCCAACTGGCAGGATGTCTTCTGATGATGATGAAGTTTCTTTTTCAATGTCTATGTTAACAATATCGGAAGATATGTCTTTTACTAATCTAGCAGATACTTCAATTACACCTATTACTTTTCCTCCGCCAGGATTAATTGCAGTTAGGTTAATTGATTTTATTAATATTGGGGACGCATAAGATACTGGCTCAGAAAGAGCTCCCTGTGTCCAAGAAGTACCGTTGTAATTTAATTCTATATTGCCGTCTGTTGGCGGAACAAATGGTCCTACGGATTGAGTTGTATTGTCTGATTTAGTAATTAATAAAGAATAAGTAGTTGGCAATACATGATACTTTTCAAATCTAATAACAATTTTATTTGACAACGCACTCTTATTTCCCAGAAGCCCAGTTGTTAAATAATTAACTGTTATGTTAACATTAGCATCTTTTGCACTTAGCCAGTATTGATATTGTAATGTTGTTCCAGGGTAATAAATCCTAGGCTGAGTTCCTGGATATTGCAAAGCTCTGTAGGGAGAAAAACTATTTGCAACTGTATCGTTAGGCAAAAAGACAAAGTATTTAATTCCAGATTGTGTTGGTCTAAAAGGTTTTAAAATAGAGTCTATTGGAAATAGCTTCTTGTATGGATTGGCTTTTCCTGAAGGCCATCCAGATATTTGAGCAGTGTATGTGGTGTCTGGGGTTGCAGAAACTACTGTTATCCCGTCAATTAAAGAATTCATGTTATATTCTATTTCACAGCCTATATCTGTTTTAATAGATTTTTGTTGCTTAAATATATTTTTTAAAGATTCGGTAGCCGATATCATTACACTTGTTCCATTGATATAGATACGTTCCAAAACTCTTGAGGGGAATCTGCTGTTTTTTCTCTTACGTTTCTTTTTACAATCTCAAAAGAACAACCTTTAAATACCATTTCTAGTTGCCTTGTTACTGAACCGTAATTTATTGATACATCAAATGTGGATTGTCCAGATAATGCGCCTGCTGCTTTGGTAGCTGTTCCCTCATAAAACGATTTTAGATCAACTGCTCCGTATCCTCCGTCTACAGTAAATGTTGAAAAGGATGGAAGCATGTTCCATGACACAGAAATTTCTTCTTTTTCTGCAATAAAAAATTTACGCAAAGTTCCGTTAGACATTCTTTTGACTTGCTCTAGTCTTGTTTTTGATATAGAGACTGGCTGACGATTGTGCTCTGACAACTTTATGTTTGAGTTTAAATACAGTATAGATCCTACTGGAAGAGTTAAATGTGACATTAGGCTGTTTTCCCTCCAGACAATACTTTAATTCCTTTTTGTCTTGCTATTTCTTCTACTTGTGCAAAAAACTCTCTTGGATTATTTGGAGCTGTTGGATAATTTACTGATAAAGTGTTAATAGTCATTGAAGAGGATGAGCTGCTTGAACGATTAACTATTCCTCCTGAATTATATCTAGGAACGGTACTTATTACTGGACCACCAGAAGCCATCTTAGGGAAAGTAGACATTTTAATTAAACCACCCATTGATTTTTTAATAGGAGCAATTGGAGGCACATAGGTAAAAGAGCTCCCTGTTTGATATTGATTATTAGGTTTAACTACTTTGGCTGAAGAAGTGTCAGACTTTTGAGACGCATTATATGCCATTGTTGCTGCTTGACCAGAAGCACCTGGTCCAACTGGGGTAAGGGCTAATCTTCTTCCGCCTATAGAAACTGTTCCTGGTTTTTCTTTTTCTTCCCCAGTTACTGTTACTTGTTGGGCATCTATTTCAATATTTTTTACGCCATCAAGTAATTTAGAATAGCGTGAAACAAGTTCTTGAGCCATTTCAGCCACACCTTTTTGCCTTGGGCCATCAAATTTATCTGGCAGAGCAATGTTATTTTGTTTAGCGGAATCAAGTACCCCTGCAGCAACGCCCTTTACACTTAAATCTTTATTTGCTGGATCTTCAAGAAAAGTAAGAAAATTAGTCAAATTGTTGTTATATTTACTAATTCCTGTTTGGGCTTCTTCTATTTCTGCTGCAAGTTTTTGTAAGCGATTTCCAGCTTTTGCAGCTCCGTCTGCAAGTTTTTGATTAGCATCTGAAATAGCTTTTTTGTCTGCCTCTAAAGGTTTAATATCAGACTTTTCTTTTTCGTCAATTGCTGTTATTGCCTGATCAGTTTGTTGTTGTTTATTTAATAATTGAATGTCTAGTTGTGCTTGAGCCGCCCTTGACATGTCTCCAGAAGCTAAAGCATCTTGGTATTCTAATTGTTTTTTCTTAATTTCAGTTAAGAAATTTTCATCTTTTTGTGTTTGACTTAATGCTTTACGTCTTGCATCAGCCTCTTCTTTAATCTTTTTAATTCTTTCATCAATTGCCTCTATAGCTTTTCTTGAATCAATTTGCTGTTTAATACTAGCACCTTTAGATGCTAATTCTAATTTTTTATATTGGGCTTGATTATCTTTTAATTTTTTAGACAATTCAAACAAAGGTCCGTCTTTAGAGGTAGTAAACTCTGTAACTTTAGATTCAATTGCTGCTCTTAAAAGAAACAATTTATTCATTTCTTCTGCCGATTTTGCTAAATCTCCAGTGTATCCTTGAGCTTGAAGTCTTAGTTTTTGGAATAAACTTAAAGAGGTATCTTGGGCAGTAAGAAATTTTTCAGCTTCATAATTTTGATCAATTATGCTGTTTAAAAGTCTTTTAGAAATTCTTTCTCGTGAAGAAACTTTATCATTTAACATATTAGAAACTTGAAGCTCTGCTTGAGATAGAGATATTACTTGCTGTTTGCCAGTTTTGTCTGCTTTAACTTGCTTTTCACTAGCAGCAATTGCTTCTTCTACCGCTTTATTAGCTGCCTCTAAGGATGTTGTTAAAGCCGCTCCTTGAATATCTACACTTTTGTTTTTCTGAACTACACTGTTAAATACTTCAAGAGCTTCTACTGCTGCGGTTGCTCCGTCTTTTATTTTATTAAACCCAATATTGCCTACTGTTGAAGCACCAGCTAATGCAAATTTGTTAGACAATGCAAAAGCGGCGTATATCTTTTTGGCTGCTTCGTCTGCAGAAGATCCAGCTGCAATCATTTGAGCCTTTAATCTTTCTGCGTAATCTTTTAAATCAGTCTCTTTCATTCTATTAATTGCTGCAATAGAGTCGCCCATAGTAGTTTTAACTTCTTCTTTTAATTTCTTGTATTCTTCAATGGTCATTTTAATTGGAATTCCAGCAGAGCTCATGCTGTCATAAAGCATTTTATTTCTTTCAACAGTAGCATTTACTACATCAATAGATTCTTTAATAGCAGAATTATAGTCTTTTACTTTTAGTCCAGCTTTTTCTGCAGCCTCAGCGGTAAGCCCAAAGGTACTTACGTTTAATCTTACACCTTCTTGATAATCTTTAAAAACTTTATATCCATATACGACAGAAGCGGTTAAAATACCTACGGCAACGTTAGTCCTAGTTAATCCCATTGCAAGGCTAAGAAGAACCTTAGAAGTTCTAGAACCTTGCGCTGCTTTATTTGCTAAAGAAATTGTATATTCACTGTTTGCACGTTTTGCTTTGTCTAACTTGCTTGCATATTTTTCATAGGCTTCATCAGATCCTGGTTGAACTCTTGGTCCGCCCATGCCTCCAAGCATTCCTGGAACCATTGATCCAATAAATCCTCCAGCCAAACCAGCATTTGGACCGCCAATTTGATTTCCTATTGATTGTCCCCCCATATACCCAAGCATAGGAAGTAACATTTGTGCAATCATTCCGCCACGGTTGTATCCCTGAACCATTCCGCCCACATTATATTTTCCATTTTGTGCTGGAACTGGAAGTAATGGTGGCATTGAAGCCATTCCTCCACGGTTGTATCCTGGAACCTTTCCACCAGAATTCATTCTTAAATTTCTACTAAATCTAAACGGAAGAGCTCTACTTCCCACTGCTGTTATTCCAGCATTAAGCAATCTTCCTAAAAGTGGTTTTGGTGTTGATGTATGTGCAAAAAATGATTGTCCTCTTTTACCACGTAATGGATCTATTGAAATTGTTTCTCCATTAGAAGTTAATTTTTTTAACTCCATACTAGGGCTTCTCATAGGTTCACCACTAGATCTTAATGATTCGGAAACTATATAGGCTGGTTCGCTAGAAAACTTATTCCAAAATCCAAGTGCTCTAGGGTTTGACTTAAGTTTATTTTGAATAACTCTATCTGATATTTCCCAATATCTATTGTTTGCATCTCTTACGCCAGTTTGTCGTCTTATATCTTTTCTAAATACAGTATCAATTTCACTGCTCATTGATTTTGCTTCAGCTGGAGAAATTATTCCATTTTTTACAAGAGCAGACAGAAGTTGATCTGAAGATCCTGTATATGCATTTTTTGAAGCAGCCATTGCAGCCTCATAAACTTCATAATGTAATCCACCCTTTGCCATACGTGCATTCATTGCTTCAACACTTATTGTTTTTCCGTCTTGACTTAGATAAGGATATCTAGAAACTATTCCTGGATCTGTTACCGTATTTAAATAAACTCCAGCAGTTCCTCTAACTCTATAAGAAGACCTATTGCCTCTAAATCTATCTGGAAATGTTTTTGCCATTTCTTGCGATGTTATTCCGCTCAATCTTGGCTCTAGAATTGATTCAAATTCTTGCCCTCTAATTGCGCCAGCGCTTCCAGCATTGTATCCAGGCCCGTTAGATCCTCGATTATTATTTAAAGCTGTTAGTAAAGGTAAATTTGCTGCCGTTGCTTCTCTATTAACAACAAATTCTCCTGGTGTTAATAATGCTGGTACTACATCTGCATTTATGTTTGGTCCTGGAACTACGTTACCACCCATATTCATTTTCTTAGGAATTGTAGTTTCGTTAGAATACCCTGCTCCATAAGTTCTAACTCCCAAAACCCTTGCAATTCTATCTATTATTCCAGCCGAAGGTCTTCCCGATCTAAACAATTCTTTTATGTTAGCTTTTCCTTTATTGCTAACA
>SXGQ01819997.1_pt1 | contig 13547 bp, 15 predicted proteins | sample 3178371 | NCBI WGS metagenome assembly SXGQ01 (sample SAMN11356859, study PRJNA531348) | freshwater metagenome | isolation source: freshwater sample F1-20 | place: China: Fuxian Lake, Yuxi | collected 2017-12-25
CTCACCGTCTGGCCGCGCGGCATCGAGCGATAAAGCAGTTGCCGCCCATCCCGCGAGAAGAGCGGGTAGAAATCTTCCGTATCAGGCGAGTTCGTGAGGTTACGGACATCGGAGCCGTCCGGCCGCATCGCGAAGATTTCCCAATCCCCCCGAGGGGAGCGGGCGGAGTACGCCACCCAGCCCAGCGAACGCACTTCCGTCGCCAACGCGCCAACCTCCGCGGGCGGGGCGGCGGCCGCAAGGCAAGCGCAGCCCAGTAAACCGAGCAGGGTAGAACGATTCGCCATCGCCCGGCATCTTGGGCGCTGGGCGCACCGGCTGGCAAATCCTTTAAGAAACTGCTGAACCGGAAACGGTTTGCCTCCGCAGGACGACGGGCTGACATTGGCATCACCCATGAGACGCCTCCTGCTTGGCCTGCTTTGCGTTCCGGTCATGTACGCGGAAACCTATGTGGAACGCGTCACGACCGTGACGACCACCCCGGGGTTGATCGCGTTCTGGGACTTCACGAAACGCGAGGCGCCCGACCGACGTTTCACCGCCCACGTCCCCGCCGGCGCGAAGAACGACTACGCCCTCGACGCCGGCAACTACGTGAAGGACCTCTGGAATCAGGGACCCGCCGCGAGTTACGCCGACTTCCCCTTGCTCGGCTCGGGGCCGTTCGGCCAGGCGATCCGCATCAAGCAGGAGACGAATCCCGACTTCCGTCCCCTGCTCTTCGTACCGCGCGCCCGCCTGCAGGACTCGCCCTTGGACATCAAAGGATCCGGCCGGGCCGTGACGGTCGTCGTCTGGGCGATCCGCGAAAGCGGCAACCACGCGCTCGCGGGCATCTGGCACGAAGGCACCGACCTCAAGGAGAAGACCACCGAAACCATCGCCAAGGTCGAACGGGGACAACGTCAGTACGCCCTCTTTGCCGGACTGAACAAGGAAGGCGCCGCCTGCGGCCACGTCTCCGAAAACGGCGCGAGCTCCTTCCTCAACAAGTACGCGTTGCACAAGTGCAACTCGGCGGAAGTTTCGCCCAAGGTCCCGGCGGACTCGGCCCCGGCCGTGCTGGCCAAGGCTTGGCGGACGTTCGCGATGACCTTCGACAGCCGCACGCAGGAAATGACCGGTTGGCTCAACGGCGTCGGCGGGGATCGCTGGCTGGAGAACCCGCAGCAGGACCGCCTCCTGTCGTTCGCCGCCAACGCTTGGCTGCAAGGTCGGTTGGCCAAAATCCCGGGCACCCAACCCGGCGAAGATCCAACCTTCCCGGCTGACCAGTATTATAACCCGCCGGAAGGTACGCCGGTCAAGGTCACCGTCCTCAGCGAACAACGCTCCAAACGCGAAGAGCTCCGGGAATACCGCTACACGAAGGTCAAGGTGACGATCGTGAACGATGAGGAGCGCAGCCGCGAACTTGTGGCACTCCGCCTGAACCCTTGGTGGTTCCCCCACGACCTGTATACGCCGAAGGCCGACGGCTCCGGCGGCCCGTTCACCATCGGGCGCGTCATCCATAGTTCGCGCAGCGTCGGCTTCACGGGTTGGATCGGGGGCGTGGCCGTCTTTGACCGCGCCCTGACGGCGGCGGAATTGGGGAAGCTCCAAGCCCTCGCGGCGGCGCCCATCCCCGCGCCGACGGCTAAGTAAGGAACCCCGCGCCACAAAACGCTTCCGTCCCCGCAAAGGCTCGGCAATAGTTGCGCCATGGACAACGTCACGCATGCGGCCCTCGGACTCTCCGCCGGCCTGCTCGTGGCCCGCCGCGGCGGCTCCTTGCCGGCGGCCGCCGTCGCGGCCCTGCTCGCCGCCGAAGCCCCGGACCTCGACGTCTTCATCCGCAATTCCGATGACCCGCTCGTCTCGTTCCGCTGGCACCGCCACTTCACGCACAGCTTCCTGTTCATGCCCGTCTGGGCGGTGCTGTGCGCCCTGCTCACCGCTTGGCTCTTCCGGTGGCGGCAGAAAGCCGACGAACCCTGGCGCGGGCTCTTTCTCCCGGCGCTCGCGGGCGGGCTCACCCACCTCCTCTGCGATGGCTGCACGAGCTACGGCACGATGTTGCTATGGCCGTTCGACGATGGCCGCTACGCGTGGGATTGCCTCCCGATCGTCGACGTCTTCGCGACGCTGCCGCTCCTGACCTTGGCCATCCTCGGCTACCGCCGCCAATCCCGCCGGCTGGCGGCCTACGGACTGCTCTGGTTCACCGGCTACGCCCTCCTCGGCGTCTGGCAACACCAACGGGCGGAGACCAGCCTCCGCACTTGGCTGAGCGCCCGCGGCATCGAGCCCACGCGCCTCACGGTCAAACCCACGGTCTCCAACCTCCTCGTCTGGCGGGGCATTTGGCTGCACAAAGACCATTGGCAAGTGGGCGCCGTCCGCGTCCCGCCTTGGGGCGACCCCATGGTCGCGCCGGGCGACGAACGCCTTGCGTGGAAGGAAACCATGCCCGGCAATCCGCCGGCCGACTCCAAGGCCGGACGGCATTTCGCCGACTTCTCCAAGTTCACCCAAGGCTGGAACACCTACGCCGCCTTCGAATCGGGCATCGTCGTCGGTGACGTTCGTTTCGGCATGCTCCCCACGAGCGGACGGCCTTTATGGTCGGTCTACTTCGGACGCGACACCAAGCATGGCTCCAACAACTCCACCGTGGAGATCCTGATGGACCGGACGTTGGAGGATGGGGACTGGGGCCGCTTCTGGGGCTTACTCGACGGCTCCGACAAGCGATACGTCCCCATTCGCTGACCACTTTATGCGCGCCCTCTTCCCCTGCCTCGCCCTGACCGCCGCCTGCGCCGCCGAGCCCACCTGGAAACTCACGCTCGAAGACAACTTCGATGGCGTGGAACTGAACGCCAAGGTCTGGACCGTCGAGACCGGCAAGCGCCGCGACTCGCTCAACTCGCCAAAGGCCGTCGACCTCAAGGACGGCATCCTGAAGATCACCACCTGGACCGACGCCGAGGGCACGACCTACTGCGGCTTCGTGACCACGCGGAAGAAATTCTTCGTCACGCAAGGGAAGACGGAGGCCCGTTGTCGCTTCTCGGTGCAACCGGGCACGCAGATCGCCTTCTGGGCGCAATCGCCGACGTACGGCAAGTCCGGCAAAGCCGCGGGCGCCGCGGACGATGGCGTCGAGATCGACATCCTCGAAACGACCGGCCTCAAAAAGGGTGGCTACCAATCCGCCCTCCACTGGGGACCCTACGGCAACAAGGAGGAAAAGAAGGCCAGCTCCGTGCAACGCCCGGCCAACGTGGGCGCCGAGTGGCACACCTACGCCGTCGAATGGGACAACACCGGCTACCGTTTCTTCTTCGACGGACAACTGGCGTGGAAGGACGAGAAGTGCCCAGGCTCGAAGGCGCCGCAATTCCTGCTGCTCACCAGCGAATCGAACATCAAAGGTTGGAACGGCGAACGCCCGAAGGACGGTTACGGCCTCATGGACGCTTCCAAAAATACCTTTGAAATCGATTGGGTGAAGGCTTGGGAGCGTGGCGAGGCCCCGAAGCCGGCCGCAAAGTAAGCGACGGCCTACTTGACGATCTCGACCTTGTTCGGGGGCGTCACGACCTTCTCCGGAAGCCCCGGGAAGAGCTGCCGAAGCACCTCGGGGTGCTTGCGCAGCCCGGCGGCGTCGATGAACTTCCAGTCGGCGTTCCCGACCGGACGCACCGCGATGAAGTAGCTTTCGGCGCGGGTACGGATGTCTCCGGCGCTGGCGATTTGCAAGAAGGGCACGAAGCAGATTTCTTCCTGCCCCGCGACGTGGAGTTCGGTCGGCATGCCGAAGGCGATCTTCTCGACCACGTATCTGCCCGACAAGGTCTTCAAGGCCAGCCGCGTCGCCACCTCAAACGGCTCCTTACCGCCAAACAAAGTATACAAGGCCGGGTGGGTCAGTTGCAGGACCTTGTCGGCATCGCCCTTGGCGGCGGCATCGCGATAGGCTGTGGCCAGGGCCACTACGCGCAGGGCTTCTTTTTCGGGAAGCCCTGCGGCTGTCGTCACCAAAGTCGCAGATGCCAGGATGAGAGTGAGCGCTTTCATTTTAATTCAAAGCGGTAGGTCGCGGTGGCGTCGGAAGGAATGAAACCCTCGCCAAGACGGGCGGGCGTGAACTGCGACGCTTGGGCCGCCTGCAGGGCCGCCGCATCCAAGGAGGCGCTCCCAGAACTCACGGCGATTTGCGCCGTCCGAACTTCACCGGTGGCCGAGATGTGCAGGAGCACCGTGACACGCCCTTCGACCCCGGCGCGGCGGGCACGTTCGGGATAGGCTGGCTCCGTCCGAACGGAGAAGTGCGGTGGCACGAAAATGGCGGCGGGCGCTTCGGTGGGCGTCGCGGTGCCGGAGCCAATGGAGGCCGCCGGGGAAACTGGGCCGACTGGGGCAACATGGTTGCCGCTGAACTGCGGTACGGCCGAATGGGTGACCGCCGTCGCCTCGGTCAAGACGGCGCGGGAGCCTCCGCCCAAGGCCAACCCTTGCTTTACTTCTCCCGCCAGACCCAAGGGCTCGGCATCCAAGCGGACCAAGAGCAAACCACCGGCGTTAGCTTCTGCTCCGCCCGAGCGCCACGATCCACTCGCAGCCACCCCAGCCAAAGCCACCAAGTGGACACACCCTACGGCGGCCCAGATTAGGTGGTGACGGCGCGTTTCGCTCACAGCGCACAGTCGCTGGAAGCGCCCGGACAGTCAAGACGCAGGCGTGTCATTTGCCGACCGGCGGCGGCACCAGACTCTTTAAGCGCCAAGTTCCATAGGGCTTGCGAGCCGTCGGACCAGCCAGCCGCTCCAAGGTCACCAAGGCGGCCTTGCGGAAATGGATACCCAGCGCTCCGTCGCGCAAACCCAACAGCAACCCAACCAGTGAGGATAAATGCGGATTATGTCCGACCAAGAGTCGTGCGGTGCGGGAGCGGGCAAGTTGGGTCGCCGTCGCCCGCGGGTTGGCCTCGGGCTCCAAGCCCGCCAGCACTTGCAACGGCTGCCGAATCTTGGCCGCCGCCTTGACGCGCTGTGCCGTCTGCACCGACCGCAGCAACGGGCTGTGCTCGATGACCCGAACCACGGACCATACCTCCAGACCCAAGCCGCGCCCGACGCGGACGGATTGCCGACGCCCCTTCGCCGACAACCGCCGACCCGCATCGGGCTCCCCCGGGACCGCATCGGCATGGCGCAAGAGGTGGACGATCATCGTGGGCCGACGCTAGCGCCCCGAAAATATTATGCAATTGGTCTTGCCGAAAAACCGGGGTCGCCGACGAATGCAGGCGTGCGCCGGCTGATTCTCGCCACCCTTTTCCTCGGACTGTTGACGAGGACGAGCGTCGCCGCGGTTTCCGAAGCGGGGGCGACCTATGACGGCACGATCTGCGTGGATGCCGCCACGGGCGCGGTCCTCTCGGAAAGCAAGGCCGACTGGCCGGGCCACCCCGCCAGCGTCACCAAGCTGATGACGATGCTCCTCGTGCTCGAGGACATCCAAGCCGGGAAGGCCACGCTCAACACGCCGATCACCATCACCAAGGCATCCGTCGGGACCGGTGGCTCCATGGTCTGGCTCGCCGCCGGCGAGACCTTCACCACGGAAGCCCTGCTCTATGCCCTCATGCTGCAGTCGGCGAACGACGCCGCCGTCGCCCTTGCGATCAACCGCGCCGGCAGCACCCCCGCTTTCGTGACCCGCATGAATACGCGGGCGACCGAACTCGGCATGACCCGGACCACCTTTGTCACTCCGAACGGACTCACCTACGGGAAAGGACCGCACGACACCACCACGGCGCGGGACCTCGCCAAATTGAGCGTCGCCCTCTGCAAGATGCCAACCGCGCTGAAGTTTACCTCCGCCAAGAGTTACACCTTCCGACCGGGGGCTAAGGCCGTGAACTTAGTGAACCACAACCGCCTCTTGAGCTCCTTCAAAGGATGCGACGGACTCAAGACGGGTTGGACCGTGGCAGCGGATGCCTCGATGATCACAACCGCGCGCGAAGGCGAAGCCCGGGTCATCGCCGTGGTCCTCGGTTGCGATAGCCCCCAAGGCGCTAAGGCCGCCCAGCGCGTCCGGGATCAGATAGCGGCCCGACTCATGTCCCAAGGGCTAGCCCGCGTCACCTTACTCGAAGCAGAAAAGGCCAAGCTTCACGCCCTGCCCGCCCGGGTTGCCCCGGCGGCCGCCAGCGCCAAACCAAGTCAAAAAGGGTCAAAACCAGCCGAAGAACCCGGCTTTTTCGATTGGCTGGGGGATTTATTTAGCTTTTAACCCCTGTGTTCAGGGGGGTGGAAGAAAGTAGTGAACATTTGTTCATTTTACTTGCAAGGACCTCCTAAGTGGGCAGTTTGGCGTTCTCACCCACCTCACGCCCATGTCCATCTCCAAGACCGACGCCACTGCCAAAGAAAAGGCGGCCACGCAGTCCTCCGAGCGCAAGACGCTCGACCTCGCCCTCTCCGCCATCAACAAGCAGTACGGTGACGGCACGCTCATGCGCATGGGCGACGCCACCAAGATGACGGTCTCCACCGTTTCGACCGGCTCCGTCGCCATCGACCTCGCCCTCGGCGTCGGCGGCCTCCCCCGCGGCCGTATCGTCGAGATCTTCGGCCCGGAGTCCTCCGGTAAGACGACCCTCTGTCTCTCCATCATCGCCGAAATCCAGCGCCAAGGCGGCAATGCCGTCTTCGTGGACGTCGAGCACGCCCTCGACCCGCGCTACTCCAAGGTCGTCGGGGTCGACCTCGACAACCTCCTGGTCTCCCAGCCCGAATCGGGCGAAGACGCCCTGAACATCGCCGAGACCCTCATCCGCTCCGGCGCCATCGACGTCATCGTCATCGACTCCGTCGCCGCCCTCGTCTCCAAGCAGGAGCTCGACGGCCAGATGGGCGACTCCACCGTGGGCGTCCAGGCCCGCATGATGAGCCAAGCCATGCGCCGCCTCACGGCCGCCATCAGCCGCACCAATTGCGTGGTGATCTTCACCAACCAAATCCGCGAAAAGATTGGCGTGATGTTCGGCAGCCCCGAAACCACCCCGGGTGGCCGCGCGCTCAAGTTCTTCTCGTCCGTCCGCATCGACATCCGCCGCATCGGTCAGATCAAGGAGCCTTCCGGCAAGGTGATCGGCAACCGCACCAAGGTGAAGGTCGTGAAGAACAAGGTCGCCCCGCCCTTCACCGAGTGCGAGTTCGACATCATGTACACCGAAGGCATCTCCCGCACGGGCTCGGTCCTCGACATGGGCATCGAACACAAGATCCTCGAAAAGAAGGGCGCTTGGATCGCCTATAACGGCCAACTCATCGGCCAGGGTCGCGAAGCGGCCAAGGACTACCTCATGAAGAACCCGAAGGTGCTCGAAGAGCTCCAGAAGATCATCCTCGAGAAGGTCCAAGTCGTCGGTGGCATGACGCTCGGCGCAGGCGCCGGCGAAGGTGTGACCGCGGAATAAAGTTTCGTTGTTGGCTGCCATAGCCCGGGCCGCACGCAAGTGCGGCCCGTTTAGTTTATGGATAACGCGTACAGGCGGGGAAACCCCAGCGGCCCATCGGACGTTTACCCGATGGAATGAGCCCCACGGTCATGGCCTTGCAGGGCTGACCGGCACTTGGGTGAATCGCCACCCCATGGAAACCCATCGACTCAACGCCTTCGTCACGTGGCAACGCAGCGTGCTGCTCGCCGCCGAAATCCTCAAGCTCGCGCACACCGCGCAAGGCTTCACCCAACGCTTCCTCGACGACTTGGCCAACGATGCCATCCAGCGCGCGGCCTCGCTCGGGGACAACTACCTGAACCTCGAAACGGGCTTCGAGCTCTGGTGCCTGAACGACTCCCGTGCGCTCGCCCTCTACACGCGCCTGAAGACCGCCGAGACGGCGGGGCTGCTCCCCGAACGCGAGACCCGTCGCTTGCTCGGCATGTTCGAAGACGTCGAACGAATGATGGAAAACTACCTGCGCGCCCAAGCCAAGGCCGAGGCGGCGCCCGCAACCCAGACGCGTTCACCCTGGCGGCCAAGCACCCACGATGGGTTCAAGCCGCTCAGCGAATCCAAAGCCCCGCGGCCAAGGCGAGAAACGTAAGCAGGTCGGCGCGAGCGCGCACCATCTCAGCCGGGACACCTTCGGAGCGACGATCCAAGAACCAAAGGCTCGCGCCACCGAAAGCCGCCGCGGCGGCGGGGCCACCCGCACCCGGTACGGCCCAAAAGGTGAAGACCGTGCCGAGGACGGCCGCAAACATAGGGCCGAGCCGCAGCTGCCAAGCGCGGTCCGTCTCCTCGGAGCGGCGGATGACCGCCAGGTTCGCGAGCACCAAAGCAAAGACGGGCAACGCAAAGCCGAGATAAATCACGTGCTGGGTGATCCCGGTGTCGACGAGGCGAACGGATTGCTTGGCGGACAACAACGAGAGGATCGCCGCCACGGCGAAGGCTCGGTAATGCCAACCGGAATTCGGCGCCAACCGCGCGCTCAAGAGCAGGAAAAGCGGGGCGAGAAAGAAGACCGAACGGTACTTGGCGAAAGCCTCCGCCACGCCCGCGAAGTCCGGTGCCGCCGCGTAAAGCAAGCCGGCCAAACCCACGAACCCAACGGCGAGGAAGCTCCCGCGGTTCGCCTGCACGAAGCCGTGGCGGAAGGTACCACCCTTGGCATGTCCAAGCCGCGCATCCATCCAACGCTCCAAGGCATACCCGACCCAAAGCGCCCACCCCAAGGCGAACGACTCCCAAGGCCGACCGAGGAACGCGCCCGGCTGCACGACTTCACGGGCCAAGAGCACGAAGAGCGACCCTTCGAGGCACCAGGCCGAAGGCCAGGCCCACCAAGGGATGGGCGCCCATGCCGGAGGTTCGCTCACTTGCGACCAGGCGCGCGTGCAACGACGGCCTTCATGCGGCGCAAGATTTCGCGGAGGCGTTCGCGAGGGCAACCAAAGTTGAGTCGGACATGGCCGGGGCCACCGAAGTCGGCGCCATTGCTGAAACCGATGCCGCCCTTTTCGAATTCCGCATGCGGGTCTTCAAAGCCGAGCGCCGCGACGTCGAACCACGCCAAGAAACTCGACTGCGGGCGCTGCCGCAGCACGACGCCCGGCATGCTCTTCAATTCCTGCTCGATGAGGTCGAGGTTACCGCGGAGATACTCGACGCACGCGAGGCGCCACGGTTCACCATGATCGAAGGCCGCTTGGGTCGCGGCGAGGCCGAAGGCATTCTGATCGAGGGACAAGCCTTGGAGAATCCGCCGGAAACGCGTGCGTAGGTTGGCGTCGGGAATGATGGCGAAGCCACAGGTCAAGCCCGCCACGTTGAAGGTCTTGCTCGCGGCCATCAAGGTGACCGTTCGGGCGGCGAGGTCTTCGCCCATCGATGCGAAGATGGTATGCTTGGCTTCCGGATCGAGGATGAGGTCGCAGTGGATCTCGTCCGAACAGACCAGCAGGTCATGCTTGCGCACCAAGGCGGCCAAGCGGTCCAGCTCCGCCCGATCGAAGACACGCGCCAGCGGGTTGTACGGATTGCACAGCAGGAGAATCTTGGCGTGCGGCTGCGCGCAGGCTTCCTCGAGCTTGGCCCAATCAAACGTCCAGCGGCCGTCGACGAAGACCATCTCGAGCTTCAGCGAATTTCGTTCCGAAAACACCGGCGCCGTCAGGAAAGGCGGGTAGACCGGCGCCGTCGTGACCACCGATTCCCCCGGCTTGGTGGCGGCGCGGATGGAAGCATGGATACCGGGCACCAACGAACACATGAAGGTGATCCACTCGGGGCGAATCTCCCAGCCATGGCGGCGGCGGACATGGTTGACGACCGAGGTGAAGACGGCGTCGCGTTGCGCCGGATAACCGTAGACGCCGTGGGCGGCGCGCGCCTGCACGACGGCGACGACCTCGGGCGGCGACACGAAATCCATGTCGGCGATCCAGCAAGGGATGATGTCGCGATCGGCATACTTGTGCCACTTCGTGCTGTCCGTCCCAGAGCGTTCCGGACAGCTGTCAAAATTGAAAGCCATTCTGGGGAGAACCTTGGGTTGAAGTCAGGTTCGGGCAAATGCATTTTCTGCGAATGACACCTACTTGGGTCAGCCCCGCCGACCTCCGCGGTCGCCAAGTCTTCCTTGGCCGCCACGGGGAAATATCCGTAGCGGTCACGAGCGAAGGCGAACTTATCCTGCGCCACCCGGGGCCACGCTCCACCATGCTGGCGCGGCTGGTCCATTGGGGGCTGAGCGGTCGATCCGGGAAACTCCCGAAGGTCCGGCTGACCCTCGCCGTCGGCACGACGTTTCAGCACCGGGTCTGGCAAGCCTGCCTAGCCATCCCCACCGGGACCGTCGTCACCTACGGCTCACTCGCCCAGCGTATCCGATGCCGATCGGCCCAAGCCGTCGGCCAAGCGCTCGCCGCCAACCCCCTCGCCCAACTCATCCCTTGCCACCGGGTAGCCGCAGCCGATGGACCCGGTGGGTTCGCCTGGGGAGCCCACCGAAAAGCAGCGTGGTTGAAGGAGGAAGCCAATGGGGCTGCTCGATGACCTGGATCGGGGGCTCCTTGACCTCATCTTCCCACGGGACTGCGCGGTCACGCAGTCTCCGCTGGATCAAGGGGCCTATCGGCACCTTTCCCCCGAGGGGGCGGCGGCCCTCCCGCGCATCGCCGACCCGCGGTGCCTGACGTGTGGCCACCCCTTTGATGGCTGGCTTGAGGGTGAGCGCAGCTGCCCCCATTGCATCGCGCTGCACCCGGCCTTTGAACGGGCGCTCTGCGTCTTCCGGGCCGAAGGGCCCGTCCGGCAAATCCTCCATCGGATCAAATACGAGCGGTCACCCTACCTCGCCGATGATTTGGTGGCGGCGGCCAGCACGGATGAACCGTTCCGTCGGCACCTCGCGGGCTCGGTCCTCGTGCCCGTTCCTCTCCATACGGCGAAAGAGTGGTCCCGGGGCTACAACCAGAGCGAGCGGATTGCCGTCGGACTCGCCCGCCTGATTCCGGGCTGCACCGCCGAGGCCCTCCTGGAAAAACATCGGCCGACGGAATCGCAGACGCGCTTGGATCGAACCCAGCGACTACGCAACGTCGCCAAGGCCTTTCGCCTCAAGCGCGGCCAGGCCGTCGACGCCAGCCGACGCTACGTGGTCATCGACGATGTGCTGACGACCGGGGCGACGCTCCACGCCTGCGCCACCGTCCTGCGCGCGGGGGGAGCTAAGTCCGTCGACGCCGCCGCCCTCGCCCACGGCTAAACCGCCAGAACTGCGGCGAGCTCCGACTCGGTCACGCCCATCTTGCTGAGCACAAAAGCCCGCATGTCAGGCGCCAAGGGCGCGCGGAAGATGCGTTGGAACTGCGGGGCGCGGAAATCCAGCCGCGCCGCATGCAAGGCCTGGCGGGACAGCTCGAGGGCCTGACCTAAGCGGTCCGTCCAGCCGTGTTCGACGAATTCCAAATAGAGCGAATCATCCCCGCCGTAAAGTTTATCGCCGATGACCGGATGGCCCAGCCACAGCGCATGCGCCCGGATCTGGTGCTTCCGTCCGGTGTGCGGGCTCACGCGGGCCAACGTATAGCCACCGCGCACCAACGCGGGCTCGAAGAACGTCGCCGCCGGCGAGGTGCCGGGACCGGTGCGCACGGCGGTCTTGACGATGACCTTGCTGGTTTCATCCGGGCCCAACGCTTGATCCACCTGCACGGGCTCCCGGAGCTCGCCCTTCAGGATGGCGTAATAAGTCTTCGACACCCAGCGGCGTTCCATCGCGGTCTGCGAGAGCGAGGCGGCGGCGGCATGCTTGGCGATGAGGATGATGCCGCTCGTCTCGCGATCGAGGCGACTGACCAAATGCAACGTCGTTAAGCCCTTCCACTCGCGCACCGCCCCGACGAGGGACGACCACGGTCCATCCTTGGAGGGGTGGCAGACCAACCAACCCGGCTTATCGAAAACAAAAAAATCATCATCCTCCTCGATCAACCACTGCGGCAGTTCCGCCGGATCGACCTTCGGAGCGGGGCGGTTCGGGACCGCGGCGTCTTCCCCGCTCATGGCTTGGGCGGCAGGCGATCCTGCCAAGCCGCGGGCGATACGCCGAGGCCTTGATGGCGCGCCAGCACTTCGCCGACCAGATAAAGCGACCCGAGGACGACGATCGGGTCGCCAGCGGTGGTGCAGGTGCCCGCGGACGGGAACAGCTCCGCCGTGGAACCACGCGCTACTTCGCCGCGGAAATCCGTCGGCACAAGGTCGGCGAGCTCCGCCACGGTGCACGCCCGCTCGTTATCCGGCCGCACCAGCACGAGCCGTGCGGCGTGCCGGGCCGCCGCGGCGACGAGGGGTTGCGCGCGATCCAGGCCCAAGGCTCCCACCACGATCGTGGGCTGAGGCAACGCCGCGAGCAGCGGCTCGATCGCGCGGATACCTTCCTCGTTGTGCGAGCCATCGACAATCAAGGTTCGCCCGTCGTTCAGCGTCAGGCGCTGCCACCGTCCCGCCCACGCGACATTCCGCAACGCCGCCGTCGCAACCTGCGCGTCAAAGGGCAAGCGCGTCGCCAACGCACACGCCAACCAGGCGGCGCCGGCGTTCCAGCGTTGGTGTGTTCCGGCGAGGTTCGTCTCCGGCAAGCCGGCGGCGAAATGGTCGCGGACAAAATGCAGCGGGGCGCCGATCGCGCGCGCGCGCGCGGTGACGACGGCCTCCGCTTCGGCGGGAAGTTGTCCGACGACGCAAGGCACGCCGGGCTTGAGAATACCCGCCTTTTCGCCGGCGATCGCGGCAAGGGTCGGGCCGAGGTACTCCTGGTGGTCGAGTCCGATGGAGGTGATCACGCAGACTTCCGGCGCGCAGACATTGGTGGCGTCGAGCCGGCCGCCGAGGCCGGTCTCCAAGAGGGCCACATCGACCTTCTGCTCGGCGAATTCGAGCAACGCCGCGGCCGTGATGAGTTCAAAGAACGTCGGGGCGTTCTCCGGATCTTCGGAGCGGATGGCTTCGTAGTGCGGACGCAGGCGTTCGGCCAACGTGACCACGGTCGCATCGCTCAGCGGGATGCGGTCCACCTGGATGCGTTCACCGATGCTTACCAGATGCGGGCTGGTGTAGAGACCCGTGCGGCGACCGTGGGCGCGCTGGATCGCCTCGATCATCGCGGAGGTCGAGCCCTTGCCGTTGGTTCCGGCGATATGAAAACACGGCTGCGCCCGCTCGGGTTGGCCGATCCGCGCGGAGAGCAGGCGCATCCGGTCGATGCCGAGCCGCGAACCGAGGTTACGCAAGCCCGTCAACCAGCGCAGCGTGGTGGCCGCTTCCATGTCGGCCGAGGGCCGTTAGGCCGCGCGACGCTTGCCGCCCTTCGGCGCGCGGTGGGCCAAGGCACGGAGCAGGCTCGCCAGCTTCGCCTTCATCTCCTTGCGGTGGACGATCATGTCGATGAGGCCGCGCTTGAGGAGGAATTCGGAAGTCTGGAAGCCGTCGGGGAGATCCTGGTTGGTCGTTTCCTTGATGACGC
>SXGQ01679294.1_pt1 | contig 13546 bp, 8 predicted proteins | sample 3178371 | NCBI WGS metagenome assembly SXGQ01 (sample SAMN11356859, study PRJNA531348) | freshwater metagenome | isolation source: freshwater sample F1-20 | place: China: Fuxian Lake, Yuxi | collected 2017-12-25
GATTTCCTTGATATCCTTGATTTCCTTGTAGTCCTTGATTACCTTGTCTTCCTTGGTGTCCTTGATTTCCTTGATTTCCAGTCAAACCTTGACTACCTTGATCTCCTTGATATCCTTGATTTCCTTGATTTCCTTGGTATCCTTGATATCCCCTTAACCCTTGAGTTCCTTGAAACCCTTGATTTCCTTGATATCCTTGATTACCTTGACTGCCTTGACTACCTTGACTTCCTTGACTACCAGTTGTTCCAACAACTCCTTGTCTTCCTTGAAAACCTTGATTACCTTGAGAACCAATTAATCCTTGAAATCCTTGAAATCCTTGAAATCCTTGGTTTCCTTGTCTTCCTTGATTTCCTTGATTTCCTTGATTTCCAGTATTTCCAGTAAAACCTTGATTTCCTTGATTTCCAGTTGTTCCAACTTGTCCTTGTGTACCTTGAAAACCTTGAGATCCAATATCTCCTTGATCTCCTTGATTTCCTTGAAATCCTTGATCTCCTTGACTTCCTTGATATCCTTGTGATCCCTGTTGTCCTTGATAACCTTGATCTCCTTGATTTCCTTGATCGCCTTGTGATCCTTGATAACCTTGACTACCTTCTGATCCTTGATTACCTTGTGATCCTTGATTACCTTGATTTCCTTGATTTCCTTGATATCCTTGATTACCTTCAGATCCTTGAAATCCTTGAAATCCTTGAAATCCTGTTATTCCTATTTCTCCTTGACTTCCTTGTTCTCCTTGACTTCCTTGATTACCTTGATCACCTTGATTGCCTTGAATACCTTGATTACCTTGTTCTCCTTGATTTCCTTGGTTTCCTTGAAAACCTTGATTTCCTTGTTCTCCTTGATTTCCTTGATTTCCTTGTGCTCCTGGAATACCAATAGCAACCCAACCATTGTTGTTATATACCCAAGTTCTTTCACCAAAAGTATATGTGTCATTAATTTGAGGACTATTAGGGAAATTTATATCTGGCATTCATGATCCCCTATGTTTTAATTATATAATTCAAGGCTATGCTTGGTTGCATATTTTCATGTGAGTTACCACCACCAACATTATTGGCATTACTTATAGATGGATTAAATGTATGTGTATGATTTATATTCGGACTATCACCAACTGTACAATATTGACCATATTCTGAACCACCACTAACTATAAGTCTACCCTGATAGCCACCACCAAGACCTCCACCAAATCCATAAGCACCTCTTCCTATTTGTGAACCAGCTACCCAAACAGCAGAATGTGAATGCACTTGATTAGCAGACATGCCACCAGTACTTCCACCATAAACAACATTAGGATGACTATGTGCTGGTATTTGAGATGAACTCAAAGTTATTGTTTCAGAGCCTATTTTTATTGCAAGTGACCTATTTGTAAGACCAGAACCTTGACCAACACCAATAATTGTTCTACCTTTTAAATCTGGAACTCCAAAAGTACTACTTCCATTTCCAGCATTATAAATAGTTCCTATTACGGCAAACAAAGCAGCGTAAGTTGTTCTAGAATAAGTATTTAAACCATCACATAATAACCATCCAGCAGGAGGTGTTGTACCAGCAAAAGCAATTATTGAGCCTGTTGGCATAGGATTTACTGGAGGTGAACTTACCCAAGATGTTCCATTACTTGTAAGAACATTTCCGCTTGATCCAGAAGATGTTAATCCAGTACCACCAGATGATGCTGCTAAAGTTGTAGATAGTCCACCAGCAGTAATTGAACTTTGATTTATCCAAGATGGAGCAGCAGCACCGTTAGATTTTAAAATTTGACCACTAGATCCTGCTGCTAAAATTGATGTAGAATTTGTAGCATCTTGATATGGTAAACCACCAGCAGAACCACCAGAAATATTAATGGCTGTTGTTGCAGTACCAGTAGTATTTTGATTAAGCGTTGGTATATCGCTAGGAACTAATGACCTAAATGTAGGAACACCAGTTGAACCATTTGGCGAAGCTAATACTGTATTTCCAGTTTGATTAACTAAAGTTACAGTAAAAGTTCCAGCATTTATAATTGGAGATCCAGAAACATTAAATATTGCTGGTGCAGACAATGACACAGATGTTACAGAGCCACTTCCTTGATACCCTTGATTACCTATTATTCCTTGATTACCTTGAAGTCCTTGAGGTCCAATATTTCCACTTGAACCCTGTGATCCAGTAAAGCCTTGAGATCCAATAGAGCCTTGTGAACCAATAGTTCCTTGTAATCCTTGAAAACCTTGTCTACCTTGAAATCCTTGATTACCTTGAGATCCTTGACTTCCTTGAGATCCTGTAGATCCAACTGTACCTTGATCTCCTTGATTTCCTTGAAAACCTTGAAAACCTTGAGATCCAATAATTCCTTGAAAACCTTGTCTACCTTGAAATCCTTGATTTCCTTGAAATCCTTGTAAACCTTGATTTCCTTGTTGACCTTGATTCCCTATACTTCCTTGTATACCTTGGTTGCCTTGATTTCCTTGTGAACCTAATATTCCTTGAAATCCTTGTGGGCCTCTAACAAGACTAACATTTTGCCAATAAACTGGTGCTGATCCTGTGTAAATTAAACCATCGCCAACAGATGCGGTTCCACCGAATGGATTAGGGCATGGTTGAGTAGCTGTTCCTTGACTAACATTTGTTACAATCCACATATCGCCTAAAGATGAACCAGCAGTTTCATTATTAAATATATTTTCCCATGTATCTGATCCTTGAATAGTTACTCCAGAACCAGATGTTCCTTGGTAACCCTGATATCCTTGATGTCCTTGAAAACCTTGATTTCCTTGATCTCCTTGATCACCATAATTTCCTTGATAGCCTTGATAACCTTGATATCCTTGTTCACCTTGTTCTCCTTGTTCTCCTTGATTTCCTTGACTTCCTTGAAAACCTTGATTTCCTATTATCCCTTGATTTCCTTGTTCTCCTTGAAAACCTTGATCTCCTTGATTACCTTGATCTCCTTGATATCCTTGTTCTCCTTGGTATCCTTGTAGTCCTTGATATCCTTGTTCGCCTTGATATCCTTGAACACCTAAATCGCCCTGATATCCTTGATCACCTTGTTCTCCTTGATATCCTTGGAAACCTTGATCTCCTTGATTTCCTTGATATCCCTGTTCACCTTGATATCCCTGTTCGCCTTGTTCACCTTGAGTTCCTTGAGATCCTTGAAGACCTAAATCTCCTTGGTAACCTTGATATCCTTGTTCTCCTTGATATCCTTGTTCACCTTGATAACCTTGATCACCTTGATTTCCTTGAGATCCTTGAGTACCTTGATTGCCTTGATGTCCTTGTTCACCTTGATATCCTTGATCACCTTGATTGCCTTTTTCAATTAATAATGTCCAACCATTATTTGGTGGTGTTGCACCTAAAGACCAACTTCCAACATTAGTTAATTGATAAACTGATCCTTGATATGTAACAGCATCATTTAAAACATAAGTTGTTAAAGATGACCATGCACCAGTATATGTGTATGGTATATCTCCTTGATAACCTTGATGTCCTTGATATCCTTGATTTCCTTGATGCCCTTGATCTCCCTGACTGCCTTGATTCCCTTGATTTCCCTGATATCCTTGGTCACCTTGTGAACCATAATCACCCTGTGATCCAACACCTCCTTGATCTCCTTGATCCCCTTGATTTCCTTGGTTGCCTTGGTTGCCTTGATCTCCTTGATAACCTTGAGAACCTTGAAAACCAGCACCTTGTGTACCCTGATCTCCTTGTTGTCCTTGGCTTCCTTGTACACCCTGAGATCCTTGAAAACCAGCACCTTGTGTTCCTTGATGACCTTGAGCACCTATTGATCCAATAGGCTGAATCCATTGATAACTGTCGCCATCATAAATATATATGTAAATAATTCCACTTGTTGAATCAAGCCACATATCACCAACACTTGGAGAAATTGGTGCAGTTGAACTGGTGGTGTAAATTCCTCTATTTATGCCTTGGTATCCTTGATTGCCTTGATACCCTTGATAACCCTGATATCCTTGTGAACCAATAACTCCTTGAACACCTTGGTAACCTTGTGGCCCAACTTGCGTATAAAGAACCTGAGTTGCTGTAAGTATTATGCTAGGAATAGCTGGAGCAGGAGAAGCAGCAGCAATATATTGTAGTGATATTTCTGTGTCGCTAGTTGACCATGCTAATTCGAGATAATCATTCGCTGCTAATTTTAATACATAATTAACAGTACCAATCACATGACCATCAGTACCGCCATGCGAACTTGTAATGCTAAATTTACTATCGGTATCGCTCACACTTGAGCCATTTTTCTTTAACCATACATTGACATCATGTATCTGTGTATCAGTATTAACAAATTGCACAGAAAAAGTAATACTATAAACTCCCTCATATGCAAATGTTATCCTACTATTTGATACAATACTAATACCATTACTATCTGAATCAGTATTATTATAAGTAATTAAATATTCTGTATTAGCAAGCGAAGCTGTTTGATCTTGCGTTGACCAAAAAGATCCCCAATAACCTAAAGCACCACCAGCACCAGTAGCACCAGTTATACCTTGTAAACCTTGATTACCTTGATAACCTTGTACGCCAAGATTACCTTGATAACCTTGAAATCCTTGATAACCTTGAAAACCAGCACCTTGAGTTCCTTGAAACCCTTGGTTACCTTGTAATCCTTGATTGCCTTGGAAACCTTGGTTACCAGTATCGCCTTTATCACCAGTTCTAGCAAAAGTGAGCAATACTTCATCATCATTAGAAAATGTTCCGCTCCCAGATAAGTAAGAAACTGTAACATCAAAAAAGCTAGGTTCTTCTTCTGAGGAATTGCTTATAGTATAAAGTGCAAATACTGTAGAATCATTTTTCTTAGATAATTTAAAATGACCTTTCATAGTGCTTGTTGAAGCAGCGATTGTAGCTAAAAATAGAGAAAGATCTATGTTTGCATTATTTGGATTATCATCAATTATAACATGTGTGGCTAGTGCAAGAGAAGCATTGTTAAATCTTATATAATTGTCGCCTGGGTCGTTAATTGAATAATTATTTGTATCTATTTTATATTCAACTGTTACACCGCCAAAACTACCAGTTGATCCCTGATTGCCTTGCTCTCCTTGATATCCTTGATCACCTTGGTTCCCTTGGTCACCTTGTGATCCTTGATCACCTTGAAACCCTTGGTTGCCTTGTTCGCCTTGATCCCCTTGGAATCCTTGATAACCTTGGAACCCTTGGTTCCCTTGGTCACCTTGATTACCTTGGTTTCCTTGGTCACCTTGGTTGCCTTGGTCACCTTGATAACCTTGGAACCCTTGGTTTCCTTGGTCACCTTGATTACCTTGAAGCCCTTGGTTACCTTGAAAACCTTGATCTCCTTGATAACCTTGAAAACCTTGGTTTCCTTGAATCCCTTGATTACCTTGTGATCCTTGATAACCTTGAAAACCTTGTTGCCCTTTTTCGGCAATCAATGTCCAAAAAGTTCCTTCTGATGGGGTATCCCCAACATTGCCACCATTAGCATGAATGCGATACCAAGTTTGCCCTAAATAAGTTGCTATATCACCTACAGCATATGATGCACCGCCACTATAAGAACCTCTAAAATTCCATAATGCATCTGATCCTTGATTGCCTTGATAACCCTGTGACCCTTGATTGCCTTGAAACCCTTGGTTACCTTGGTCACCTTGGTTACCTTGGTTACCTTGATTACCTTGAAATCCTTGATCACCTTGTGAACCTTGGTTTCCTTGAAAACCCTGATCACCTTGCGAACCAACAAGACCAATAGATAGTGTAACAAAATCTTCGTTATTTATTATTCCGTATGTACTAACTAGCACCACATTAAAAATTACATAACTTCCATCGAAAGTATCATTTGTTGCAGTACCATCTACGCAAGAAGTTATTTGATAGGTAACATATGTTGAAGGATTATCTTGATGTGTTAAAGTTAAATAACCACTCTGAATACTTAAAAATAAATCGTGTAAAGTAGTATTTACTCCGTATGGATTATCATCTACTTTAACCTGAGTAGCCGAAGTAAAAGGATCAGCATTAAAACTTATATAATCATTAGTAGGATCAAGATCTGTAAGCGTTGCTGTATTTACTTTGTATGTCCAAGACAATGCAGCAATTCCACGCTCACCTTGGTTTCCTTGTAATCCTTGTTCGCCTTGAAACCCTTGGTTACCTTGGTCACCTTGATTACCTTGGAACCCTTGGCTACCTTGATCACCTTGGTTTCCTTGATCACCTTGGAACCCCTGTGAACCTTGTTCACCTTGAAACCCTTGGTTACCTTGGTTACCTTGGTTACCTTGGTCACCTTGATTACCTTGGAATCCCTGTTCGCCTTGATTGCCTTGTGATCCTTGATCACCTTGTGACCCTTGGTTACCTTGAGGACCAGGAGTTAAAGAAATATCTTCTTTTACCCAATAATTTACAGAATTTGGATCATATCTATAAACCCATAAAATTAATGGATTTACATCATCTGGTGCAAATGCCCATTGATATATTTGTGGTGGACCATTTGGATGAGTTGTTAAAAGATGTGTCTCATTATCAAAAGTTCCTATGAACTCTGAATAATGACCATCATTTCCTTGAAAACCTTGACTTCCTTGTGCTCCATTTATTCCAGCTATTCCTTGAAATCCTTGATTTCCTTGAGATCCATTTATTCCAGCAGTTCCTTGAAATCCCTGACTGCCTTGCAATCCCTGTTGACCTTGATTTCCTTGAAAACCTTGTTCTCCTTTATTCCCCTGATTACCTTGATTACCTTGTAATCCTTGATTTCCTTGGTTGCCTTGACTACCTTGAAATCCTTGATTCCCTTGTTCTCCTTCTTGTCCTTGATGTCCTTGAACACCTATATAACCTTGTTCACCTTGGTGTCCTTGGTTTCCTTGATAACCAGTAATACCTGACGGAACAAAATTTTGTCCATCAAAAGCAATAACTTCTCCAGAATTTGGTATTCCAGAAAAGTCATCTTGATCTTGTATTCGTGTTGTGTTTCTTTGGAAGTGCATATTTATTTTCTCCAAAGATAAATACACCATCTATTAAGTAATAAGTGGCCACTTTTTAATAGGGCAATCTTGAGTTAACCAACTAGCTTTTATCTTTAAATTACACCCACACTTTGTACATGTCCAGTTAGGATTATCTTTGTTTACTTCTGGACAAACATTGCAAACATCTAATCTAACTTTTAATTGTTCTTCTGTAACTTTTGGCATACCAGAAGCAACATGTTTTACAGCAGCCTTTGCAAAATTTGCTGCTTTTTCAAAAATATTTGGTTCTTTATTCATTTTCATATCCTCCTAAAATATTTATTATAGTAAAAAAACGACCCCAGTAAATACTGGAGTCGTTATTTTTTTTAAAAATGATATGTTAGAGTTGACCAAGAATAACTCTGCGGTTATCAAGAACAGCAAAACCATGCTCGCCAAAACCATACATGCCCATTCTACGCTGACGATGGAAAGTTGGGTCTTCAAAAACTTCGATGTCCTGACGAACAGGCATAACAAAGCTATCTGATTTTTCAAGATCAAGACCAACAGTAATTTCCAATTTGCCATCAGAGAAAGTTCCACCAAGGACGCTTTCATAATAATCATTGTAAGCTTGACCAACACCAAGTTCATCGATGTCGTGAAGGTTTACACCAAAGACTTTGGTCAAACCATAATCATCGCTTACAAAGATTTCTCGCCTTGTGAAATCATCTGCTTCACCAATATCCCAACTGCGAACATCTTCCATGGATTCTGGTGAAAGATAGAGGTCGGTAAGTTTGCCACGATTAATCGAGGTACTATTACCACCACCATTCCTACGCATAGATGTTTTCATAAGAGCAACAAGCCTCTTGCTGAAAACACCATCTGTAGCAGCAGAGTCATAAACGCTAATGCCTCGGCCTACACCAGCAGCAAGTATAGTGTGCCAACCATCATTGTTCATTTTGCGAACAAAAGATGCTTCAAGAACTTGAAGAGCACGACCAACTAAATCCCAACGAGCATCCCTAGCATATTTCAAAGAGAAATCGATAGAGGAACCAACTTCAAAAGTTGGAACCATTACGAAATCACCTTCAACATGTCGTTCTGGGATTTTACCCTGAGAAGGAATTGTATATGCAACAAAGTCCTTTTCAGAACCTGGAGCAAGAAAGTCCAAAGGAAATTCAATAGATGTTCCTGGCTGGAAATTAATTGGTTCAAAAATTCCACCAATAATATCTCCATTAAGGACACCTTGACGCAATGGAAGGGTCAAAGCTTTTGCAAGTTCTGCTTGTGCAGCAGAAGCATGTTCAAATTGATTGCTTCCTGACTGTCGAAGCAACTCAATCATTTCGGGTGTTGGTTTTTTCATTTTCTTATCTCTCCTTATTAGTTTGGAAGTTCAACATAAACTTTAACATAACCGTTTTCGTCTTTTGCTCCAGCGAAAGTTCCAACTCTAGGAGTAGCAACTTCACCACCAGTAGACGAAACGGTATTGGTTAACAAACCGCTGACTGTCAAATATGCTTTATCGCCAGCACCAGGAGTACCTGTTATCTTGTTGGAGACAACATAACCCTTGCGGAGCAGAGGTGCTTTTTCGCCAACGATTTGTTCATCTTTATGAAAGTTGCGATGAACTCTAGTCTGGTCAATGTCAACAAAATTTGCTAGACTAAGACCAGCTACTTTATAACCCGAAGGACTACCAGCTATATAGCTGCAAAGTCCTGGTGTTACAATGCCAGCACCAGAAGCAGCAGTTCCATAAACAAGAACTGTGCCTTTTTCGTGAACATCATTGCAAACCAACGAAATGTCGGTTTCATTAATCAAGCGGTCTGGTTTAATTGCCATTAGATTTCTCTCCTTATGCTGTGGCGTGTTTGTCTAAACCAAAATACGAAGCAATTTGCGATGCTACCTGTTTAACTTCACCAGCCACCTCAGAAGTTGCAAGAGCAGCATCATTCTTAACTTCTGCGGTATCTAAAACTGAAATCGAGGCTTTGCTTTCTGCTGGATCTTCTTCCATATTGTCTTCTTCTTTATTCTTTTTAGAATTGTCTTCAATTTCTACTTCTACTTCAGAACCAGCTTTTTTATATTCAGACATTTTTTTATTCATATAGTCTGATTGATAGCTAACCGTTGCAGCAAAAGTTTCATCAGCTAAAGTTTCTAAAGAATTGACTACATTAATAGCCTCTTCTTTATTCATGCCCATCTTTTCCATAACCATGGAAAGACGATCATTTGCTTTTTTCTCTTTTTTCATGTTGCCAAGTTCATTAGATACAGCATCATAAGATGATTTGAGTTCTTCAATCATTTTATTAGCTTCAGCTAATTTGTTGGACATTTCTTCTTTTTCTTTGTTTAACATGCTAGACTCAGCATGAAAATCTTCTACTTTCTTATTAGCTTCAGCTAAAGAAGTATTAAGGCTTTCAAGTTGCTTCTGCATGTCCTCAAGTTGATTCTCGTTGTCTTTCATTTGATCTATCTCCTTTGAAACTATAGTCTCACCTAAATGATACCCCGAATTTGATTTAAAAGCTTCTGTTTCTTGAAAAATAACACTTTCGGGATTAGCTGGTTTGCGAACAAGACCATTTCCAGAGAATGTAATATTCTTCAAAAGTCTTCCAATTTTCATATCTTTATATACTCCATTTCCACCATAAGATCTAAGATATTTGGTTAAAAATGCAGTTTCTTCATTTCTTGCTACAATTCTAGAATTTGAACCATCAGTTATAGCATAATCAAACGCTGTAAACAATGCCTCCATTGAAACAAACCATTTTCCTTGGGCTATTTCAGAAAGAATTTGATTCATTCTTTCTTGTTTTTCTTGATCTTCCCAATATTTATATAAAACAGCAGATGTTGCAATATGAAATTTTGACGGAAGTTCATCTATTGTGCAAGTATCTACTATTTTTGTTCCATCAACCGAAATAGCATTGCAAGCTGTGATATGACCAATAATTTGACTTTGATCATGTTCATAATTAAAGGGTTTATCTTCTGGGCTTGTTCTTGCTACCCAAACTTCTGCACGATCAAAAACATCATCATTTTTATTCCATCCAGTAGTTACAAGTATTGATTTTAAATAGTGCAAGTCTAATTGACCTTTATTTTCAGCAACAGCTTTAAACTTTGAAACTTCAAAAGGTATACAGTCTTCTATTGCTGCACAAGAAGATATGCTAAGACTTGAAGAAATTTTATCTTGTAATCCATCTTCTATTTCACTTTTATAAATAGCTATTTTATTCATTTTTATTTACCTCAATAGAATTCATTAATTTTTTCAAAAACAAATCAGAGTTTTTATAAGAAATAATTTCGCCATTTTTTATAGTTTGTCTTCCATCATCGTTAACTATTTCCATAGTATACTTATAACTGTTTGTTATGTCTCTATAAATAAATATGGAGAATATATTTTCTATTTCACAATTGTTTAAATAAAATTCTAATTTAGATTTTTTGGTGTCATAATTGATAATTGCTTTTGCCATTACAATCTCCTAAAATAATACACCGAAAAAAATTCAAAACAATTTTCATAAAACTTATGCTACCACGAATATAGCAAAAAATCATATTATTTTTAACGCTGTTTTTAAAAGGGAACGGTTTCATATTTTCAGAAATGTGATTATGTTCAAAAGCTATATTGTTAGAATTTGACATTGTTGTTACAAAATTGTCTATTTTTTTAAAAAATAAAGTTTTTTTCCATATGTACTCTAATATGTTTGGGTCATTCATTTTTACAAATGGTGGCCAGTATTTTTTATCGCTTGATATAGAAAAACAATTTGTGTGATATGCATTTGACGACCAATAAAAAACAACAGCATTTGCACCACGATGCATTTCGCTTATCATTAAATCAAATCCATAATTTGTTATAATTATATCTGATGCTTGAACTATACAAAAACATTTTGGATAAAACCTAAAAACATTTTCTAGTCCAAGTCTTATATTATTTGATTCGTAAAATGTTGTTGCTACTTTTGAATCTTCTCCTGGCAAAGCACATCTACCAATTAATAATTCAATTGTTTTATTTTCAACTAGTTCATTAAGCAGCCAATTTCTACTAGGTTCTGGATCTGCCCATACGACAAATATGCTTGGAGGTTCTGGAAAAAGGTGTAGTTTTGATTTAATGTTGTTTATGGAATTAACAAATTCATAATATCTTCTATGTAATGTTATCAGTATTACTGCTTTCATGTGGCATCTCATTTACCCTGTAAATAGCTACCGAAGAAGCTTCAATCTTTCTTCTTGCTTCTGTATTAGGTTGAGTTCCTTCTTTTTCAATATATTTTTTAGTGGCTACACTTACAATAGTTTTTATTTTTAAAGGTATTTCCATTTCCGAAGAAATTATTTCTTTAATTAAATTTTTATCAACTTTTTCATTAGCTTTAACTTGACAAAGTATATGAAACTTTGTTTTTTCTAAGTTTTCAAATTCTTGAGATGAAAGTTCTCTAAGACTTTTTTTATTTAAAGATGATAGATACGCAGCATTTACATATTCAGATATATTTTTTTGACACATTTCTGCCCATGCCATGGTTTCAACTAATCTAGCAGCAGTTCTTGGAACTATGGTTTTCTTTTTTCTTTTTTCCGAATCTTTAACACCAACTGGTCTACCTTGACCAGATATTCCTTTAGGTGAAGCAGCATCTTCTTGTGAACTATTTTCAGTTTGACTTGTAACAGTTGGATTATCTTCAAGTTCTATACCAAAATCACTTGGAGACATTATGCCCATTTGAACCCATATCTTTTTAAGATCATCTTCAATTTGAGGATTATGCCAAGGTCCAGCTTTTTTAGGCATTTTACCATTTTCTCGTTTACGCATTTCTCGTTTTCTTCTTACTGTTTCTATTTCTGGAATAAGATCAAATCTTTCTTGAATAGCTTCTTCACTAATAAGATCACGATCCATAAGATCAATAAGCAATCTTTTTTCAGCAGCCTCGTCAGAAAGTGTATGCTGATCAAAAACTATTTGTGCTGGAATTTTAAAACCCATAGCTTGTTGAACTAGCTTTATTTCCTTATCCCAAAAAGCAATCAATAATGACCTACCATAATCAAGTCTTTCAATTAAAGTTCTTAGACTTATATAGTTATTTGAAAATCCTTGTCCTGCTGGTAAACCAGTTAAAGAAGGTGGTATACCTAGTCCAGCAAATATAGCATTTAATATTGGTTTATATTTTTCTTCACCAAGAAAAGCTGCAACATCTGTAGATGTTTCTTTAAAATCTAATTCTGGACCCCAAATTAAATCAATAGAGCCACCACCAACATTATTCATCAACATATCTGCCAAACGACCTATAGCTGTTTCAGTTGGCAAAATTTTATGTTCAAGAGAACCCAATTTCCAAACACGAATATGACTAACAGCACCGTCTAGTGCTGCAAGATCTGCTAGTTTCATTTTTTTAAGCATCATTAAGTCTTCAAGGATGCAATAAGTCATTGGCCTTGCCCAAACTTGCCAATCATCTCTCTTATAATAAATTGCAGTAGTTTTATCTGCTGGTAAAGGCAATGCTTTACCGCCCTGAGATACAGATGTTAAACTTTGTAAAGAAATTCCAGCAATCAAATCTTTTTCAATTGTATCTTTAGGATTTTTAATTTTTTTCAATAAAGATTCTGGAATTCTAACACCATATCTAAAAGAATTAGGGCCAAGAAAAGGAACTATTTCTTCGCCAAAAACTTCTATTGTAACCGGATTGTATATTGTATATCCCCAAGGAATTTCATTTTTTGCGGACACTATAGGATCACCAACAGGCAAATCTGCTGCTAAACCTTTTTGTAAATTTTCAACATCTGCATTTTTTAATTTAGCCGTAGATCTTTTTATAATCACATTACCTGATCTATAAAGCATATTTAAAATACGCTCTGTTCTTTCTGGGCCATTTATTTTTGCAAACCATTCTCTGTAAAATGTTTGTATTTTTTCATTAGGATGAACAAGGTCTATTCCTTGACAAGCAAATTCAGCCATCATATCTATTACATTACGAACTATGCCTATACGCTCATATGCTTGCATACACGCTGAAATAATGTCTTTTTCAAGCGTTGGTATGCTTTCTCCAGGTCTAAAAAAATCATAATCTCTACGATCAAATGATTCACGAATAGAAACATTTGGTTGCAAAATATTCTGGAAAGATGTTCCAGCTTTAGACTTATGATGAAGAGAGTCAACATATGACGACTGTGCAAATGCTGATTCTTTGGATTTTGGGTCGTTATCATCCCAAGTAACAAATAAAGGTTTTTCTTCTGACATATTTCACCTAATCTGATTGTAATCTGATTACTCTAAAATATTATTACACCTTGTTGGTATAACTGTACCATAACTAGCACTATTCTTA
>SXGQ01461812.1_pt1 | contig 13541 bp, 22 predicted proteins | sample 3178371 | NCBI WGS metagenome assembly SXGQ01 (sample SAMN11356859, study PRJNA531348) | freshwater metagenome | isolation source: freshwater sample F1-20 | place: China: Fuxian Lake, Yuxi | collected 2017-12-25
AGCCTTCCCGCAGGGCGGTGGGCCACCGACATCAAGTGGCTGCACGATGGGACCGCCGTCATCGAGAAGCCGACCCTCGTGTTCGCAGAACAGGGCGGTCTGCGTGTGACGAATCCCGAGGGCGTGACCGAGACGCTCAAGGGTGGGAAGTCGGCGTGGACGGGCCTCTACGGCACGCGCGACCGCAACTGGAACTACTCGGGCGGGCTGGGTATCGTGGCGGCAGCACAGGCCATCCTCCCCGCGCTCGAACGGAAGGTGGAAACCCGCGCCGCCTTCGCGAAGAGCAACGAGCGTGCGTGGGGAGGCGCGCTCTGCCCTGTCTGCTTCCAGCGCGCGGCGGTCACGCCCACGTCGCAGCACATGGTAGACCATCGCCACACGCGACCGGGCTACGGCTACAACGTCGCCCCGTGCGAGGGAAACAGGTTCGCGCCCTACAGGCTCTCGCCGGAAGGCTCGGCGTACATGCTCGAACGTCTCGAATCGGCGCTTCCGGCCTTGGTCGAGAAGCTGCGGAGCGTCATCGCGAACCCGACGAAGCAGACCTATAGTGCCGTGGTGACCGTCGAGGATGAGCGAGGCAACGTCGTCTTTGACCTCGTCCCGCCGAACAAGGCGAGCTACCGGGGCGAAAAGAAGGCGCGCACGGAGCGTGTGTCCGTCAAGTACGGTCACGACCTCTACGACGAGAAGTACGCGAAGCACGTCAAGACGCTGAAGGCAGAACTCGAGGCCACCATCAACGCCATCCCGTTCTACGCCGCCGCCGTGCGCGTGTGGAAGAAGGGTTTGGACAACATGGAGCCTATCCTTCGGGGTATTCTTGAAACCGACAAGCCCGCGCTACCGCCAGAACTGCGAAACAACCCCCGCCGCCGCGCTACTCTCGTTCGCCCTCACCGACGCAAGGTGACCCGATGAAGACCCGCCGCAACACCGCTGCCATGCCGACCGACGCCGAGGCGAAGCGTCGTCTCCAGAAGCTCATCGACCGTCTCCCGCTCCCGCCGGGCGCGAACGCAACCGTCATCAGCGCACGGGTGCGACCCTACGAGTACTCGGGCGACTACCATGACGAGGAGGGCCACACGCTGGAGTACGAGGTGGGCGGGCACACCGACCTCGACGCCGATAGTGCCCTCGCCCGCTACCGCGACCATGACCTCCACCGCATCGTGTCGGACGCCCTCGGCGTGCGTCGGGGCGACGAGGAAGCCCTCCTCGAGGACACCGACGTGCTTCGCGACAGTCGCACCCTGCGGGACTACCCCGGCTTCAGCGTCATCTGGTCGGGCACGCTTCTCGACCGCGCCGTCATCCACACCGACGACGGGGACAAGCGGGCCGACGCCGTCCCCGAGGTACGCGCGGGCAAGCGGAACGCGGGCTTCATGCAGAAGCTGCTCGCGGACGTGAAGACGAACCCCCGTCGTTCCGAGCGTGGTGGCCCCAAGCGGGGCTACCTCGAGACACGCCGCCCGTTGAGCAAGGTGCCGCTCACGTCCAGCGTCTTCGACAAGGAGAACTGGTTCGTTGGCTACGCGAACGAGCGAGCGAAGAGCGGCGTCCCTTTCATGGACCGCGCGTTCCTCCACCTTCACGCGGGTAACTGGACCGGGCGTGAGGAGCAGGGCACGGTCTACCTCGACGTGCCTCTGGCGTGGGACAAGCCCATCCCCACCCGCATCGGCACGTTCCACGCTGCCAACATCACCAGCGTGTCGTTCTACTACACGCCGCGCACCAACTCGCTCTTGGTGACCTACGACCTCGACTTTGACGCGGAGCGGAACCACTCGGCCCTGCGAGCCGTTGTCTACGGGCCGCAGCCGCGCACCCTGCGTCGGGGCACGCGCATCATCGAAGAGCACCCGCGTGGTCCGCGCGGTCTGGAAGAGGCCGTGCGGATGGCGCGGAAGGACTTCGAGGGTCGCATGGTGGACGGGACCATCAAGGTCGGCACGCCGAGGTACGGCTTCACCGAGACGCCGAAGGTGCTCTTGAGCGCGGAAGAGACGCGGGAGTTGCTCGCGGCCCGTAAGGAGGCCATGCGCGCGGACGACGAGGGCTACGCCTTCGTTCACAAGCTGCCGCAGCACATGAAGGAACTCCTCATCATCATGCGGCCCGACCTCAACGGTGACTTTGGGCCTGTTTACCGCGACGAGGTGGACGCCGTCCTCGCGTGGTATCGCAGCCTCTCTCGGCAGAACCCCCGCGCCCGCCGCGTCTCGACCGCCGTGCTCGGGGAGCGTGTGCGCGTGTTCCGCAACCTGCACACGGAGACGTGGTCGGTGGAATCCGCGACTACGGGGCGCATCATCGCTCACCCCGACACCGTCCTCCTCGAGGACGTTCGTCTCGTGTCCCGCGATGCCGGGCGCGAGAAGACGCGGCGCACGGGCAAGAAGGGCGTCCATGCCGTCGCGAGCGGGACGCTGGTCGCTATCGACGGCCCCGCTCCCGCCGACCTCGCGCGCTGGACGCCGCTCTACTACAACCCGTTCAAGGTGGACACCTTCGTGGAGTTCGTGGACGGGAAGGTGGGCAAGCCCGTGCGCGGTGCGCGGATGTGGTTTGCCGCCGCTGACCATCGCAGCCAGTACGCGCTCGCCCCGCAGGAGGCCGACCCCGGACGATACAAGAAGCCCAAGGTGCCGAAGCGGCGCAACCCCGACGAGGACGACTTCGACGCGGAGTATTGGGACGAGCAGTTGCAAGAGATGTGCGAGAGCACGGATTACTCCCTACTCCAAGAAGGTGACGACATCGGGCACTTCGACCGCTACGGCGGTCGCGGCTACCACGAAACCAGCCCCAAGCGCGCAGAAGACATCAAGAAGGAAGGGTTGGGGCACCATCCCGGCCTTTCGCTTCCCGGCGGGGGAGGCATTGAGGGGCACGAAACGAACCTGTGGATGTGTGCGTGGGCCGACCCCTCGTTGGCAGCACGGCTTCTCGCGCGTGGCCGAGAGGGCGACTGGCGCTGGGAGGTGGCAGACCGCATCGCAGATGACCTCTCCAAGCACCTCGTGCAGAAGTTCCCCGACCTCAAGGTCGTTTGGTTCTACAAGGACGCGAAGGGGAAGGGCTTGAGCAAGTACTCGGGCGCGAAGTGCTCGTTCGACTTGCGGGAGGTGGTCGAGTGGTTGGCTACAAATGCGGAAGACGGCCCCTACCTCTACGGCGATGAGTACATGGGGTACTGCCTGTCGTGGCGTGGACCCCGCATCCCGCCTTCGTTCTTGCGCTGGGAGCAGCAGAACCCTCGCGCCCACCGCGCCGCCCCCGTGCCGAAGCGTGCGAACGGCCTCCTCGCCTCCCTTGCGCTCGTCGGCATCGGTATGGTGGCGGGCGTCTACGTCGAGGAGCAGAAAGGTGTCGCGGCCCGCGTCCGTCGCGCCCTGAAGGGCAAGGACAAGGTCGCTCGCGAGCAGTTCGACCGCTTGAAGCGGGACGTGCTGGCGGCGAAGCCCCGTGGGAGCGGGCCGCAGGAGCGTGTCCCGCTCGCCATCCGCACCAGTACGCCCATCACCGTGCGCTCGTCCATCGTGGAGGCCGTCACCGACCCCGCGTGGGTCCGCGAGGAATCGCCGGACGGCAAGGGCTACATCCACGTCCGCACGATGAAGGGCACGCCCTACGAGGTCTTTGAGCGCGTCTACGGGAAGGGCAACAAGCTCGTCGTCCTCGACGTGGGCGAGGCGCACGAGCGCGTCAACGCCCCTAACGGGAAGGACGGCTGGCCGAGCGTGGCAGCGGCCAAGCGCGCTGCCGAGGCGCTGGCGGGGATGCGGCTCGCGTCGGCCTAGCGTGTAGCACTCGCTCTACAGTCGTCTCGTCGCTTCCCGCGCCTCGGCGCGGTAGGCTCCGACGAGACGACCTCTACCATGCTCGACCTCGAAGACACCTTCGCTACCCTCCACGCCACCGCTTGCGAGCGGCTGGGCGATGATTTCTACTGCAACCTCGCCCTCGGAGAGGACGCGGAGTTCCCGGCAGCGCGGAGCATGGCCTACACGACCCGAGACAAGCGGGGCGACATCCTCGTGGTGGTCGCGCCGAAGCTGGTCGTGTGCGGCGACCTCGACCGCATCGAGGGCGTCCTGCGCCACGAGTTCGGGCACGCGACCCTCTGGCACCTCGACCGACCCAAGCACTCCGAGCGCGATGCGGATGCGATGGCTGAAGACCTCTTCGGCTCGCCCATCTACTACGACTGCGAGGACGTGCAGACCATCGCGGGAGGCACCCGCCCCCGCCCTTCCCACCTTCCCCGCTAGGACGCGCACATGGCGAAGACCCGCAGCACCCGCAAGCCTCGCGCCGCGCTCGCACGCCGTCGCGCCTACGGCACCATCCCCGTGCGGAGGAACATCCTCCCGCTCGTCCCCGTCATCGGGCTGCTGGGCCTCGCGGGCGCGGGCTGGGCGGGCTTCAAGGTCTACAACGCGACCAGCAGCGTCGTGGACACGCTGACGAAGCCGTCCGTCATCATCGGCACGGGCCTCGGCCTCATCGCAGGCTACCGTGCGAGCGAGCGTTGGCTCGAGCGCCTCGCCTACATGGGCGTGGGCCTCGGGGCCGGGATGCTGGTCGATTCGTACTTGAGCGAGGAGTAGACCCCCGTGGCCGTCACCGTCGAGCGTCACCTCCAGCAGCAGCGGCTCGCCCCGAGCACGCGGGAGAAGTACGCCGCCATTCTGGAGACGGTTGATAGCAGCGACCCCGTCGAGTGGCTCCACAAGCGCCTCGAGCCGAAGACGCCCATCGGCACCGTGCTCCCGCTCCGCGCCGCCGTGAAGCACTATCTGCTCGCGCAGGGGTACGAGGAAGACGACATCCGCGCCCTCCTCCCCAAGGCGAAGGGACGCCCCTCGGGCACCCGTGATGCGCTCACGCCCGACCAGTTGATGGCGTACTACCAAGCGGTTGAGGAGTACTCCGACCCCGTCCGCATCATCCTGCGGCTGCTGCCCCGCACGGGCCTCCGCATCAGCGAGGCGTGCGGCCTCCGCGTCGAGAACGACACCAAGCGCAGCGGCGTGCGCGGCCTGCTCTTCCGAGGGAAGCGGGACGAGGAGCGTTTCGTACCGCTGAACAAGCCCGCCATCATGGCGCTGGACGAGTTCAAGAAGCGGGCCTCCCCGACCGACTGGTTCTTCCTCGGCTACGGCGGGAACCCCATCACGCCCGCCGCCGTGCGGAAGGTGACCCGCGCCATCGCGGCAGAGGTGCCCGACCTGAAGGGTCTTTCACCTCACGTTCTACGGCACACCTTCTTGAGCCACGCGCTCAAGCAAGGCGTGGACCTCCGCACGCTTCAGGCTCTCGCCGGGCACAAGAACATCGAGACAACGGCACGATACCTTCATCCCGACGCGGAGATGCTCTCCGCCGCCGTCAACAAGCTCCTGTAGAGGCACACCACTCCATGACCCCCGAGAAGCTCATCGCTGGCTACTGGAAGCGCGTCGAAAGGCCCGCCGACGAGGCCGCGTGTTGGTCTTGGCGTGGGGAGGTGCGCCAACCCGCAGGGTTCGGGGTGTGGAACAAGCGGCTGGCGCACCTCTGGGCGTGGGAACTGGCGGGGCATGTGGTCCCCGAGAACATGGTCGTGCGCCACGTCTGCGGGGACAAGACCTGCGTCAACCCGCAGCATCTGCATGTCGTGAAGCGCGGGAAGGTTGCATCGCCTCGCGACGAGCGTTTCTGGAAGTACGTCCCCCACAAGCCGACCGGGGGGTGCTGGTTGTGGGAGGGCGGCGTCCACACGTCCGGCTACGGGCGCATCGGGAACGGAGGCAAGGGCGCGGGCATGGAATACGCGCACCGAGCATCGTGGGAAATGCACCACGGGCAAGCCCTGCCCGAACATGCCTACGTCGCCCACACCTGTGACCACAAGCTCTGTGTACGCCCCGAGCACCTCTTCGTTTCTGACGGCAACGTGCAGAACATGGCCGATGCAGCGTCAAAACACCGCATCGCGCACGGTGAGCGCAGCGCCCGACACGTCTTCCGCGACACCGAGATTCAGCGGGTGCGTGCCTTACTCTCTGAAGGCCGCTCGCACAGGGAGACGGCACTACTGACGGGCATCTCGCGCACGCATGTGACCAACATCGCCAACGGCAAGGCACGTCGCCGCGAGGTGACGGTCGCACTCACGAGCGAGGTGTCCCCGTGAAGCCTCGTCGCGCCTTCGCAGGCATCGGCACGGAACCCTACACGGGCACCTACACCCCGCTGCGCGTCAACTTCATCGAGGGTGACGGCAGGCTCGGAGAGGGTGCCCTCAAGACCCCACTCGATTTCGGTCCCGGCTGGTATCGCGGGTTCGCCGTCTACTATGAACCTTTCGACAAGAAGGACAAGTCCATGCCCACCTCCTACGGCTCTCTCGCCAACGTCTACGGCCCCCCGCGCGCCATCCTCCCGGTGAAGCCGCCCATCGGCGGCACCCGTGACCCGCACGGGCCTGTCTACGCGGCCACCTACATCCCGCCCGGTCTTCCCGTCATCATGCCGTCGAAGGGCTGGCGCATCGGGCCGCAGGTGCGGAACGACCTCCCGCTCGGCACCGTCGAGGGCGACACGCTGAAGGGGCTTCAGGTGTACCAGCGCCTCGCGAGCCAGCCGCAGCGGTGGGGGAACCGTGGTTGGAACGCGACCCGCAACTACGGTGCCGCGCCCGCCGCGAGCACCAACAACCTCGCGATGCCTCTCATCGTCGCGGACATGCCTGTCGCGCAGCCTCTCATCGCCCCCATCCAGCCGTACATGACCCCCGTCACCGGGTACGGTAGCGCGGTGCTGGAGACGCTGGACGAGACGCCGTACTGGCTCGTCTCCGTCGCCTCCATTCTCGGAACGGTGGTGACATGGGACGCGAGCAAGCGCCTCCTCAAGGGCGGCAAGACGACCACGGGTGAGAAGGTCGCGGTCGTGGCCTCGAGCGCGCTCTCCATCTACTCCGTGTACCGCTTCTTCAAGGGGTAGACGCATGAACCCCGTCCTCGCCAACGTCGTGATGAACGCGGCCCCGCAGATTGCGCGGTACGCGGGCCTGTACGAGCTTTCGCCCTCGGCGCGCTCCTACGGCGCGGCTCCCGACGACGCGGGGAACCTCTCGTTCGGGCAGGCGGCGCGGTTCTCGTCCATCAGCACGGGGGTCGTCCTCACGGCGATGCTCGCGGGGTACGCCTTTGACGAAGTCATCACCGAGAAGCTGAAGCTGCCGGGCGGGTGGGGGCCAATCGTGGGCGCGGCCCTCGGGCTGGCGGGTACGAACGCCGTCGCGGGCCTCGCGCAGGGCGTGCCCGCCTCTGCGGGCTACCTCGTCGGGAGCCTCGGGCCGCTCGTGCCCACCGCGCTCGCCGCCTATGGCCTCAAGAAGACGACGAATGACAAGGGAACCGTGATGGTATTGACGGGCCTCGCCGCCGCGACCGTGGTATTCGGCATCGCGAAGGCGCGGCGGGTGGAATGACCTACGAAGAGAAGCTGGTCGAACGATACAGGCACGTCGTCGCGCTCGAGGAGCGCGGAGCCACGGAGGGCGAGCGGAACGCCGCAGCGAGTGCCCGCTCCAAGATGGACGAGAAGCACCCCGGCATCCGCGAGCAGGCGTTCCCGCCACCCCCGCCACCCGACACGGGCTTCGACCCGTTCTCGTCGTGGCGCACCGCGAGCGGGGCGCACGAGGAGCCTCCCTACAACGACTACGAGGAGCAGCCCCGTGGGCGGGGACGCCCGTTCTGGGACGGCATCCGCTGGCAGGACATGGCGGGAGACGTGCTCGGGTGGGCCGCTCGCACCGCGCACGAGATGTCCTCGCTCGGCACCGCGCGGGCTTACGCCGAGAGCACGACCGAGGTGCAGGCCAAGGTGCTCCCGAGCCACAAGTGGCAAGTCAGCGCACGCATCGGCCTCCGCGACCTGTACGCGGTCGGCGGCTCGATGAACGAGGCGCAGCGGGTCGAGTTCGCCCGCTATGTCGCGTCAATGGTCGAGGCCGAGGTGCTGAACGCCCTCAACGAGGCGGCGGGCGGCTAGGCTAGAGGCCAACCACCTTGTAGCCGTGCTCCTTTGCGGTGCGCTCAAACGCCGCGTGGACGGCGGGGAAGCGACTATTCACGGCATCGACCTCGCCGTCGTGTCGGTCCACCCACTCACCGAGCGCATCGCCCACGAGGACGCCAACGCCCACGGTGCCGTCCTTGAAGCTCTCGCTAAACGACTTGAAGTTGAGGCCGATGAACTGGCGCGCGCGAAAGACGTTGTCCAAGCGGCGCATGAACAACCCCGCCACGGCATGGTCTTGCTCCCTGCCGCCGTTGGCAAAGTAGAACGCGCCGATGGAATCGTCGTAGAAGGCTTCCTTTGCCATGATGTCTGCTCCTTGAGGGCTAGCGCCCGAGGTACGCGGGCTAGCGCCCGTACTGCTGCTTGAACATGAGGAAGAGGTCACGCGGGGTCACGCGGCTCGCGAGCTTCCGTACATCCACATCCACCGCGCCACGGGACGCGCTCGCGCCCACGATGATGATGCGTACCTCGTCCCGGCCCTCTGCGTTCATGGTGTTGTGGACGGACATGCCGAGGTCGAGCATGTGGTCGGAGCCGTCCGTGCCGTCGTAGTGGAGGAGCGTCATCTTCGACACGCCCGTCTTGACCTCCAGCCGCGTGTAGTGCGACTTGGGGACGTGGGCGCGGATGAGGTCCGCGACCTGTCCGAGGAAATCCTCGTTCACGCGGGAGAGGTAGTCGAGGTAGGAGAGGTCTGCGGGACGGGTTGTCATGCGTGTGTCCTAGAGGCTCAAGCCGTCAGAGGCTCAAGCCGTTGACGTAGGTGATGTTGGCCGTCGAGCCGTTCACGGTCGCGTCTACGAAGAGAAGTTCAGCCGCCAGCGAGGGGCGCTGGCTCACCGAGCCGATGGCGAGCGTCATGGAGGTGCCCGCAGGCACGCGCGCGGCCTGCGCGGAGACGAAAGTCCCGGCGCTCGTCGCGAACGCCACCAGCACCGTGGCTGCGGCGTTCGGGTTGTAGATGATGAGGGTGTGGCAGTTCTCGGGCACCGCGACAGGCGGCTGCACGGGGGTGCCCGCCGTCACGACGGTGGCAACGGTGCCGAGGAAGGGCTTGGTCGAGACGGCCATGAAGTTCTCCTACTTGCCTCGGATGAGCGCGGCACCCGCTGCGATGAGCATGTCCTGCGTGGATGCGCCCTCGGGCGTTTCAGCGGCGGCGCGCAGCGCGCGGAAGATTTCCCGCTCCACCTTTTCGTTGACGGGCTTCTTGTGCTGCTCGGGCCAGTACTGCGATTTGCGACCCTTCTCGAGGATGTCCTTGAAGGCCGCGTCGGGAAGGACGGTGTCCCAGATGGGGACGAGGGAGACGACAAGCTCGTCCAGCGTGGGCAGGTTCCAAGTGAAGTTGGGGTTCCCCGTCAGCAAACGTCCTGCCTTCTCGGCGTCCCGCGCCCGTGCGAGGAAGTCATCGAAGCCGTACTCCTCGATGAGAACCTCGCGCGTCTTCACGCGGACAAACTGCCGGAACGCGACCCAGCCACCGACGCTTGCTCCCGCAACGCCGAGGCCCACGAGGATGGTGGTGCTCGTCTTCATGCCCCACCTCTACCACGCATCGCGGCTAGGGGACGGTCTTGGCAAGCTCTTCGAGTGCTACGAGGTCGCCGTGGCGCTGGGGGACGTGCTCCCCCTTCGCCCAGCGGTAGACCGTCCTCGCGCTGACGCGGCCCCCGAGCGCGTCCGCGACCTTCGCGGGCGTGAAGCCCGCGTCGAGCAGACGCTGAACCATCTGCTGCGCCCGGTCGAGGGCGTCGGCGTTGGGGCTACCTTCGTCAGTCGCGGACATGCGGCTCTCCGAGGGAGCGTGTAGCCGCGCCCGAGACGAGTGTCAAACCGTGGTGGCCGTCAAGAGCCTACGGGCGCTCATGCCCGTGACCCGCGTGAGCGGCCCGTGGGGTGCGACCACCGCGAGCATCCGCTGCGAGGCGAGCGCCTCCAGCACCGTGCGCTCTTGCTCCTCGTCCACGGTGTCGCTCCCGAACACGATGGCGTTGGCGTAGGGCACCTTCCACTCTGGGTCGAAGCCGCCGCCGAGCGCCTCGGGCCACTTGTCGGGGTCGCCACCCTTCTCGACGTACTCGCTGCGAAGCTCCGTCTCGTAGACGGTCATCACGCTCGTGGAGATGCGCTCGTGCATGGCGCGGGTGAACGTCGCGTGGGCCAGCCGCCAGAGCGTCTCGCCCTGCTCGGGGGTCGCGCCTCGCGGGGGAATCACCACGACGATGTAGCCGGGCCTCACCGCGTCACCTCGCGCAAGGCGTAGTCGAGGTCGCGACGGAAGTTGCCGAGGTGCTGGGCGACCCCCTCTGCGGACATGCCTGCGGGAGGGTGGTCGAGCCACGACAGGAACAGGGTCACCGCCTTGACGAGGTCGTCGTGCGGCTCGAGGCTCCCTTGCAGCGCCGCCTTCTCGTCCTTGAGCGTGGCGATGGCGTCCTCCAGTTCCTCGACCTTGTTCTCGAGGTCTTCGACCTTCGCCTCGAGCGAAAGCGCGCGCTCCTCGGCGCTCTCAAGCTCCTCTTCGAGTTCCTCGTTTGCCTTCGTCATCTCGGCCAGCTTCTCTTCAAGGTCTGCGATGCGGTCGTCGTCCACGGGTAGCCTCCGAGCGGGAGGCTATGCCCCGAGGGTTCGCTCGTCAATGTGTCCGACAACATTGTCGAACATGGTGAGCGCGAAGCGCGCGTCCTCGTAGGCGCAGTCCTCGTCGTGCTGCTCGAGCGCGTACTCGCAGCGGCAGATGGGGCACATGCGGTACTTGCGCTCCTCGCGGGCGAGGTGCTCCAGCAACGCGCGCGTGTTCCCCGCGATGCGCTCGAGGAGGACAACGGACGTGATGCCGTGCTGCGGGATGGTGCCGTCCACGACGGTCAGCAGGGGGCGGCTCAAGGGTGCGCGCCTCGCCAACCGCGCCAATCCTCGCGCAGCGAGCAGAGCATGTCGGCTACCTTCGCGCCCGGCACGCAGCGCGGCTCGAAGAGGTCACGCTGCTGGGCGGTATCGAAGAGGGAGAGCGTCGTGTACTGACAGAACTTGCAGTCCTTGACGTGGAGGTCGAGGTCAATGCGGTAGGCCGGATGCTGCTCCCACGGGTAGAGCATCTCTTGGCGGTCGGCAGAGTAGCGGATGGTGAGGAGGTTCGCGTTCACGACGCCCTTGTAGCACGCACAAGCCCCCGTGCGGCACGGTCTAGTGCTACACGGGGGCGTTTGGGCGCGGTTTCTTGCGTAGGTCGTAGGCTAGAACCGCTCGGTGCGCGAGACGACGAGGTCACCGCCGTCGAGAAGGAAGCCCGGCGACACCTCGAGCACACGCGCAATCTTGTAGATGGTGCTGATGCGGGTGCCCGCACCGTGCGTCTCGATGGCGTTCACGCTCGTGTTCGCGGACGGACCCGTGAGGCCGAGCGCAACCTCCCCGAGCGCCGTGCGGGACATGCCCCGGAACTCGCGGACGCGCTGGATGCGCTGCCCCACGGCAACGAGGAACGCGGAAAGCTCGGGCGTGATGTCGGCGGTGTCAAGGTCAGCGGGGTTGTTCGACATGAGGTTCTCCTGTGCGCCATGCACGTCTTCTGTATACGTCCGGCTACGCGGAGCGTCAAGGAGAAACATTACTCAACTATGTGAAAGACCTTTACTCCCCCTTCTGAATACCTTCAGCCAGCAAGCGCATGGCTTCCGCGTGACGGGCGGGGTCAAGCTCCGCGCCGACGTATCGACGCTCCGTGGAGGCGCAGGCACGCGCTGCCGACCCGAGGCCCGCGTAGAGGTCAAACACGAGGTCGCCGGGCTGGCTGAACGTGCTGAACATCGAGGCGAGCCACGGCTCGGGCTTCACCGAGTGTCGGGTGCGGGGGCCGACGTAGGTGTTCCGCAGGTTCCGCACGCGGGGGCGGGGCTTGCCCTTTCCGTAGAGGAGCAGCGGCTCGCTATCCCCGCGCCAATGCAGGCCGACGCCGATGCCGCCCGTCTTGGCCCACGCGCCTCCCGAGAGGTAGCGCCAGCGCATCTTCCCGCGCGCCGCGTCGAGCCAGAGCGCGAGGTGCGGCCACGTCGTCCAGAGGAGCAAGTAGGAATCGTCGGCGGCGCAGTCATAGGCCGCGTCGAGGTGCGCGAGGACGGTGTCGTAGCCGAAGACGGCGTACTCGAGGCCGCTCCGCGTGCCGTCCCCTCGGCAGTTCTCGCGGCCCCCGTAGTCCCACGGAGGGTCCGCGTGGACGATGCGTGCGCCCGCGACCTCCCCGAAGAGGGAGGCCACGTCAGCGCAGCGGAGGTCGATGTCGGGGCGGGTCGGGGAGGCGGTGGGGTCGAGGTCGGTGCTCGTGTCGGTCAAGTCTTCTCCGCGCGTGCTTTCGCGATGCCCTCCCTATCCCACGCGGGGTACGCCTGTCCGTGGATGACGAACACGACGGCATCCTCGTCCTCGGGACAGTCCTCCCGCCACGGGGGGTCTTCTTCCTCCACCTCTTCCTCGCGCCATTCCTCGTGGTTGAATCGCTGGTCGTCGGCCTCGTCCACGTTGTCGGCCTCGAAGACGACGACGTAGCGGATGACTTTCCGCGTGACGTACTTGAGCTTCACGGTTTCTCCTCGCGGCGGTGCTCGGCGTCCGGCAGTTTCGCGGCTCTCCATGCGTTCCAGTCGAACACGAGGCCGTCACGGGTCATGTCCATCAGCAGACGGTCGGGGATGGTTCCAGCCAGTTCCCCGTTGAGGTACACGCAAGTTTCCGCACGGGCGACGTCGTAGTAGGTGCGGAGCACTCCCGGTGGTCGCTCGCCTACTTCATTCAGTTTCACGGCTCCTCCTCGCGGCGGTGCTCGCCGCGTTCGATGGCGTCGTCTTCATCCCAGTTAGTCCAGATCGCCTCTCGGCTCACCTTGCCACCGTGGCGGCTTTCGTTGCCCTTGATGGCTAAGAACGGCTCAAACGGAAGCCACGTTGCGCCCTCGTTCTCGCAGACCATCACCTGACCGATACGGGTGCGGCACCATTCGGCCAGCGTGGCAAAGGATGCTCCGTGCTTGTTGACGCAGCAACGCCCCTTGCAGGTAGGGCATGGGTCGGCGGTCACGACAACCTCCGTACCTGCTGGGTGGGCAGCGTGAGGATGCGCCCGTCGTCGCCCGAGACGAGCAGCACGCCCACCGCGAAGCCGAGCACGGTGCCGTCGCGCACCGCCCCCCGCGACTGCGCGATGCTCTCGCGGACGGAAGCGAACCCGTTGTGGTCGCACCAGAGGTGCTCGCCCTCATGGACGACGCCCGACCATGCCCGCGACTGGCGAATCGGGGCGATGGACAAGCCCTCGTAGTCCTCGAGCCAGCGCACGCGGACGTTCGGGGGGACGGCGGTGAAGCTAGGGAAATCGGGCTGGCTCATGCTCATCCCGCGTTGAAGGAGGCGCACACGACGCCCGGTTGGAGTGCCTCGTTCGCCGTCCCA
>SXGQ01055248.1_pt1 | contig 13540 bp, 15 predicted proteins | sample 3178371 | NCBI WGS metagenome assembly SXGQ01 (sample SAMN11356859, study PRJNA531348) | freshwater metagenome | isolation source: freshwater sample F1-20 | place: China: Fuxian Lake, Yuxi | collected 2017-12-25
GCTGGCCCACGCCCGTCGAGATGATCGCCTCACCGCGAGTCAGTCGGTTGATTTCTTCGATGACGTAATAAGGCTGGATGAGCTCGCTGCCGCGATCGTAGTTCATTGCGTGGGTACGACGGAGAGCGGCAAGCTCTTGGTGCCATGCGGAAAAATCGGCGCGAAACCCCGTAGCTTGGCCGTAACGTGTGAGCGACTCTAAGGCGTCTCGTAGTTGCCCGACGTGACTCCAGTCGACCCGTTTGACCTTGTTGATCTCGGCGCGATCGATATCGAGGTGTGCAATTTTTTTGGCTTTCGGTGCAAAACGTGAAGGTACGCCAGCCACTCGGTCGTCGAATCGCGAGCCCACTGCAATCAGCATGTCGCAATCTTCGACGGCATAGTTGGCAAAAGCGGCACCATGCATCCCGAGCATGCTCATGGATAAGGTGTGCGTGGTATCGAATGCTCCGATACCCATTAGTGTCGTGACGACCGGAATTCCGAAAGTGGTAGCAAATTCGTTGAGCGCAGCGGACGCCTCTGCATTGATGACCCCGCCACCGGCATAGAGCAGCGGCCGCTTCGAAGCTGAGAGCATAGAAAAGAATTCGGCGGCCTCGTCGTCCTCAATGCCTGCATGTGCGGTTGCAAAGAGTCGCTTCCGATATCCCGGGATAGGCAACACTCCCTCACCTGTGAACACGCCAGTCCAGTTCTGCACGTCTTTGGGGATGTCGATAACGACAGGCCCTGGACGACCCGTTCGAGCGATTTCGAAGGCGGTACGAATCGTGTCCTCGAGCTTGGTGGGGTCGGTCACGAGGAAGATATGTTTCGCGACGGAGCCCATGATCGCGGGCACCGGTGCTTCCTGAAAGGCATCGGTACCGATAGCCGCCGTCGGCACCTGTCCGCAGATCACGATCATCGGGATCGAATCTGCCATCGAGTCGCGCACGGGTGTGACGGTATTGGTGGCGCCCGGACCCGAGGTGACGAGACAGACGCCCACTTTTCCGCTGGCACGGGCATACCCTGCAGCCATGAAACCGGCGCCCTGCTCGTTTGCTGGCACGATCAAAGGCATCTGCGCACGACCGCGCTCGGCCTGTGCTTGGTTATATAGAAAGACGGCATCGTAGGTGGGCAGGATCGCGCCACCCGAATATCCAAAAATGGCGGTCGTCCCTTCGTCGGCGAGTACCTGCACAATCATTTCAGCTCCCGACATGGTCGAGCCGGCTCGCGGGTGAGTCGCTGGGGTTTGTGACATGGGAGACAACCAAATTACGGGCAGGGGGTTAATCAGACTACCAGTTCGATTGCTCCGTGCAATATGCTCTAACCGTCATGCGCCACATCATCGCTATCAATCTGCAAAATGAAGCCGGAGCCCTCACTCGAGTTGCCGGACTTTTTTCGACTCGGGGCTACAACATCGAGTCTTTGTCGGTTGCCGCCACCGATGACGCTACTGTCTCCCGCATCACTCTCGTCACGCGGGGGTCAGACTCGGTTATTCAGCAGATCGTGAGCCAACTAAACAAACTCATCGATGTCGTGTCGGTCGAAGACATGACTCAGGGTGAACATATCGAGCGCGAGCTGGTGCTGCTCAAGCTCAAAGTGAGACCTGAGCAAGCCGATGCGGTTCGGGGTTACGTCGTGCGTGCCGGAGGACGAGTCATCGACCCGGCCAGCGAAGGGTTCATCGTAGAGCTCACAGCAAATGAGTCGGAGATCGACAAGTTCGTTGCCGATCTCGCCAAAGGCGCTCAGATTTTGGAAGTCGTCCGAAGTGGTGCGCTCGGCATCAGCCGCCTCAGCCGTTCGGCACGACTGCGGAAGGAGTAACGCGTCGCACCGGAAGAGGTGCGCTGCACAAATCTATTTGCCCGGCGGGTACTTTGTACCACTCGTCGCGTCGGTTGCGACGCGCCTCGACCACCTCGGCAAAACTTTCGGAGTCGGTCCGAAGTAATTCGAGTTCCGTGCGCTCTTCTACCGGAACATCGGCCGCCAGACGGAATCGTCTAATCGGTATTCTCTCGGTAGCGGTTTTGTAAAACCCCAACGCTTCGGTTCCCCGCGGTAACGATGCGAGTAGTTCCATTCCACTCACAGCTCGTCCCGCTACGGTGATATTGCGATCAAGTTGACGCGGCGCGTGGCCGATGACGACGTACAACTCCGCGCCACTGCCTGAATCGGCAGCGGTATCTCGGCCCACACCGAGCGTGCCGTAACAGTGTGCAAGCCAAATACGATTAGCCTTACGATCGCCCGCGGCCCAGAATCCCTCGACAAAACCTGCTTCTGGCGCGAAGACGTCGCCATCGGGTAAGGCGCTAAAAGCAATGTCAGACGTCCAAGATCGCTCGAACTCAGCCGGTAAACGAGTCGCTGCGCCGACGATAGGTTTTTTACCCTCGGGATCTCCCCATTGAGTCACGAAGTTATCCTGAACACGGTTGATGCTGAGACCGTCGAACCAACCCGAGCGCGCTAGCGCACGAATGTTTTCGACATGTCTGGGAGCGAAGGTCGGGGACAGCTCTAGAACCACGCGGCCTGAATCGAGATCCATGTAGATCGTACGCTCCGGATCGAGTCGTCGCCATTCGTTGGGCTTCGAGGCTGCAAGAACAGCAGCGACTGTCGAGGGCTTACGAGCCACCGTGAGCAAGCCTCTTTGTGGAAACAGTGCCTTGCCGTTGGCTCCAAAGAATATTTCTTCGATACCGAAGCTGTTAGATGTGACTCGGTATGTCAACGCGGCCGAGACTCGTTGGCGGAACACCGGACTTTCGTAACGGCACTTCTCTCGCCCAGCACGCGCAACGAAGATCGAGTCCGCTTCGCGCGTCCAACTGATTTTGCATCCGTCCGGAAATCCCTGGAGCCCTGCCGCCGAAGGAGAGCTCGCCGAGGCCATCGTCTGGAATTTGACAGGATCTCCTTCGACGTTGGCGAGCCCGAGTTCCCGGGGAATCACGAAGGTCCGCATGGTGTTATTCCGACGCTTCGGATCTTGATCAAAGACATAAATTTTTTGTTGCCAGGGCGTTTCCGAATCTAGCGCGTCACGCGAAATCTGGTGATAGAGCACATACTCGCTGAAGTTCGGCAGATCTATCCTGACGATCTTGTGATGCAACATGGTTCGGCGCTCACCGGACTCATCCGCCGGATCTGCCACCTCGCCCGAATAACGGCCGACGATCGACTCGAGCAGCTCGTTCAACTCAGACTCGAGATCGGGGCTCCTCGTCTTTTCAGCCAGGAGAGTAGTCGTCGACAGCGCGAGGAGCGCGAAAACCATTAGGGCGTATAAGCGTTTCATGGGCCCATTCTATCCCGGACACCCTTTGTCGAAACCCTGGTCATTGCCTAGACTTCCGACCATGAACATTGATGCTAAACGCAAGGCGCTTGCTGGCGCCCTCGTCGCACCTCTTAAAACGGACGGCAAAGAGGCGATGGTCCGCGTCGGGCGAGAAACCCAAGGGCGTGGCGGCAAGGGCGTGACCGTAGTGTCCGGTCTGCCCCTTTCACCCTCGGCGCTCGATGATCTCGCCAAACAATTCAAGAAGCGCTGCGGTAGCGGAGGTACGGTCCGCAACGGTGTCATCGAGATCCAGGGTGATCACCGCGATCTTTTGGTCGCGGAGCTCACTCAGCTCGGCTGGGCGGCCAAGCGATCCGGCGGTTGAAGATCGAGTCCGCTTCGGATAAACCAATCTAATGCGCTGCGGAACGCCGGCTCCGAATCTTCGGCACGATACGACGCGCGGTAGTCGGCATAGAAGCCGTGCTGAGCCTCCGGATACACATCGATGCGCGAAACTTTGGCTGCGATCGATGATACGGGCGTAGCAAGCGCAGCTGTCATACGCTCGACGAAAGTCATCGGAATTCCGCCATCACGACCTGCATAAACTCCGAGCACTGGCGCCTTGAGTGACGCGGCAATATCCACAGGATGCTTTGGCTGAAGCGCGCTCGGCTGTCCTACCACGCGCCCGTACCAAGCAACGCCGGCCGCTAGTTCCGTCGAGTGCGCCGCGTAGAGCCATGTGATGCGGCCACCCCAACAAAACCCTGTGATGCCAACTTTTCCGGTGCCGCGTTCACGGCGAGCCCACTTCACCGTCGCATCGAGATCGCTCATGACCTGTTCGTCAGGGACCTTTGACACGATGTCGCGCATCAAGGCCTGGATATCCGAAACCACAGCTGGATTTCCCTGCCTCGCAAACAGCTCTGGAGCGATCGCAAGCGCACCACACTTTGCGAAACGCCGACAAACATCCCTAATGTGCTCGTGAACACCAAAGATTTCTTGCACCACTAGCACTACAGGGAAGTTCTTGCCCGTCGCTGGACGCGCGAAGTAAGCCGGCAGCGCACCGTCGCTCACAGGAATGCGGGTCTCACCAGCCTCGAGGCCCGACGTATCGGTGGTAATCGTAGTGGCGCTGATCGGTAGCGCAGCAGCAGCGAAACCACCGACGAGCGCTGCAGTCATGAATCCCCGACGATCTAATCCGTCGAGCGGTCGAAGGCTTTTAAAGTCGCTCATTGGCGTCCCTCCCCTACCGCCAATGGAATGAGCACTTCGTTTCGACGCATGAACCATGGCATGAAGGGTGCGTCGTAGCGCGCGATAATCGCAGTGTCCCCCGCCTCTGCACGGAGTCCTTTGCGACCCAGTAACGCACGCAGATCGCGTTCGTGCTCACGGAAGTTTTCCTCCGTCCAGCGTCCTGAATATCGCCAGACGGCAACGGTTCGTGCGGGGACTTCGCGAATCGAAACACGGGGATCGATAGGCTTCGGTACCGTCTCGCGCGTGAATTTCTTCGGGACAACGAACCCCACGCGGTAGACGCCATCGACATTGGCCTGTTCGACTGGTGCCGTCATCGCAATTTTTTGACCGCGGCTTTCACGAGACTGCTCAACTGGTGCCGTCATCGCGATTTCGGTCTGGCTGGTATTAGCGCCACTGATGTAGCGGAACAAGCGCCCGAAAGCGATATTGCCTGCGTTCATGAACCCGGCTTCGACTTCGGTCTCGGCGATCAGATAGGGCGAATACTCGCGAAGCTCGTATGCTCCGTCCTGCTCGATAACACGATACTCCGGGATTTCTATGGCCATAGCAGGACGTGATACCAACGTGGAGAGAAGCGCCACAATGAACGCCACCAGAATATGATGCATTAGAGCACCTCGAAGAGACCCGCAGCGCCGATACCGCCTGCCACACACATCGTGGTCACCACATATTTGACTCCCAGTCTCTTACCAGCAAGCAAGGCGTGCCCAACGAGTCGTTGGCCACTCATGCCATACGGGTGTCCGATGGCGATTGCCCCGCCATCGATGTTCAGACGATCGTCCGGGATACAGAGGCGATCTCGGCAATAAAGCACTTGAACCGCGAACGCTTCGTTAAGTTCCCAGAGGCCGACGTCTTCGACCTTTACCCCTGCACGCTTGAGTAATTTCGGCACGGCGAACACAGGACCGATACCCATTTCATCGGGTTCGCAGCCTGCGACGGCAAATCCGCGGAAGAGGCCGAGAGGTTTTGCGCCACACCGCTCTGCTTCAGAAGCGCTCATCACGACACAGGCTCCTGCGCCGTCAGAGAATTGACTGGCGTTCCCCGCCGCAACAGTGCCGCCCGGCGAGGCAGATTTAATCTTCGCGATGGCTTCGACCGTCGTCCCTTCGCGCAAACCCTCATCTTGGGAGAGCGTGACCTCACGCGTATACAGCTTGCCGCCGCCCCCTTGGTCGATGCCCGCCATACGTACCGTAATCGGGGCAATCTCTGGATCGAAGTGCCCCGCCGCCTTCGCGGCACAGGCTCGCTGCTGACTTCGCGCGCCATATTCGTCCTGGCGTTCGCGTGAGATGCCATACCGTGCCGCGACGGTCTCCGCGGTCTGCAGCATCGTGTGGTAAACCGCCGGCTTGTTCTTGAGCAGCCAAGCCTCAGTCAGCATATGTCGGTTGGCCTCTGCCTGAACGCAGGAGATGGACTCCAAGCCACCCGCCACGAAGACGTCGCCTTCGTCGGCGATGACTCGCTGAGCAGCAAGCGCGATCGCCTGCAGCCCGGATGAACAGAAACGAGCCACTGTCAGTCCCGGCACGCTGACTGGCAGCCCTGCGCGTAACGCAGCCTGTCGCGCGATGTTGAGACCCGTCGCGCCTTCTGGGTTTCCGCAACCCATGATCACATCATCGATGGACGCAGGATCAATTCCTGCTCTGTCGACTGCGGCCTTGATGACGTGCGCGCCCATCGTCGCGCCGTGAGTCATGTTGAGCGCGCCCTTCCAACTCTTGGCGAGTGGCGTGCGCGCCGTAGAAACGATGACGGCCTCGCGGCCCCTTGCAGCGCGGCTCATGCGGCACCTCCGGTGAATGAACGACCCTCTGCCGACAGGCGCTCGATAAGCGCTGCGGGCTTCCAGAACTCAGCATCGCCACCGGGCTGGGCCGCGAAACTCTGCATCCGTCGCGATACTTCGTAGAGCGTCTGGGAATCGGCGTAATGCATCGGACCACCGCGCCAAATCGGAAAGCCATACCCCATCAGGTAAACGATATCGATGTCCGATGCGCGCTGAGCAATTTTCTCTTCGAGAATCCGTGCTCCCTCGTTGACGAGCGCGTAAACGAGTCGGTCGACGATTTCACGATCATCGAGTTTCCGTAGCGACGTGCCGGCGGCTTTGCGTGCCTCGTCGATGATTGCGCTGACCACCGTGGATGGATACGCCGTACGATCGCCTTTTTTGTGGTCGTACCAGCCTGCGCCGGTCTTTTGTCCGAAACGTCCCATCTCGCAAAGCTTGTCGGCGATGACCTGCCGAACTTTGAGAGATCCTTCGGCGTATTGACGCTTGCGAATATGCCAACCGATATCGTTGCCCGCGAGATCCCCCATTCGAAACGGTCCCATCGCGAAGCCGAACTTTTCGACAGCACGATCGATCTGCTCGGGGCTTGCGCCCTCGTTGATCATCTGCATCGCCTGTGCAGAGTAGTGATGGATCATTCGATTGCCGATAAAGCCATCGCATACCCCCGATACGACTGCCATCTTCTTGATTTTCTTGGACAGCGCCATCGCGGTGGCGAGCACGTCAGGCGCTGTTTTCGCGCCACGCACAACCTCGAGCAAACGCATCACGTTGGCCGGGCTGAAAAAGTGCAGCCCGATAACGTCCTGCGGGCGGCTCGTGAAGCCAGCGATGTGATTGACGTCGAGTGTCGACGTATTGGTGGCGAGAATCGCGCCCTGTCGCATCATTGTATCGAGTGTGCGAAATACTTTTTCTTTGACACCCATTTCTTCGAAGACTGCCTCGATTACGAGATCAACGTCTTTGATGGCTGGATATTCAAGCACCGGGGTCAACAGCCCCATTCGAGACTCCATCTTTGCCGCATCGAGCTTGCCCTTTTTGAGCTGGCCTTCGTACACCTCGCGGATACGACCGACGCCACGATCGAGCGCTTCTTTGTTGAGCTCGAGAAGACGAACCGGGATCCCTGCATTCAAGAAATTGATAGCGATTCCCGTTCCCATGGTACCTGCGCCGATGATGGCGACGCTCTTGACATCGCGGGACTTGGTATCCGGCGGGATATCATCGATTCGCGACGCCGCGCGCTCTGCGAAAAACACGTGTCGCAGCGCAGCCGAAACAGGGCCGTCCATCAGTTGTTTGAACAAACGACCTTCTTCTACCAAGCCGGCATCAAAGGAATTTTCTGCACCAAACTGAACTGCATCAATGATCGACAGCGGTGCCGGATATTCTTTGAAAGCCACTTTCGCCGTATTGCGAGCAAACTGACAAAGCGCTTGTACATCGGGCTCGCGCACTTTCATATCGCGCGCACGGGGCAATGTTTTGCCTGACTTGAGGACAGCAGCCGACGCTTCGGCGACTGATACGGCCGCATCGACTAAGCCAGACTCGACTACCTGGTCGAAGAGTGGAGACTTGGCGAAGAGGGTCACCGGCAAGGGCTCTCCAGACAACATGACGTTAAGCGCGCCTTCGACCCCGATCAATCGCGGTAGACGCTGAGTGCCGCCCGCTCCGGGAAGCAACCCGAGCTTTACTTCCGGCAGCCCGATCTTCGCACTAGTCAGGGCGACACGATGGTGACAGCTCATCGCGAGCTCGAGCCCACCACCGAGGGCCATGCCTTCGATCGCAGCAACGGCAGGTTTGGTCATACGCTCGAGAAAAGAATTGAGCGTCCAGAGCGACGGGCCTCGGCGCATATCCGCGCCACCGAATTCTCGGATGTCGGCGCCGGCACTGAACGTGGAGTTCGAGCCGATCAGAACGACGCCGTCGATTGCATCATCCGCGACCGCGCACTCAAGAGCCGCAAGCATGTCGCGACGCAAGGAGAACCCCAAGCTGTTCACAGGCGGGGACTGAAACGCGATCACTGCGATTCGACCGCGAGTCGAATAATCCACTTTCGTCATTAACGTATACCTCTCATTTTTCTTGCAGTCCGCCCGTCAGCACGATGCGCATCGCAGCCTCGACGGAAAGATCCGTTGGCTGAATACGATCTCGAGGCAAGTAAAGCGTGTAGCCCCCGATTTGATAACTCATGGGGAGATAAACCGCGACCAGCGAGCGATCGGTACCGAGGCCGGGCAGGCTGGCTTTTTCTTGTGTGACGAACCCGATGACTCGTCCGGGTCCGAACTCAACCATGACCACGCGCTGAAGATCCCCGCCGCCTTCGCCCACTCTAATGAGCTTAGTGAGATCTCGTAGGGCCGCGAACACCGTCTTGACCACAGGGACCCGCAGTAAGAGATTTTCACCCAGCTCAAAAAGCCGTCGTACGACATAAGCATTGACTAGTAATCCGACGACGATGAGCAGAAGGAAGCCGGCGATCAGACCCATGCCAGGTCTATAGAAGGAAGGCGGGAGGAGCCAATTAAGGGGACCCGATAACAAGGACTCGGCGGTTACGCCTAGCCAATAGACGAAATAGAGCGTCAGGCTGATCGGCAAAATCGTCAGCAGACCCTTGAGAACGATTCGGCCAAGCGTCTTCATGAAGGGAAATCTCCTGCCCGGAAGTATACCGGGGGGTATGATCAGCCGTCGCATCCTCTGTCACGTTTCGCGTTAGTTTTCCGAGACCATGTACGTCCCCTCCGTATTTTCAGAAACCGACATCGGCAAGATCGAGTGCTTCGTCGATGACCACCCATTAGCCACCGTCGTTTTAGTCGCCGATGGTCAGGCTCACGTCGATCACATCCCTTTTATGAGGACTTCCGGACTGACGACCGGCGGAGAACTCGTTGCGCATGTGGCCAAAGCCAACACCATCTGGAAGTTGATCGATCAAAATCCATCGGCCGTACTCATCTTCGCTGGTGCTTCGGCCTATGTGTCTCCATCGTTCTATCCAAGTAAGGCCATCACTCACGAAGTGGTCCCCACTTGGAACTACGTCAGCATTCATTTGAAAGGAAGGCTGAGGCTCTCTCACGATAACGACGATAAGAGGCGCGCAGTCGATTACCTGACTCGGAAGATGGAAGTCACTCGCTCGGCTCCATGGGCCATTGACGATGCGCCTTCGGACTACATCGAGAAGATGCTGGCGGGGATCGTCTCACTTTCCTTTCAAATTGAACTGATTGAAGCAAAGTTCAAAGCGAGCCAAAACAAAAACCAAGAAGATCGGCAGGGAGTAGTCGATAGTCTTGAGTCGAATTCTTTGACTTCCGAGGCTGCCGCAGTAGTCAAACGGTATTTGGATCGATGACTGCGTCTTAAGAATCGTCCTGTGTCGCAACACTAGAATGCTAGTGCAGAAACTGGCCGATTATTAACGTTATGATTACACTCTAGCGTTATTATGAAGAAAGCTTCGTTCAGCGTTCTACGTCCGCGAAAGCGGAAGAAGAGCAGCGCCGCCAAAGACAGCCTCGTTGAGGCCGTCCGCAGGCTGTTGAGAGATTTCCATCCCAGCGAAATCACGACCGCGATGGTCTTGACCGAAGCCAATGTGGCGCGCGGAACGCTTTATCTACATTTCGAAGATTTTTCGAGCTTGCTCGAGACGGTGCTTCTCGAAGCATTCTCGGAGTCTGTCGAGGAAAACATCGACTCACTACGTGATCTCGTTGACAGCGCGTCAACCAAAAAAGCATTGATCAAGGGAATAGAAAAACTGACCAGAGCCTCCCAAGGCTCCGGTCGACGGGATTTTCGTTTTTCGAGGCTCCGCCTGATCGCCTACGCCGAAAAAAACCATCGGTTCGCCAAGCTTCTCGCCGAGGAGCAAACGAGGCTCAACAGGAAGTTCGAAGATGTCTTCCTGACGCTTAAAAAGAAGGGCTGGCTGAATAAGAGCCTCGACCCGAAATCTGTCGTGATTTTTGTGCAAGCCTATACCCTCGGACAAATCATCGACGATGTCGCCAAGGAAAAAATGTCGTCGGAAGGTTGGAACCAGCTGATTGGCCAGGTCATCGAGACGGTTCTAATCGATCATTGATCGCGCGGTCGTTAGTAGCATAACCTCGCAGCTGTCCGTGAATACCAGCTGAGGAATGCCATGTCCCGCGACCCCCTATCGTCACCCCCTGACTCTGACCAGACTTCGAATCGAGGGTTGGCGCGCGTGTTGGACTTCGTCGAGCGTGCGGGAAATCGACTACCTGACCCGGCGGTGCTGTTTCTGTTGCTCATGGTGTTCGCTTGGGTCGTCAGCGCGCTGTTGTCAGGCATGGCGTTTGATGAAATCGATCCGAGAAGCGGAAAACCACTCGAGATCCGCAACCTCCTTGCAGGCGAATCCCTCACTGCCTTTATGGCGACGATGGTATCCACCTTCACGAGCTTTCCGCCTCTCGGTGTCGTTCTTGTCGCCATGCTCGGGCTCGGGGTGGCCGAGCACACCGGCTTCATCAATGCGCTGCTGCGTGCAGCGATGGCGGTCACTCCTCGTCAGTTGCTCACCCCCGCTCTTATCGCGGTAGGCATCCTCAGCCACGTCGCCGTCGATGCGGGATACGTCTTGGTCATTCCGCTCGGCGCAGTGATTTTCTATGCCGCCGGCCGCCATCCGCTCGCCGGGATCGCCGCTGCGTTCGCGGGAGTATCCGGCGGATTCAGTGCAACGATGGGTGTACCTTCCAGTCTCGATCCTTTGCTCGCAGGCTTGACCCAGACCGCGGCTCACCTGGTCGATCCAACAGTCATCGTCAATCCGCTCAATAACTTCTACTTCACGACGGCCTCCTCGCTGCTCATTATCGTTCTGGGATGGGCACTGACGGATCTCGTCATCGAGCCGCGTTTACGTGCGACGACCGTAGATGGCGATCCGACCACCTTGCCCACCCAAGAGCCGCTGCAAGACATGGAACGTCGCGGTCTGCGCTATGCCCTGATCGTCGCCGTTATCGCAGGTGTTTTGTTTGCACTGACATTACTGCCTGCCGACAGCCCTTGGGCAGCAGCGCCTAACGCTGATGGTGATCGCCTCTTACTCGTTTCTGGCGCACCGCTGATGCAATCCATCGTCCCCATCATCTTCATTGGTTTCCTGCTTCCCGGCATCGCATATGGCGTCGCTGCGGGTAGCATCAAAACGCATCGTGATGTCATCGGCGGTATGACCAAAGCCATGTCTGGCATGGGGTACTACATCGTGATGGCGTTCTTTTGTGCGCAGTTCATCTACGTATTTGGTCAGTCGAATCTCGGCGCTCTGCTCGCGATCAAGGGCGCAAACGCGTTGCGCGAGGCGGCTATGCCGCTCGGCGTTACGCTTGCGGGCATTGTCTTGCTAACGAGCCTCGTCAATTTATTGGTGGGTTCTGCATCGGCGAAATGGGCGCTCATCGGATCGATCATGGTTCCGATGTTGATGCAACTCGGTGTGTCGCCAGACCTCACGCAAGCTGCCTACCGCGTCGGTGACAGCTCGACGAATATCATCACGCCGCTACTCCCCTACTTCCCATTGATTGTCGTTTTTTGTCGCCGCTATGTGCAGCGCGCGGGAATCGGGACGTTGGTCGCGTTGATGTTGCCTTACTCGGTAACATTTATCGTTTGCTGGACGGCATTTCTTCTCGTCTTCTGGGGGCTCGAGCTGCCGCTCGGCGTCGGCTCTAGCTACGAGTACGCTCCCGTAGGCGGCAACTCTCCGGAGTAAATTCGATCCGGGCAGTTGATCGACGTACGACGCTACCGACAGACGCCGAATTTTTAGTCTTTGAAAAAAGGCTCGACGATACCCTTGCGGGTAATCGTCAGAGGCTTTCCTCGTCTGTCGACCGTGTTACCAATCGTTGTACGGATCCAACCTTGAGAAATGCAATATTCCTCAACGTTGTGGTACTCGATACCGCTCAACCGTATTCCAACGTGACGCGCAAGGATTGCCTCGTCGTAATAACGACTGTTCGGATCAACGCTCAGTCGATCAGGGAAATCTGAAGTCGTTGTCGCTTTGTTCATAGGTTTAATGATAGCTCAACGCCTCTTTTAATCACTCGAAGCCGCGTAAACACCTGACTTTGCGTCTCACTATGTAAAAGCTTTTTGACATTGCCTAGATAATCATTACAATGTCTAACATCTTTTACACCGGGTATTCCAAATGAGCGCACATGAAAAGCGTGCCTGGTCGGAGCTTGCGCTCTGGGGATTCATACTTTTCTTCGTATGGATGCGGTTGACCGATGGCATCACGGTCTTGGGGCAGTCCTTTGGACCAACAATCATCGATCAAGACCCTGTGACACTCATCTGGACCTACGGGTCTGTTGGTGGAATAGCGGCGATCGCACAACTCATCATCCGCGGTCTTCTTTTCCCGCGAAATCCTTCCGAGGTGGAGGCGGATGAAAGAGACGTCTTCATCGAGCGTAGATCGGATCAAGTCGGCTATTGGGCTTGCGTGGCGGGAATCAACGTGTTGATCGTCCACGTCTTGCTGACAGAGGTCTTTCGATTCCGAGAAGATATGCCGCTTGATTTTGTCTGCCCTGCCGGCATCCTGCTGGGTCTGTTCACCATATTTATAGTTCAGGAAATTGCTCGAGGTGCGTCACTGTTGGTTCTATACCGCCGGTCATGAGTAAGAGTACGGGTCGAGTTCGTAATCACATTCGAGAGCTTCGCCTCGAACGCGGAGTGTCTCAACAAGAATTGGCGGATGAAGTCGGCGCGAGTCGCCAGACGATCAACGCTATCGAGCAGGAGAAGTATTCGCCCTCACTCGAACTTGCGTTCCGCATCGCTAGATTCTTCCAGCGAGATTTCGAAAGCGTCTTCCGATTCACGAAAGAGAGCTGAGTCTAGATCGACTGAGGAAGTGGAGCGGGCGATTTCGAACTTAGAATCTGCGCTCACAAAATGATTTTCTGTGAGTGACATAGACGATTTCTTTCACGACTTTCACTAGTCATAGTGTGGGCACATTACAGGGCGCTCTCGCACCCTACTCCCCACTCAAC
>SXGQ01554694.1_pt1 | contig 13536 bp, 11 predicted proteins | sample 3178371 | NCBI WGS metagenome assembly SXGQ01 (sample SAMN11356859, study PRJNA531348) | freshwater metagenome | isolation source: freshwater sample F1-20 | place: China: Fuxian Lake, Yuxi | collected 2017-12-25
AAAAAAGAGTGAGCAAACAGGTATTGCCCGAAGACCACCTTCTCCCAGATGGCCCCAGTCACCATGATCAGATAGAGGACCAATGTTTTGGCGACGACAGAGGCCGCTGCAACGGCCCAGCCGTCGCCCGTGGCGAGATAGCGGACGATGAGGCCGAGGCTTGCCAGGAACACCACGAACTGGAGCGGGGCGAGCAGGCCCTGCACCAGCGTCCAGCGGGTGGCATCGCGGCGCGCGCGCTCCTCCGGTGTATAGACCGGGCGCAACGCCGCCTGTGGGCCGGCTGGCTGAATGATCCCGGTCAGTGTGCGCGACATCGGTTTCCCTGGGTTGGAGTGCGCGTTTCGATGGTCCGAAACGCTGACCCAGCCGACTCTAGGACCGCCCCGAAAAAATGTCAACTTTGATTTACGTCTACTGTAATTGACAAACCGGCCCGACCGGACGATGATTACTGTCCAAGACAGCTGGAGACAGATATTGAACACGGGGAAACTTCTGTGAGGATGCCGTTACTAGGCGATTCAAACAGCGCTGGACACAGCGCCCGGAATCGGCAAAAGTCGACGGTAGACAGGGGCACTGTCGGCTGGCACTCGCCTGCCCGATCGGGTGTTCCCAAGGAGGTCCCCATGAAGTCAGGGCAGTCCGGCGTTCTGGATCAACCTGGCGAGTCATTGCTGGAATTGCTTCTGACCGAGGTGGTTCCACGCCTGACCCGTCTTGCCTGCGGCCCTGGTCCTGTGCTGCCGAATGACCGCAGCGCCTGGCCGGGCAGACCGGTCGCATCAATGAACCTGGGCGACGAACCGCCCCGGGTGGGGCCGCTCCTCGTACATGCGCTCGAGCTCGCGGAACTCTGCCAGCGGGGCGAGGGCGAGGCCGCTGGTGCCCTCGTCGCGCAGCTGCGCGAAAGCGGCGTACCGATCGAAGCCATCTTTCTGCAGGTCATCCAGCCGGCCGCACAGCATCTGGGCCAGGGCTGGAGCGACGACCGGCTGAGCTTTACCGATGTCACGATCGCGCTGGGTCATCTGCAACAGCTTTTTTCAAGCCTGCTCGATGACTTCCAGTGCATGGGACAGCCCGACACGTCCGCCACCTCCGCCCCGGAAACCAGCCCACCTTCAGCGTTTTTCTGCACCATGCCAGGCGCCACTCACCGGCTGGGTGTGCAAATGGTCAGGGCGTTTTTTGCAAGGGCCGGCTGGCGCACCAGGCTGGGCCACGGCGACGACGCCGCGCTGGTCAGCCAGATCACCGCTATGAAGCCTGCCTTGATCGGGCTCTCGCTCAACTCGGAGACTGATCTGCGTTCGGCGGGGGTCCTTATCCTGCGCGTGCGCAATGCCTGCCGCGGTTTTCGACCCACAATCATGGTGGGCGGCGCAGCCGTCCCGTTCTTTCCAAAGCTTGTTGAGCGCCTGGACGCGGACATCGTATCGGGCGATGCAACCGACGCGCTCAGTCGGGCGGTCCAGTTGTTAACGGAGCATTCGGTTGGGATACGCTGACGAATCCCGCGGCAAACTCGCCGCACTCGACGCAGAAGCCAGCGCCGCGCTGGTCGAGGCTGCGTCCGACATCGCTCTGGTACTCGATTCCGATGGCATGATCGTCAGCGTGTCCATGGGTACCGACGACTGGCCCACCCAGGATATCCAGCACTGGGCAGGTCAGCTGTGGTCGCTGGTAGTCACCAGCGAAAGTCGGCCGAAGGTCGACGAACTGCTGCGCGAGGCCGGTGCCGGACGCCGCACCTCGCGCTGGCGGCATATCAACCACATCGACGCCGCCGGGCGCGATATCCCCATCCTGTTTTCCCTGATCCGGGTAGGCGATTCCGGACAAATGGTCGCAGTGGGTCGCGATCTTCGCGTGGTGGCCTCCCTGCAGGCGCGCCTCCTCGAGGCGCAGCAGCGGATGGAAACCGACTACCTGCGCCTTCGCCGAATCGAGAACCAGCACCGGCAGCTGCTCGATGTCATCCGTGATCCCATTCTCATCGTTCAGCCCGACGAACACACGGTGGTCGAGGCCAACCGCGCTGCCTCGCTCTACTTCGGACTCGATCGAGAAACGCTCGCCACCCGCACGATCGATAGCTTTCTGGGCCCCAAGGCCACCGCGGCCTTCCGTGTCACCGTCGAGCAGGTGATCGGATCTGGCAGGCCCGCTGAACTCACTCTCAAATTCGGGCACGACAAGAAGCCCGCGCACCTGTTCATCTCCAGCCTGCGGCAGGAAGAAGAGACCATGGTGCTGCTGCGGCTCGAACCCGAGTCGCGGCTTGCGTTCACGGGCGAAGATGCGGCAATCCTTGAAGCTATCCGTCAGTTCAGTGACGGCGTGGTGCTCACTGACGCAAGAGGCCTCATCCAGAGCGCCAACCCAGCCTTCGTTGAAATGATCCAGATGGCGCATGCCGGACAAATCATCGGCGAGCCACTCAACCGCTGGCTGGGACGCTCGAACACCGACCTCGCCGTGCTCATCAACAGCCTCGCGCAGGGCGGCACCATCCGGCTGTTCGCCACCCGGCTGGTGGGAAGCGGCGGTATTCCCGTTCCGGTCGAAATTTCCGGCGTGGCGGTCGCGAGCGAAAGCGACCCCTACCTCGCCTTCGTGGTCCGCGATACCGGCCGTCGACTGGGCGCGCAGGACGAGCCCACCGCCGTCACCCGATCCAGCAGCGATCTCGCCGCGCTGGTGGGCCGGATGCCGTTGAAAGACATCGTCGGGGAAACCGTCGATCTCATTGAACGGCTCTGTATCGAGGCCGCGCTCAAGATCACACGTAACAACCGCGCCTCGGCGGCCGACATGCTGGGACTCTCACGGCAGAGCCTGTACGTAAAGCTTCGCCGCTACGGGATCGAAGGTCCCGACCCCGACGACAGCGGTGCCTGAGGCAAGCGCGGCAGAGATCTCCGACCGGCGGGCCGGGTCGGGTGCCGGCTCCGCGGCAACCAGCGTCGCGTTGATGTTGACGGTATGGCGCCCCGCCTATATCGCATGGGGCCTCGCGCAACTGGTCCAGGGCCCGCTCACCCCACCCACCACCCCTGCGATGCGCTGGCGGAAGGTTCTGGGTAGCGGCCACAACGGCGGCTTCGGTCTCCGCCCGGCATGGAACCGGCTCGGGCTATTCTGCGCGTTCGACCATACCGACTCCGCCCGCGACTGGCTGGCCCGATCCGCCGAGGTCGCGCGTTGGAAAGACCGCGCCGAGCAGTGGCTCACCGTGCTGCTCGAGCCGCTCGCGAGCCGTGGGAGCTGGTCGGGTCACCGCCTTGCGGTGGCCCACGCCGATGTCGCTCCGCCCCCCGATACCCTGGTGGCATCGCTCACGCGGGCCTCGATCCGCCCCCAGCTCGCACGCCGGTTCTGGTCGCTCTCGCCCGCTGCCGAGGTCTCACTCGCTCGGGCACCTGGATGTCTGTTTGCGGTTGGGCTGGGCGAGGCGCCACTGCTGAGGCAGGCCACATTCAGCCTCTGGCATGACCAAGGGGCAATGGACGCCTACGCGCGGAGCGGCGCCCATCTGGAGGCCATCCGCCAGGCCTATGCGCAGGGATTCTTTACAGAATCCATGTTCACACGGTTTCGTGTGCTCGAGGTCGGCGGGCGCTGGCCAGATGCCGACCCTGAGCTCAGCCAACGGCTGGGCCGAGCCCCGCGCCACGAAGCAGGCGAGCGACTGAGCAGCACGGTATGAGCGTACGACGCGCGATTGTGATTGGCGCAGGCGCGGGCGGACTCGCCGCTGCCTGCGACCTCGCTCGCCAGGGCGTTGAGGTCACGTTGCTTGAGCGCGCACGCGTGACCGGCGGCAAGATTCATCAGCATGAAGTCGGACCGGTGCGAGTCGACGCGGGTCCCACGGTACTCACCATGCGCTGGGTCTTCGATCAGCTGCTGGCGGACTGCGGCGAGCGCTTCGAAGATGGAACGCTCACCCTCCGCCCGTTGCCAGTCATTGCGCGCCACGCTTGGTCGGCGGGCGAGCAACTGGATCTGTACGCGAGTCCCGAAGCATCAGCCGACGCGATCGGCAAGTTTGCGAGCGCTGCCGAAGCGGCCAGATTTCTCGCTTTCTGTGATGAAACGCGCAAGCTCTACCACACGCTTGAGCACGCCTACATCCGCGCCGAACGACCGACGCTTGCCTCGATGAGCCAGGATATGGGGGCCCGCGGGCTCGCGCTACTGGCGGGGTTGGGGCCCTTTGCAAGCCTCTGGCGAAGTCTCGCACGACACTTCCACGATCCGCGTCTGCGTCAGTTGTTCGCGCGCTATGCAACCTACTGCGGCGGCTCACCCTGGGAGGCACCCGCCACGCTCGCGTTGATCGCCTATGTTGAGCTGCGTGGGGTGTGGGCGGCCGATGGCGGCATGCAGGCGGTGGCCACGCGTATCGAGCGGACTGCCCGCCGACTGGGGGTCGATTTGCGGCTGGGGTGCGGCGTCCGGTCGATCGATGTGAGCGCCGGACGCGTAAGTGGCGTGACCCTCGATGACGGCACCCCAATCACCGCGGATGCAGTCGTGTTCAACGGCGACGCGCAGGCGCTTGCCGGTGGCCTCCTTGGAGCGGCCGTGCGTCCGGCGGTTCGGTCCGATGGCCTGTCACCGCGGTCGCTGTCAGCGCTCACCTTTGCGATTCACGGGGTCGCTGACGGCTTTGACCTCAGCTATCACAACGTATTTTTTCAGCGGGGCTACGCCACCGAGTTCGACGACATCTTCCGGCAGGGTCGACTGCCCCGGCAGCCCACGCTTTATCTATGTGCACAGGACCGAACAGGCAGCAAAGCCACGCCCCCCGGACAACCCGAGCGCCTGTTTTGCCTCATCAACGCGCCTGCACGCGGCGACCAGTCTGCGCCTGCCACCGAGGAGATCGAACAATGCCGAGCCGCCGCCTTTTCCCATCTCCAGCGCTGTGGCCTCACGATTCGTGCAGCGAACGAGGCGCAGGTCTGCACCACGCCGCAGCTATTTCACCAACGCTTTCCGGCGAGCGGGGGCGCGCTCTACGGGATGGCCCCGCACGGCTGGATGTCCTCCTTTCGCAGACCGTCGGCCACCACGGCGATTCCGGGGCTGTTCTTGGCGGGGGGCAGTGCACACCCGGGGGCGGGCGTGCCCATGGCCACGCTGTCGGGCCGGCTCGCGGCCGCAACCCTGATGGCACACCTCGATTCGACCAGGCGGTCGGCTCGGGTGCGTATCTCTGGTGGTATGTCGATGGCCTGAGCGATTGCGGCAAGCACGCGATCACGCTGATCGCCTTTGTCGGAAGCGTGTTCTCACCCTACTACGCCTGGGCTCGCGAACGTGCTGCACGCTCCGGCGCGTCGGTCGATCCGGAAAATTTCTGCGCAATCAACGTGGCGCTCTACACGCCCGGACGCAAGCGCTGGACGATGACCGAGCGCAGCCGCGCAAGCATCGAGCGCAGTGCAAGCGTTTTCAGAGTTGGTCCCAGCGCACTCGAGTGGACGGGCTCAGAACTCGTGATCCGGATCGATGAGCGCTCGGCGCCGATTCCGCTGGCGGTACGTGGAACGATTCGCCTGAGCGCCCCGCGCTGGTTCGACTGGCAGCTTCCGCTCGATCCCTCGGGGCGCCATCGTTGGGGCCCGCTCGCCCCTGCGGGGCGGATATCGGTTGACTTCGATTCGCCCGGCATCCAGTGGCAGGGCCACGGCTATCTGGATTCAAATGAGGGCGATGAGCCGATCGAGTCGCGCTACGACGAATGGGACTGGTCGCGCGCGACCCTGGACGATGGATCATCGGCAGTGGTCTATGACCTGCGCACCCGCGATGGCCGCGAGCATCTCATCGCCCGCCGGTTCCAGACCGACGGCCAGGTGACCGAGTTCGATCCCGGGCCCCGGCACGCGCTCGCCCGAACCGGCTGGCGGATCGGCCGATCGATTCGGTCTGAGGGCACAGGCCCTGCGCCACGCATCACCCGTACGCTGGAGGACACACCGTTTTATGTGCGCTCACTTGCCGAGTCCACGGTGGCCGGACGGCAGGTGGTGTCCGTGCACGAGACACTGAACGGCCCCAGACTGCGCTCAGCGCTGGTCCGACTGATGCTGCCCTGGCGAATGCCACGCCTGCGTTGATCGCTCGCGTTCGGCCACCGTCACCAGCAGATTCACCATCCAGGCGGCTTTCTCCGCAACGTTACGCGGCGGCAGATCAGCGATCGCCGAACGAGCCGCCTCAACCAGGAAGCCGATCGCCTCGAGCGGCAGATGACCGCGCGGCCGGCGGGGCGCCGACAACGCACACGGCAGGCTCTGCGCCACACGAATGAGCTTTTGGCGGCCACTCACCACCGCGCGGCGGTTGACTGAATCGAGCCGGGCACGGCGAATCTCCACACCGATGTCGGAATAGATCAGTCGTGCCGCCAGGATCGCCGGACGACAACCTCGCGGCAGATTCCACAGCCCTTCTTCGGCCCGGCGATAAAGCAAGTCAGCCTCGCGCAGCAGCCGTTCGACCAGACGCCCGATCGCAGCAGAGAACCGCGGGTCAAGGAGCCACGCTTCGGGATCCAGACCCTCTTCGCGGAGCCACGCAAGCGGAATATAGATGCGCCCCATGCGTGCGTCTTCGCCGACATCGCGCGCGAGGTTGGTGAGCTGCATCGCCACGCCCAATTCGCAGGCCCGCGCAAGCGCCCGTTCGTCGCGCACTTCCATCACCAGCGCCATCATGGCCCCGACCGTACCGGCCACCCGCGCGCAGTAGTCCAGGAGTTCCTCGAAAGTGTGATAGCGCCGACCCTGCGCATCCCACTGAAAGCCCTCCAGCAGCGCAAGCGGGATACGGCGCGGTAACCGATAGCGATGCACCACACGCGCGAACGCCTGATCGGCCGCGATCGCATGAGGCGTACCGGCATACACCGCGTCCAACCTGCGATGGAGCGCGGCAAGCGTGTCGGGGCTTGCGCCACTCCCATCGACCTCGTCGTCAGCCACACGACAGAACGCGTAGAGCGAGACCGCAGCTTCGCGGTAACGCGCAGGCAGCAGCCGCGAGGCAGCAAAAAAAGATTTCGATCCATGCCGCATCAGCTCCACGCAGTCGGGCGCGGGCGCGGCAAGCAGGCGCTCGATCTCCGGGCTCGAATACATGTTCATTGAACGGCCTGCGCGCGTGCGACCCCGGCTACGGGCGGAATGATTGAATCGAGCACCTTCGCTGAAGTGAGTACGCCTGGGATGCCCGCCCCAGGATGCGTGCTGGCCCCTACCAGGTAAAGATCGCGGATGTCTTCGCTGCGGGTATGCGGCCGGACCCAGGCGCTCTGCAGGAGCCGCGGCTCCATGCCGAAGGCTGCGCCCTTGAAAGCAAGATAACGACTCTCGAAGTCGGCTGGCGTGAGATGGCGCTGTGTGCAGATCGCCTCAGACAAGCCGGGCAGTACCGTATCGCCCAGCATCTGCGCGATGCGCTGCCGATAGGGTTCGGCGCGACTTGCCCAGTCGATGCCGCTATCGAGGTGCGGCACTGGCGAGAGCACATAAAACGTGTCGCAGCCCTCGGGCGCAAGAGAGGGATCGGTTGCCGTGGGTCGATGCAGGTAGAGACTGAAGTCATCCGCCAGCACCTTGCGATCAAAGATATCACCCAGCAAATCACGATAGCGGGGGCCGAGCAGAATCATGTGATGCGGAATGTCAGGGTAGCGCCGGTGCGTACCGAAGTACCAGACGAATAGCCCCATCGAATAGGCCGCGCGTTCCAACTTGCGGTCATTCCACACGCGCCGCGGCTCGGCCTTGAGCAGATGCTTGTAGGTCCAGGCACTGTCGGCGTTGGAAACCACGATGTCGGCGTCAACCCGCTCACCGCTCGCCAGGATGACCCCGCGCGCACGCTTATCCACCACCCGGATACGCGCGACATCAGCGCCCAGCCGGATCTCGCCGCCCAGTTCGCCGATCAGCTTGGCCATCGCGCGTACGATCGCGCCCGTGCCGCCCATCGCCGAATGCACACCATGAATTCGCTCGAGCGAGGGAATGAGGCTGTAGACACTGGTGGCCGACATGGGGTTGCCGCCGATAAGAAGCGGATGAAAGCTGAAGACCTGACGTAGCTTTTCGCTCTTGAAGTGGCGCGAGGCCATCTGATAGATGCTGCGCCAGGCGCGCATCCGGACCATGGCTGGCAGGGCGGCAAACAGATCGCCAAGCGACTCGAAGGCCACGGTACCCAAGCCCTCATAGCCCAGCCTGAAGCAGCGATCGGCCTCGGCCATAAAGCTGTGCAGGCCGCCAACATCCTGCGGGCTCACGCGCCTCACCTCCTCGATCATGGCCTGCGGCTCGCGCTGGTAATCGAAGTGCGTGCCGTCATCAAACCGAATCCGGTAGCAGGGATTCATCGGCCGCAGGTCCACGTCATCGGCAAAGCGTCGGCCAGCCAGCGCCCACAGCTCTTCGAGCAGAAACGGCGCGGTCACGATGGTGGGACCGGCATCAAAGGTGAAGCCGTCCTGCGTGAAAACGCTCGCACGCCCGCCTGGCTGATCGAGCCGCTCGAGCACCGTCACCCGATAGCCCTTGCAGAGCATGCGGATGGCGCAGGCGAGGCCACCAAAGCCGCTCCCAATGATGACCACCCGTGGCGCGGCAGACGAGCCAGCACGACCCGGCATGACACGCGCGGGGGCGGGGCGCGCCTCGCCCGGCGCAGCATCCCGCTGGAGCGGTTCGATCGGGGCACCTCGTGGGCCGGCAAGCGGCAGGGCGTCGGACGCGGATTGAAGCATCGGCGGTTGTCGCCTCCTCGCGACGGATTCGGGGAGCCGCGCCGAAACAAACGGTCCGGGACGACGCCAAGATGTGTAAATTGCAATTGACGTTCGGTTTTGTCAAGCAGAGAATCCAAAGATGACTGTCCGCACCGTCCCTACCCTCTCGGCGTTTACCGAGTTGCTCAAGCCCATCACCTGGTTTCCACCCATGTGGGCGTTTGCCTGCGGCGTGGTGGCCTCAGGTGCACAGCTCGCCACGCACTGGCCGCTCGCCCTCCTGGGCGTGCTGCTCGCGGGTCCCATGGTGTGTGCAACCAGCCAGGCGGTGAACGACTGGTTTGATCGCCATGTTGATGCCATCAACGAACCGCAGCGCCCCATTCCGTCAGGCCGCATGCCCGGTCGCTGGGGGCTGTATGTCGCCATCGCCTGGACGGTGCTGTCCCTGCTGGTCGCAACCGGGCTGGGCGTCTGGGGCTTTGCTGCGGCTGCGCTCGGACTGGTGCTGGCCTGGGCCTACAGCATGCCGCCCGTTCGGCTCAAGCAAAACGGCTGGTGGGGAAACCTCGCCTGCGGTCTGTCCTACGAGGGGCTCGCCTGGATCACCGGCGCAGCGGTCATGGCAGGCGGTGCCGTGCCCGAGGCGCGGTCGCTGTTGCTTGCTCTTCTCTACAGCATCGCCGCCCACGGAATCATGACCCTCAATGACTTCAAAGCCATCGAGGGCGATTCGCGCATGGGCATCCGGTCGCTGCCAGTCCAACTCGGCCCCGATCGGGCGGCACGGGTGGCCTGCTGGGTCATGGCAGTGCCGCAGATCATCGTCGTGATTCTGCTCATGCAGTGGGGGGCGCCGGTGTCGGCGATATCGGTCGCTGCGCTGATCGCGGCCCAGGCCGTGCTGATGCGTCGCCTGATCGCAGCCCCCATTCAGCAGGCGCTCTTCTACAGTGGCTTCGGCGTACCGCTTTACGTCTCGGGAATGATGGTGAGCGCCTTCGCGCTTCGGGGTCTGGGCTGAGCCTCACGGCACGTATCCGTGAGGCCAAAGCGATCAGGGGGAAATAATGAATCAAGCGCTCGAACCGGAACACGAATCCAACCTGCCAGCCGGCTCAACGTTCGGCTGGCTGTCAATCGCACGTCTGGGGCTGATCCAGGCCTGCCTCGGCGGCATCGTGGTGCTCGCCACCTCGACACTCAATCGCATCATGGTGGTCGAGCTTGCGCTGCCTGCCGTGCTGCCGGGGCTACTGGTCGCCATGCACTACGCAGTGCAGATCCTGCGGCCACGAATGGGCTTTGGGTCGGATCGGTCCGGACGCTGTACGCCCTGGATCCTGGGCGGCATGGCGGTCCTCGCCTGCGGCGGTATGCTGGGGGCCGTCGCCGTGGTCACCATGAGCGGGTCGCTAGGCGCCGGCATTGCGCTATCGGTGCTGGCGTTTCTCATGATCGGTATCGGGGTGAGTGCAAGCGGCACGTCGGTTTTGGTCCTGCTTGCCAAACGGGTGGCTCCCCGCCGGCGCGCGGGTGCCGCCACCCTGGTGTGGCTCATGATGATCGCCGGCTTTGCGGTCACCGCGGGTATCGCAGGCCATCTGCTTGATCCGTACTCGGAAGCCCGTCTGCTCACCGTCGCTGCCGGGGTGGCCACGATCGCGCTGGTGGTCACCATGCTGATGCTGTTCCGGCTTGAGCGCGCGGCCGGCGCGCAAACCGTGCAGGACCGAGCCCCCGCCTCCGAGGACTTTCGCGCCACGCTCACCAAGGTCTGGCGCGAACCCGCAGCCCGGCACTTCACGGTTTTCGTGTTCATTTCGATGCTCGCTTTCAGCGCGCAGGACCTCATCCTCGAGCCCTTTGCAGGCACGGTGTTTGGCTTCAGTCCGGGCGAAACCACCAAGCTCTCGGGGCTCCAGCATTCGGGCATCCTCTGCGGCATGTTGCTGGTGGCGCTCGCCGGCAGTGGCCGTATTTTTGGCCGCCGCCTCGGGTCGCTGCGTTTCTGGACAGTGAGCGGCTGTATCGCATCGGGCTTTGCGCTCGCCGGCCTGGTGGCGGCCGGTGTGGCAGGACCAAGTTGGCCGCTTCGTGCCAACGTGTTCCTGCTTGGTGCGGCCAACGGTGCCTTTTCGATCGCCGCCATCGCTTCCATGATGCGGCTCGCGGGCGAAGGTGAAGGCCGTCGTGAAGGCACGCGCATGGGGCTCTGGGGCGCAGCACAGGCCCTGGCCTTCGGCAGCGGCGGACTGCTTGGAACCGCCCTCTCCGACCTTGCCCGTCTTGTGATCCAGGACACGGCCCTCGCCTATGCGGTGGTGTTTGGCCTGGAGGCGCTCCTTTTCATCCTGGCCGCGCGTCTGGCCAGCCAGATTCGCGAACCCGCCGCTGCAGGCGAAACCCAACAGACCCTACCCCAACCCCTCGCCCCGGGAGGCGCTCATGCCTGAAGACACCCTCTATGACGTCGTCGTGGTCGGCGGTGGCCCCGCTGGCGCCACCGCCGCAGATGATCTTGCTCGCGCTGGTCAGCGCGTATTGCTGGTCGACCGTGCCGGTCGGATCAAGCCCTGTGGCGGCGCGATCCCGCCGCGCGCCATCCGCGACTTCGATATTCCCGACAGCCTGCTGGTCGCGCACGCACGCTGCGCACGCATGATTTCGCCTTCCGATCAGCGGGTCGACATCCCGATTGAAAACGGCTTTGTCGGGCTGGTTGATCGCGACGAATTTGATGAGTGGCTGCGGCAGCGTGCCGCACAGCACGGCGCGACCCGGCTGATCGGCACGTTCGAGCGTCTCGATGGCCCTGATACCGATGGCATCACCACCGTGCGCATCCAGAGCCGCGCGAGCGCAGGCGAGCGCGCCGAGGTTTCGGTCAGCGTCCGCACTCGGCTGGTGATCGGCGCCGATGGCGCCAAATCGCGCGTTGCCGCGCAGGCCATCGCCGATTCCGACAAGGGAAAATTCGTCTTCGCCTACCACGAAATTGTGCGCGCGCCAGCCGCCGAAGATCGCGCCGGCGTTGACTACGACCCCGCGCGATGCGATGTCTATTACCGCGGCACGCTATCGCCCGATTTCTACGGCTGGGTGTTCCCCCACGGCAAGTGTTTCTCGGTGGGCACCGGCAGCATGGACAAAGGATTTTCGCTTCGCAGCGCAGTCGCCGACCTGCGCCGAACCGCGGGGCTGGATCGCTTTGAGACGCTCCGCCGCGAGGGCGCACCGATTCCGCTCAAGCCGCTTCCGCGCTGGGACAACGGACGCAACGTGGTCCTGGCAGGCGACGCCTCAGGCGTGGTCGCCCCCGCATCGGGTGAAGGCATTTACTACGCCATGCTGGGCGGCCGCCTTGCAGCCGACGCCGCGCTGGCCGCGCTCCAGAGCGGGCGGGGCGCCGAGCTCGCATCCGCCCGCAAACGCTTCATGAAAGAGCATGGCCGGGTGTTCTTTGTGCTGGGTCTTCTGCAACGGTTCTGGTACGGCAACGACAAGCGGCGCGAACAGTTCGTCAAAATCTGCCGCGATCGCGACGTGCAGCAAATTACGTTCGATTCCTACATGAACAAGCGTCTGGTCCGCCGGCGTCCGCTTGCACACTTGCGCATTTTCCTGAAGGATCTTGCGCATTTGTTCGGCATCGCCAAGGCATGAACCTCCCACAGCAACCTTACTCGTCCTCCGCCCAGCAGTCCCCTTCACCCGACGCGGCAGCACCGCTCACGGGCCGTGAGGTCATGGCGCCCGCACGCGGCCTCGGCATCGACTCGCTTGTCGCAGCGGTCGCGGTCATCATCGTCGCTGGCACGGGCGGCGCACTGACCCGGCTGGATGATTGGTACTACGCGCTCAAGCAGCCCGCGTTCAAGCCCCCAGACTGGGCTTTCGGGCCCGCCTGGACATTGCTCTTTTTCATGATTGCCTGGGCGGCCGTGGTCGGCTGGCGCGCCGGCGTCCATCGCAAGCCATCGCCCCGAACGCGCATGCTCACGCTGTTGGCGATCAACGCACTCGCCAATGTGGGCTGGAGCCTGCTCTATTTTTTTCTGCGTCGCCCCGACTGGGCGCTCGCCGAGGTGGTGATCCTGTGGGGCTCGATCGTAGCGCTCATCCTCCACTTCCGACCCTACGCACCCCGCGCGGCACTCCTCCTTGTGCCCTACCTGCTCTGGGTGAGTTTTGCTGCGGTGCTGAATTTTGAGGCGGTGCGGCTCAATCGTTAACCGCGTATCGCCTGTTGAATGGCTACGGCCACTCACGGCCGCTGCTCATTACAATCGCCAGTTCCAGAGCCCACGTCCCAGGTGATAACCATGGCTGTGATCAACCCCAGCGCCGATGCTGAACGCGCCTTTCAGGTGATGAAGCAGGGTGGAATCGCGATTCTTCCCAACGATGTCGGCTACTCCCTCATTGCAGCCCACGGCCCTGCGCTACGCCGTATCTTCGACACCAAACGGCGAGCGCCCGCCAAGCTGAACGCCATGCTGGGTAATGATGACCTGCACCGCGAACTTCATCGGGTGAGCGAGCGCGGACGTACGATCGTGCAAGCCATCACCCAGGACTATGATCTGCCGCTTGGGCTGATCGCGCCCTGTCATGCAGACCATCCGCTGCTTCGCAAACTCGACCCGGATACCTATGAGCGCAGCACCAAAGACAATACCCTGCTGATGCTGCTCAATTCCGGCCCGTTTCATGCCGCCATCACCCAGGTGAGCCTTCGCGAG